>ERZ857629.167-NODE-167-length-101705-cov-5.757452_pt1 | contig 101705 bp, 79 predicted proteins | sample MGYA00519700_ERZ857629 | MGnify/ENA primary metagenome ERZ857629 (study PRJEB31778, sample SAMEA3449351) | human gut metagenome | biome: human gut; feature: human-associated habitat; material: faeces | place: United Kingdom | collected 2010/2012 ... | reverse complement strand
GATTACAACCTGCTGATTTTGAATCGGAAACGGTTTAATCAGCAGACACTAATTAAGGTAAAAAGAAATCACTCCGCAAGTCATGTATTTGCGGGGTGATTTTTGGTGCGCACCGAATGGTGCGCATTTTAACGTTGGGAAAACTCACAGAGTCCGTTCCTTACTTCTAAAGTGTCAATTAACTGACGTCCGCCGGGGATACGGCGGTATATTTCGATGGTTCCTATGGCAGTGCCGCCGGCGCGGAGCGGATGTTTGGATTTTTCTCCGTCGGGGGATTCGTAATCCAAGTGCATAAGCTGTTCTTTGGGACAGCTCATGGATATTTTGATGACGGAGGTTTTATTCTGCGCCATGATATGCCAGATAAAACGTTTGGTGGTGGCAATGGTTTTCCATTTGCAGCGGGACATGGTGCCGGGTCTTGCAAAGTTAAATTCGTAATCTTCCCCGGTATAGGTAAGCTGAATCATCAGTCTGCGCCGCAGAGGGAAACATAAAAATCTGGGGCTGCATCCGTCAACTGCGAAAGCGGAATGTTTTAACAGCTTGCCGGTGCGCTGACTGAACAATTTACAGGCTGCAAGCTGCAACCACGGGGAATTGTAATTGCGTCCCCAGTGCTTGTCCGCATAGCCGTAGCTGTTCTCCTCGGACACCTCGTAGGTGATTCCGTCCAAGGAGACGGTGCCGCGGAATAAGGTGCGGATTCCCTCCCCGTGCCAGAAACTTTCCAAGGCATTGAGAGCCGTAAAAAAGCGGTTGGCAATAAAGCCCGTGTGACAGGCAATGTCTTTCTGTACTTCCAAATCCCATTCCATATATCCGGAATCTGTCATAAGGGAACGGTGTCTCGCCTCGTTTTCGGACACGTCCACAAAACCGGCAATGCGGTTTTCACTGAACATGCAATCTTCCACCTCAATATGGAGGGGGTGCTGTGCCACCCGCATGGAGGTGATGGGATAAAAGGCATGCAGTTGTTTGCCCGGATTTTTGTTTGCGTCAGGAAAAACGCCGACCTTTGCCATCACATAGGAGGGCTTCATTCCTCTCTTTTTAAAATACGGGTGTTGTCCTAAAATGGGCTGGGAAGCGCCAAGCGCAGGATTAATGACAAAATATTCCACAAAAAAAGTGCGTTGCTCGCCGGTATCGGGCTGTACTCCCTGAAAGGAGTGCCACCAGCGCAGATACCCTTTTTTGGCAAGAGAGCCGCACAACATATACGCATTTCTATCCGAATCAAATCTATTCATTGGTAAATCCAATCTCCCGTGTAGGGAAAACAGCTATATCTCGTAGTATATGAGACTATTATAATACTATATCTTGTAAATGACAATAGTGTCGGAGCAAAAACAGTAAAAAATATAAGGATTTTTCAGGGGATACAGACGTGAAAAATGAGCAAGAAAGAACGGGTGAAAGAGCAAAATAATACATTGCACTCTGAAATTGCCTCGTTTATACTCGGTAGCGTGAAAATGATGGATTCAGAGCAGGCACAGCCTGTATCAGACCGTGAGGATATATAGAGAGGAAAGGTGTGTAAAAAGATATGACGAAGGATATGACACAAGGGTCACCCATGAAATTGATTTTAAGTTTTTCGATACCCATTTTATTCGGCTCTCTTTTTCAACAGTTTTATAATATTGTAGATACCATGATAGTGGGAAGGTTTCTGGGAGTGGACAGTCTGGCGGCAGTCGGTGCCACCGGCTCGGTCTGCTTTCTGACAATCGGTTTCTGTATGGGTGTGTGCAGCGGGTTTGCCATACCCCTTTCCCATAAATTCGGTGCGCAGGATTATGCGGGACTCAGAAAGTATGTGGCGAACTGTGTGTGGCTTTCCATTCTCTTTTCCGTGGTACTGACGGCACTCACCGTTATTTTGTGCCGGGATGTGCTGGTGTGGATGAGAACACCGGAAGACATTATTGACGGGGCGTATGATTATTTGATTATTATTTTCTGGGGAATCCCTACGGTATTTTTGTACAACATGGTGGCGGGCATTATCCGTTCTTTGGGAGACAGCAAAACACCGGTGTTTTTCCTGATTTTATCCTCGATTATCAATGTGGTACTTGACTTATTCTTTATTTTGAATTTAAATATGGGAGTAGCGGGTGCTGCGTGGGCAACGGTGATTGCACAGGGTGTGTCGGGAGTTGCCTGTCTGTTCTATATGATTAAAAAGTTCGACATTCTGCACATACAAAAGGGAGAATGGAAAGCAGATTCCCATATGATGGGAGTGCTCTGCGGAATGGGAATCCCCATGGGACTTCAGTATTCCATTACAGCTATCGGAAGCGTTATCCTGCAAGGTGCTACAAATACGCTGGGTTCCATGGCGGTGGCGTCTATTACGGCAGGTTCCAGAATTGCCAACATCCTGGGATGCCCGTTTGATGCCATGGGAACGACCATGGCTACCTACGGCGGTCAGAACATAGGGGCAAAGAAACTGGAGAGAATCGGAACAGGCTTAAAGGAATGTATCAAATTAGGAATCGGATATTCCGTCATTGCTCTGGGGATTACCCTGCTTTTCGGAAAATATCTGGCGCTGTTGTTTGTGGATTCCTCAGAGATAGAAATTATTGCTAACGTGCAGACCTTTTTGATTTTTAATACAGCGGCGTACAGTCTGCTTGCACTGGTAAATATTATACGGTTTTTGATTCAGGGAATGGGATTTTCCAAATTCGCTATTCTGGCGGGGGTACTGGAGATGATTGCAAGGTCCTTGGTGGCGGTCACACTGGTTTCACCCTTGGGTTATTTAGGCGTGTGTCTGGGCAATCCCATGGCGTGGGTGTTTGCCGATATTTTCCTGATTCCGGCTTATTTTCATGTGATGAAGGTTGTGCGGGGACGATTTGAACGGGGAGAGGAAATGTAATTATGAATATTCTAACAGTGGAGAATATTTCGGTCAGATTCGGAGAAAGAAAAATATTTGCAAATGCCGGTTTTTATCTTCAGGAGGGAGAAAAAGCCGGTGTGATTGGTATTAACGGTACCGGAAAATCTACACTGTTGAAAATTATTGCCGGTCTGGAAGAACCGGACGAGGGAAGGGTCATTAAGGCAAATAACTGCGTGATTCGCTTTTTGCCGCAGAACCCGGTGTTTGGCGAGGAGGAAACCGTCCTGCAGGCGGTTTTGAGAGACAATGTGGACGAGCACCACAATGCAGACAGCGTGGAGGCTGAGGCGAAGAGCATGCTTACCAGACTGGGAGTGACGGATTTTTCCCAGCTCTGCGGACAGCTTTCCGGAGGACAGAGAAAACGCCTTGCACTGGTGTCCGTGCTTTTGTCGCCGGCAGAGATACTGGTTTTGGATGAGCCTACCAACCACTTGGATAATGAGATGTCCGCGTGGCTGGAGGATGTGCTGAAAAAGCGCAAAGGGGCTGTGGTTATGGTGACCCATGACCGCTATTTTCTGGATAGTGTATCGGACAGAATTATTGAGATAGATAAAGGAAACATTTATTCCTACGAGGCAAATTATTCCGGTTATCTGGAACTCAAGATGCAGCGTGAGGAAATGGAGCGTGCCAGTGAGCGAAAGCGTGCCGGTATTCTCCGAAAAGAACTGGAGTGGGTGAGACGGGGCGCGCAGGCGCGTTCCACCAAGCAAAAAGCAAGACTGCAGCGGTACGAGGCATTAAAGGATATAAAAGCGCCGGAGCAGGATCAAAAGGTGGTGCTGTCCTCCGCATCCAGCCGTTTAGGCAGAACAACGGTGGAGTTAAACCATATTTCCAAAGCCTATGGAGACAAAGTTCTTATATCGGATTTTACCTATCTGTTCGGTAAAAATGACAGAGTAGGATTTATCGGTCCCAACGGAAGCGGAAAATCCACGCTGATGAAAATGATAATGGGACAGATTGCACCGGACAGCGGCAGCATTGAAATCGGACAGACCGTGAAAATCGGGTATTATGCACAGGAAATCGGGGACGATTTGATGAATCCGAACCGGAAAGTCATTGATTATATCCGGGATGTGGCGGAGTACGTGGATACCGGAGAGGGGAAGATAAGCGCATCGGCTATGCTGGAGAGATTCCTGTTTGCGGGCGAGAACCAGTATGGGCTTATGGGCAAACTTTCCGGTGGAGAGAAAAGAAGGCTGCATTTATGCAGGGTGCTGATGGGAGCGCCGAATGTACTGATTCTGGACGAGCCTACCAACGATTTGGATATTGCAACATTGCAGATATTGGAAGACTATCTGGACCATTTTCAGGGCATTGTGATTGTGGTTTCCCATGACCGATATTTTCTGGACAGAACCGTAAGCCGGATATTTGCCATAGAAACAGGCGGGGTGCTGCGCCAGTATGAGGGCGGATATACGGACTATGTGAACCGCAGGGAGTGGGAAAATGCACAGGCTTCGGACAATACGGTAGCGTCCGCGGAAAAGAAAAAGCCGGGAACGGCGGAGCAGACTGAAAAAGAGGCAGATTCCGTAAGCAGTCAGAACTGGAAGAGCGGACAGCGGAAGAAATTAAAGTTTACCTATCAGGAACAAAAGGACTACGAAACCATAGAAAAAGATATTGCTGCTTTGGAGGCAAAAATAGAGCAGACAGAAAAAGATTCTTTAAAATATACCAGTGATTTTGTAAAGTTAAGTGAACTTGCCAAAGAAAAAGAAGAGGCGGAAAAATTGCTGGAAGATAAGATGGAACGCTGGATGTATCTGGAAGATTTGGCGGCGAGAATTGAACGGGGAGAGACAGTGCAAAGCTAGGCACTGTTCTCCCTATTCTTCTTCATCCTGTTCCGCAGCAACCGCAGAAACCACGGATGATACCACTGCAACAATTACGGCAAACAGTATAACAAGCAAACCTCCGGCTAATACGATAAACATAGGCGTTTCTCCCTTGAATGATTTTGTGATAATTCAGCTCTGGCAGAATAAACTCACGAACCAGCGCTACGCGCTTTTTTGCCTGCTGACGCAGGCGGTTCGTTCGTTATCGCGGAACAAAACCAAATGTCTGCTACGCAGCCGCTTGGTTTTGCTCTCGCGTATATTATACCATGTGCGAAGAAAAGGAAGCGTCCAAAGGGCATTTACTTTTCGAGCCATGGGATTTGTATAATACACCACGAAGTGGTGAAAAGACGGCAAAGTCGTCTTTGATTCTGTGTCAACAGAATCATTATACCACAAATGGCAAAAACTACAACAAAAAAGGTTGACAAATCGGTAAAACAGTTGTAAATTAACAATTACCCAATCAATTATTTCTTTTTATCGGGCGGTTCCGGCCCAAAGAACAATTTCCCTTTATAACTTTAATTATTACAAGACAGGCAATACAAAACAGACAGGAGGGATGAGCAACACGGAAACTATTATCGTTCCGAACAGTACGACGGATGAACTGCAGAATCTGGTAAACGATTATATTACCCAAAAACAGTCCGCTTTGATGCAGATGAAGCGGGGAACATTGGGGAGAAGTGAATTTTTGACGGAGGCGAAGGCCTATATAGAAGCCCATTACCGTCACATGGACGGAAACAGGGCGGAAGAACTGCTCACGGCCTTTGAGCAATATATATTCGGGTATTCCAGACTTTCGCCGTTAATTGATGACCCTTTGATTTCGGACATAAGGGTTGTCAGTTTTGACAATATTCGTATCAAAAAGGAAGGCAAAAGGCAGGATGCGGGCATTGCTTTTGCCTCAGAAAAAGAGTACCGGCAGTTTATCGATTATGTGGCAACCAAAAATCAGGTCAACATTTCCAATCTCAATGCCATCCAACGGTTTACGGACACAGGCAGTCACCCGGATTTCATCTTACGGTTTACCCTCTCCATGCCGTTGGTCAACACCTACAGTGAACCATATCTCTGTATTCGCAAAGTTCCGAAAAAATTTCCACTGATAAATGAATTAATAGAAAAAGATATGATGGACAAAACTACGGCGGAAATGCTGATTCAAAGATTTAGACAAGGCTCCACGCTGATATGCGGTGGCAACTCGTCGGGAAAAACCACGCTGCTCAATGCTTTGAAAGAGACGCTCCCGGATGATGTGGCGGTTCTGATTACGCAGCAGGCAGATGAACTGACAACCCGGTTTCACCCGGACATTATGTTTTTGCACTCCCTTCCGGGTACAACGGAAAGTCAGGTGAATTACGATTTGCGGCACATCAGCATTGCCGGACTTACCATGGATGTGGATTTTTTCATTATCGGTGAGGTTAAGGGGGCGGAGGCTCTTTATCTGTTGAATGCGGCGTATACCGGGCAAATTTGTGCGGCAACCATTCATGCCCCATCTGCGGACAAGGCGCAGGACAAACTGGTGGATTATGCCATGTACGAAAGCCGATATACCCGAAGTGAGTTAATGAAAATGATGGAATGTTTTCAAACACTGATTTATATGGAACATTATAAGGTGAAGGAGGTTTTCTTTTGCAATGGCTGGAATAAGGATAAAAATGCAATGGAGCTGGAAAGGATAATTTAGCGTATGATAATAAAAGGTGTTATTTTTTTAATGCTTTTTGCAGGATTTCTGTTATTTTTCTGTAGGGTAAGATGGCTGCAAACACTCAGGATACTAATGAAACAGACGGTTACATCCATGGATGAGGCTTCCAGACAGCGGCTTTTAAAGAATCGGAAGGAATTATTGGAAATACAGACCACATCTTCCCTCTGGACAAAGGTAGAACAGGAACTGCATTATAGCGGGTTAATGCGCAGGTTTCCTAAACTGACGCCGGAAATGCTGGTACTTATAAATGTGGTAGCGGCAGCGGGAATCGTAATGATTGTCTTAGCATTGTCAAACAGTCTGTGGACGGCATTTGGGATGTTGGCGGTCTTTCTGCTCACGGAAGCCGCCTGTTTCGCAGTTTTAAAAATGCGCAATATGAAAAGCGTGGAACGCAATCTGTTAAAATTTCTGGATTTTCTTGGAAACTACAGTATCACCGCCGGAGAAGTCACCGGCATTTTCAACCAGGTAAGTAAATATGTGGAGGAACCGCTGAAAAGTGCTTTAGACGAGTGCAGTTATGAGGCACAGGTTACGGGGGATGTGAGCATGGCGCTTTTAGCCATGGCAGAAAAAATTGAAAATCGCCAATTTAAGGAACTGGTGCGCAATATGGAAATCAGTGCCCGCTATTGTGCGGATTTTACGTCACTGGTAAACAGCAGCAAAAAATCAGTGAGGGAATACCTGCGGGCGGGAGGGGAGAGAAGAGCGGTGCTGCGGGAGGCCGGAATCAATCTGGCGCTTTTGGCAGGAATGTCGGGAATTATTATGGTTACAGTCAACCAGATGATAGACATCTCCATATGGGAAATTTTACTGTTCACACTGCCGGGGAGAATTGCGGTTGGGGTGCTTTGCGTAATTTTTCTGCTTTTTTTAAGACAGATTTACCGGATGAGCAAATAAAACAGGGTAATTTAAGCTGTAGTTCAAAAAGTAATCCATAACATTTTCAATTAAATGGCATACAGACCTTGGAGAGGGTCTTTAAAAAATACTACTTTAGCGTACGAGGTGAAAAAATGCGGCAAACAATATTGGCGTTTTTTTTGAATGTTCTGCCCGGATGCACGGCATTTTTGGTCTTTTGCCTGTTTATGCTTTTCTCCGTGCAAAAGCCGGTGCTTCGGATTTTAAAATCCTGTGAGGAATTTGGGGGACTGTTGAAGGAACGGAGCAGAAAAAGTAACTGGTATTGCAAGACGGAGCTTTGGCTAAAAAGAAACGGTGCATCTTATCATATGGGGAAATGGATTCAGCCCACGGAATATTTGGCGCTCCGCATAGTTCTTTCGCTGGCGGGAGGAGTGGTATTGTCCGGTGTTTCTGCGGGGTATGGGATACTGGCGGCAGGAATTTTATTCGGCTTGCCAGGGTGGTTGATTTCCTATTTGAACAAACAGGATAATGTAAAACTGCTGCCGGAGATAAAACTGGTATATCACGCACTGGAGATTCAGATTCGCGCGGGAGTGTACGTTACGGAGGCATTGGCAGAATGTTACGGCAGTGTGCAGAATGTGAGATTGCGGCAGGCTTTACTGGATTTGGCAGGTGATATTGTAATGAAATCGGATATCTTTGAGGCACTGGAACATTTTCAGCAGAAATTCGACAACCGTTACATAGATACGCTCTGCATTACCATTTTGCAGGCACTGGATTCCGGACAGGCAGTGGAATTGCTCGGAGACATTGCAGAACAAATCAAGGATATGGAGGGCAGGGTGATGACGGCACGGAAAAGCGCACTGGACAGGCGTATCACGTTTTATCAGTTAGGTGTGCTGGCAGCAGTGCTTGGGGTGGTATTGTACGCATGTGTTACGCATATGTACGCAGCGGCAATGAGGTTTTGAGGAAGAAATACTAAGTAAATGAAAGAAATGAGGATAATAAGAATGGATAAAAAGAGAAGAAATTTTATGGACGGTTGCAAAATTAACGGAGAAAAAATTTACCGCAGGGGGATGAGAAAGGAACCGGGAATTGACGGGATTCTGGTTACCGTGGGACTTTGCATTATTGCACTGCTATTGTGCGTTGTAATGAAAAAGAGCATGACCGGATTTATTGAAACCATTGTCAATGCCATGACTGCAGAGGCACAGAAAATTCTCACCGGTGTTTCCGGAGCGTTACTGTTATGAAACGGCAGCAGGGAAGCGTGGCAGATGTTTTGACAACCGGACTCTGTATTTTGGCAATGACGATTGTAATGCTCAGTTATATGGGAAATGTGTCTCTGATGAATCAGAAAATGGCGGTTGGGCAGCTTGCCAGAAAGTATATTTTGAGAATGGAAACAGTAGGGTATTTGCAGGAACAGGACAGATTGGCATTGCAGCAGGAATTGGAAAGTATGGGAATTGCGGAGATAGAGTTGGATGGCACAACGTTTGGAGAGGTCGGATACGGAACACCTATTACGTTACGAATTACGGGAAAAATGAAGGGAGAATATCCATTTGAAGAACTTAGGACGTCGACGGCAAAAAATTAACAGAAAAGATACAGGAGAGATAGAGTGGCTTCCGGGGATGTTTCTGACTCTTTTTCTGGCGCTGTTGCTGATGGCGCAGATGCAATGTGCCATTTTCCGTGCCTCTGCACTCTATTTAGAAGATGCACTGGCGGCTTCCAATCTTGCTTCGGCTGTCATAGACATGCGGGAATATGGGATTTCCCATACAGTGAACATTATCAGTCCGAAAGAGGCGTATGCAAAGTATATTTGCGCCCTAAAGGAAAATTTGCAGCTGGATGACAACTGGGAATGTGCCAATCAATCCCTGATTTCCGGAAAGGTAACCGTGGAGAATTACACCATTTACAATGTAGACGAGGGAGTGGTGTCAGCCTGCATGGTAATGCCGGACGGCAGTCTGCGGACAGAGGAGGGGACATTGGGAAAAATGACTTCGCCCAACGGAATTTTCATTGAACAGCCGGGAATATACAGTGAACTTTCATTCCCGGTCAAAGGCATGTTTGGCATTTCGATACAGGCACATAAAGGAAAACTGGTGGATATTGTGGCACAGGAGGAGAACAAATAGTATGAAAAGGACAGAACGTGAAAGTGTAGTTGTGCACAAAGGAAAATCAAAAATCTGGCTGGGAAGTATTCTGGCAGCGCTGATAGCTGCGGTGGCAGTGTTTGCGGCAATGATGCAAATGGAAAAAAGTATGCTGACGCAGTACGCAAAGGGTACCATTCTGACGGCTTCCAAGGAGATTCCCAAGGGGCAGCGAATTACGCCGGAAAATATAGCGGAGTACTTTGAAGAGAAGGAATTGGCGGAAAACTGTATTCCAGAATCGGCGCTGACCTCCATGGAGCAGGCGGTGGATAAGATTCCCGTGGCAAAGATTGACAGTGGCACATTACTTACAACGGGGATGTTTCGGGAAGTAAATGAAATGACAAAAGGAATGGCGGATCCGGTCGTTGCCGGATTTAAGGCAGAGGATATTTCCCAGCTTGTGGGAGGAACTTTGCGTGCCGGGGACAGAATACATATTTTCAGTGTAAATGAAGAGGGGGAGACAGGGCTGGTGCGGCAAGATGTTTTCATATGCGATGTGTTTGACCAGTCCGGGAATCTTATTTCCAACGACAATTTATCTGCCGTGGCGCAACGGGTGAATGTATATCTGGATAAAAGTGAAATGGAAACATTTTATGCGGAGCTGGCAAAGGGGTCACTGCGGGTTGTAAAAGTATGTGAGTGAAGATAAATCAAATATGCACCTTGACAATTTTATAAGGAATCGGACAAAAAAGAGTGACAAATGTAATAAAATAATGTATTATCGTATTATGAAGAAAAACAGTGGTTTTCTGTAAAGGGGGTACAATGAAAAACAAATTTTTAATTTTTTCCCTTGTTTCCATATTAGTAATAGGGGGAGCCGGATGTGGAAAAGGAGAGAGTTCGCAAGCGGATTTTGATATAACAAAGGAGGAAGGGGAAGAACTTGCCGACACAAATTCGTCGGGGATAGCGTTGCCAACAGAAGTATTGAATGAGCCAGAAGAAAATGCGGCTGTTTCGGATGAGGAGAGTCAGGAACCGGCTCAGGAGAGTCCGGAAACGGTTGAAAATGATAACAATTCAGACAAGACATCTGAAAGGACAACAAAGCCTGCTGCGTCCGATGTGCCGGAACAATCGTCTGCAAAGCCGACCAAACCTACAAAGCCGGAGGCAGTGAATCCGCCACCGTCAAAGACAACGGAACCATCGCCTGCGGAGAGGGGGACGGCGTCCCAGACAGAGCCATCGAAGCCGTCCGCAGAGACACCGGTGCAGCCTGCACAGAACCAGACGAAACCGGAAAACTTACACACTTGCACATGGGATTCCTGCAGGGTAACAACATCGGCAACCTGTAGCAATGAGGGAGTCACAACATACACCTGTACCGGGTGTGGAAAGACCCGGACAGAGAGTATTGCCAAGACCAGCCATAACTATGTGACGGAAACCTTCCCGGCAAACTGTACCAAGGGAAAGAGAACCGTCACCTACTGCAGCATTTGTGGGGATGTACAGTCGGAAACGTATTCCGGTGGACCTGTCGGCCATATTTGGGAGAAAACATATTGGCCCGAAGCTCCAACCTGTCGGAACGGAGGCTATTATTATCAAACCTGTTCCCAGTGTGGCGAGAAGGGGGAGAGCGGAACTGACCCGGCACTGCCACATACACAGGTGGCAACGGAAATTTGTCATGGAAATTGTACGGATGTGACAGTGATAGAATATACCTGTAGTAGTTGTGGAACAAATCTTGGAAGAGATGTGCACACCGAGCCAAACGATCACGATTGGCATGAAGTATCTTACGAGGAGAGGAATTTAATTACCGGAGAGATGGAGACTAAAACGGTGACAGCATGCAGCCGTTGCCACCAGCCGCAGTAGAGTAGGAGGAAAGCAGAGAAATTCTGATAGCATTTATAATAAAATACTTATAAGGAAGTACATTTTGTCCGAACAAGGAGCCTTGGATCCCTGCTCGGACTTTTTGTTTGGAAGAAAGGAGGAATCTGGAAACAGATGAAACAATGGATATACCGGGTAGTATTCCCCTTTTTGGTGTTCCTGTGCCTTAGTGTTTCTGTCAAGGCAGCGGAGAAGGAAACCATTTATAACTCACCCTATGTTACGTTCAGCCCGGACGGGATGGCATGGACCACCAATGCCGGGGACAAAGCCGTGGAGTGGTACCCGAAGGGAACCACGGTTTCCACCGGAATCCCCTCTTCCCTCCGTGCACTGGAAGAGGGAGAGCACTATTATGACAGCTACCGGCAGGGGGAAGTGCCGGTGGGAAGGTGGGAGGTTATCTGGCAGCCCGGCAGATGTATTCATGACGGCTACCCTTTGGAAACAGACTTTCATGGAGTGCATTTTCGGCGGCAGAGCTGTCTTGCGCAGCATTATTCCGGATGGAAAGCCTACTGTGCGGATTGTGGGGAAGAAATCACCTATATGTTCCTGTACATGAGTAAGGAGGCTACAGCTTCCATTGATTACCTGAACCTGAGGGATAATCTGGCTTACTATTACCTTTGTCCTTTTTGCAGTAATCTGGAACAGGGTGCCGAGATGAAATCCCACACCTGCAAGGTGATTTCATGGAACCGGTATCGGGTAGTATACAATCCCAATTATGATGCGCTTTCACTGGGTGGATATATGTCGGACAGCATTCATATGTACAACAATGCAGATACCTACGAAGGAGATACCGTGACACCGGTAACGCATCTGACCCAAAACAGTTATGTCCGTACCGGTTATGAGTTTGACGGATGGAACACGAAACCAGACGGTACCGGACAATCCTTTATGGACGGACAGGAAATATTTAACCTGACATTGGAAAACTGGGGCGGAGAAAAAAATACCCAGCAGGGAACCATTACTCTCTACGCCCAGTGGCGTCGTTCCCGGAGCACCCTGCAGGTAAATCCGGGTGGAGGAACCTATGGCGGACGTACCGGGATAACCTCAGTTGTCGGAGATTTTGACAGTGAATATGTACTCGCCGCACAGGAACTGCAGGAACCAAAAGGTTATACGGTTTCCTTTGAGACCAACGGCGGCACGTCCGTGTCCCCCATCACCGGCACAAGACATTTTTCGGAGTGGCAGATGGAGCAGCCCTTTGCCGGAAAAATGTACCAGCAGGGCACGCCACAAGCATGGTATCTGTTCTGGGTTCCGGACGGGAACGTGGACACCGTCACCGCCCTGTATGAGCATGACCCGGTCACGCTCCCCGCTACAGCCAAAGCCGGTTATTCTTTCGGCGGTTGGTACTATGACGCCGGATTTACCCTTCCGGCGGGCGGAGCGGGGGAGCAGATTGTTCCCTTTGGAAATCTGACATTGTACGCCCAGTGGGTGGACTTGGTGCTTCAGGCAAAGGACAACTATGCCGTGAACGGCGGAACCGGGGCGGTGGATTTGTCATGGTCCCAGTCGGATGGAAACAACAAGACGTACCGGCTGTACCAGAGCCGGGACAGGCAGCACTGGCTGCAGATAAATGATGCGGCAGACATCAGCAGCCGCACCTCTGTGGAGGAAGCATGGAGCTGCACCGGCAGGACGGGAACCTATACCGTTCCCTACACCGGACTGTACACCCTGACGGCAAACGGCGCACAGGGCGGAAACTATGGCACGCTAAAGGGAGGCCTCGGAGGCAGGATAACCGCCAAGGTCTGGCTGAACAGGGGAGAGGTGCTGACCTATACCGTGGGAGGACAGAACGGCTTCCACGGCGGCGGAAGCGCCACGGCTTACGGCAACGGCGGCGGCAGCACCGTGGTTTCCAGCAACCAGAAAGGCGTGCTTCTGACTGCAGGCGGCGGTGGGGGTGCCTCCCCCAGCGGAGCGGGAGGAGCCGGAGGAAGCTCTGCCAGTGTGGTTTCCGGCGCTGCCGGGGAAAACGGCATGGCGGGAGGCGGAGGTGGCTACCGGGGCGGCACGGCAGGGGAGCTGATTCGCCACAGCCACACGGCAAGCTGCTATCAGACCGAGAATGGAACCACCGGCGGCAGCACGGCGTTTTATGCGTCCATCCGCTGTGATGGCAGCGACCGGAGCAATGTCTTTCAATACAACGGTGTGCCTTTTGCCACAAATACCGCCACCGGCGCCGGGGTCAGCGGACATTCCACCGGATTTGTCAATGCCTTTCTGCAGGGAACGGTGGGAAATTCTACTACCTATATCAGCACTCCCCATGCAGGGAAGCTGTCCTTTAGCGTCAAGGCGGACGCATGGGGGGAAGGAGCGGATATTTACCCCTCCTACGCTGTCTACAGCACAGACGGCGTGTGCCTTCAGACGGTGGATTTGAAGGCGGCGGTGGAGCAGTACACCACAAAGGACACCGGCAGCGCCGTATTCTGTACCCGGTGCAGCCCTAATGCCAAAAGAGGGTATGATAACCGGACGTACCGGCTTTCCTTTTTTACCGGAAGCAGACGGCAGTCGGACGGGGGAAGCTGCGGACATACCGGGGTCCCGACAACGGAGACGTTCACCGGCACGGTGACGGTGGACGTTCCGGAGGGAACCACCGGTGTTTATCTGGTGCAGAGAATCCGCCTGAATTATAACAATGCGTGGTTTGGCAGTGAGATTTCAAACGTGCAGTTTACCTATTCCTATACCCGGCGAATCTGCGGCATGGAGGAAGGACAGGTGGTTTCCTCCAAACCAGCCTACGGCGGCAGCAATTATGTCAATACCGCCTGTGCCTATGCCTATACCACGGAAGCCGGAAAACAGGAAGGAAACGGCAGCTTTTCTATTTCCTCGGAAAGCATTGGTTTTGTCGACACCCTGAACTTGGAGGGGGTGATGGCAAGGGACTATGCCGCCCCGGAAAAAGTGGGGGGCTTTCAGGCAGAGGTGCTTTCTGCAGACCGGATAAGGGCGGCATGGGAGGAAGCAAAGGACCGGGGAACCACCTATTACCATCAGGCGGAATCCTATCTGACCGGATTTTCCAATCCCCTGTGCCGCTCCAACATCACCCAGAACACCCTGACTTCCGGGGTGAAAGGGTACTATGTGGTGTATGACGAAAGACCGGACACCCTTGTTACGGCGGGAAACGGAACGTTCCGGACAGAAAGGTCTGTGGAACTGACCGTTTCCGACACCACAAGATACCTTCATGTGGCGGCGGTGGACGTGGCGGGAAACCTGTCGGAAACCGCTCATTTCCCGGTGGGAAGGGATGCGGCGGCATGGAAGCTGTATACAAGGCAGATGCAGATAACGGAGGCGGACAACGTCTATCCGGCGCCGGAGGAAAAAACCTTTTATGTAAGGAGTGACGGAAAGACGCCGTTTTTGTTACAGATGGAAGGGTATCTGGACGGCACGGCAAGGGAGAACTACCAGATAAACAATGCGGTGTACGAATCCCGGACAGACGGACAGACGGCAAGAAACAGTATCCGGACGCCCTCCCGGCCCATACAGGACGGTGAAATCCGCACGGAGGCGGGAGAACTGGGCTATACCACAAGCGGAACGACCTTTCTTACGCTGTACCCCTATTCCTATACCGTGAGAAGCAGACAGAACCGGGAACTGGCTTCTTATCAAAAATTCATGCTGGAGGCAGAGGCATCCGGAAAGACCATTTCCCTGATTCCCAGAGTGGAAGCCGACTATGGGGAAGATACGGTTTCCTCGGAGCTTTCGCTGGACGAGAAAAACGGCATTGTCTTTATCGGGGACGGGGAGGCGCCGGTGATAAAGGGGCTGGAAATCTTAGAGGACCGGGAACTGATTGACCGGGGCGCCGGTGAGGTGAATGTGGTTATCACCGCCGAGGATGACTTAAGCGGTGTGAGGGAACTGTATGTCAAGATAGCGAACACGGACAACTTCATTGAAAAGACCTACCCGGCGGATGCGGACGGAGCCGTGCGGATAACGCTGACAAAGGATGAACCCATTTTCAGCGGGGATTTTGTGGTGATGGCATATGCCACGGATAATGTAGGAAACCGGCGGGAAGTGACGGAGGGAACCACGGAGTTTCTGCTGACCGCAAAGGTGGAGCGGATGTTGGAGCCGCATACTCCCATCTTTAAGAGAGGAGAAAGCGGTGTTCTCACCATAACCACTTATGGCTATGCGGAGTGGGTGGAAGTGGAGTTCCCGGAGGAAATGACCCGGCTGGATAACAGCTTAAATGTGGTTTTCGATTACGAAGAGGAGACGCAGTATGTCAGAGAGGAGAAGGTGCAGTTTATGATTCCGGCAGGCACGCCGGAGAATACGCAGTATCAGATAACCGTGCGGGCATATAAGGGTGATAAGCAACTGGAGGAATATCCGGTTTTGGCTAATGTAGCAGTAAATGGAACTCTTACGGGGGAGATAAGAACCCGACTGCGATAAATTGCGATTGCAATAACTTTCAAATGCAATAAAAACGGGGGATGTAAGGAGAAAATAGAATTGTACGGAATCATCATTTATATAGTTTCCGGAGCAAGCCTTTTTTTGATAAACCGGACAGAACACGGAAAGTGGAAACTATGCAAAAAGGAAAACACAGGAATTCTTCTGTACAGCATAACGGTGGGATGCCTGACAGCTATGCTTACCAAAGAACAGTGCACAGCAGGACTATTCCTGTCCGTTTTGGCGGGAAGCCTCCTTTTTGCCTGCGTGACCGATATGCGTTGCCATGAGGTGTTTCGATTTGCATGGTGGATTGGCGGTGGGAGCGGAATCTTTCTCCTGACATCGGAGGTTTTGCGCCGGGAGGAACTGCCGGAGGGACTTTTGTTTTTACCGCTGTATCTGCTGGTGCAGGAAAAGTTGTTTTCCAAAACATACGGAAGGGCGGACAGCCACGCATTCTCTGTATGTGCCATAATGCAGTGCGCCTTGGGAATGAATACGGAATGGTATTTCCTGCATATGGTGCTGGCGTTTTGCGGTCTTATCATTGTGCAGGCGTTTCATAAAAATATCGGACGGTGGGGAAAATTAAAGAAACCGGTGGCATTTCTTCCATATATAACAGCCTCTTTTTGGGGAGCACTGGTGGTATGGAAGAGATTCTATGCACAATGATTGTATATTTATGTGAACATTCTTGCATTTTCACGGAAAAAGTGTTATATTAAGTCGTATTTCAAGAATGAAAGAAATCATAGGAGGATAAGATTATGAAAAAATTCATGGCTATGTTAATGGCAACAGCTCTTTGCGTGGCAACTCTGAGCGCATGTGGCAATAATGCCGCTGACAACGCAGGAACATCTGCTGCATCTACAGAATCCACAGCAACAGAGAGCACAGAAACAGAGACTACTACAGAAGGAACGGAGGCAACAGAAGCAACTGAAGCAACCGACGGACAGGTTTTCACTGTTGGAACCAATGCAGAGTTCCCTCCTTTCGAGTATGTTGGCGATGACGGAGAACCCGATGGATTTGACGTTGCACTGATTAAGGCAGTAGGCGAGAAAATTGGCATGGAAGTTAAGGTAGAGAACATGGAGTTTGACTCTCTGGTAAGCTCTATCGGCAACAGAATTGACGCTGCTATCGCAGGTATGACAGTTACCGACGAGCGTAAAGAGCAGGTAGATTTCTCCAATCCTTATTACGAGGCAGTTCAGTACGTTATCGTTGCTGCTGATTCTGATATTGCAACTGCAGATGATTTGAAGAATAAGACCATCGGCAGCCAGCTGGGAACCACCGGTATGTTCCTTTCCGAGGACATCGAGGGCGCTACCACCCAGACCTACAACAGAGCTATCGATGCTGTTAACGATCTGGTAAACGGCAGAGTAGACCTTGTTATCATCGACAAGAACCCTGCACAGGTATTTGAGACCAAATTTGAAGGCAAAGTAAAGATTATTGACGGCGCTGAATTCGGATTTGAGACCGAGGAATACGCTATTGCTCTTCCTAAGGGAAGCGATATGGTAGAGAAGGTTAATCAGGCATTGGATGACCTGAAGGCTGACGGTACTTTTGATAAGCTGGTAGCTGAGTATATCGGAGAGTAATTTTTATACAAAATATGCACGAAAAAGAAAAGAATGGCTTGTGCCATTCTTTTCTTTTTGCTATATTAAGGTAAGTGAGATAAAAGAACGTGTCTGTATGTCAGGCACTCCTTAATATATTTACTAGAAAGGCAAAGGAATTAGTATGCAGAATATTATGCAGAATATCTGGCAACATATTTATGCGGCCTTCATTGAAGCAGACAGATGGAAACTTTATTTGAAAGGTCTTGGAGTAACACTGGAGGTATCGTTTTATGCGGCTTTAATCGGTATTGTAATCGGAACAATAGCTGCTTTTTTGAAACTGTCTACCAGAAAGAACGGTTCCCGTACCATTGCTTCCCGGATTGCGGGAGCTTATATTGATATTATCCGGGGTACGCCGACGACGGTACAGTTGTTGATTATGTGGTCCGGAATTCTGGCAAGCTGCAAAAACAGCGTATTGATTGCAAGCCTGACTTTTGGTATCAACTCCGGTGCCTATGTGGCAGAAATTGTCAGAGCGGGTATCCTTGCAGTGGACAAGGGACAGATGGAAGCGGGAAGGTCTTTGGGACTGAACAAATTGCAGACCATGCGCTACATTGTTGTGCCTCAGGCGTTCAAGAGCATTTTACCCCCGTTAGGCAATGAGTTTATTGTGCTGATTAAGGAGACATCCATTGTAGGATATGTAGGAATGAGTGACCTTACCCGTGTTGCCAATCAGATGACCTCCAAGTTGTTTGATGTGTTCACACCGCTGCTTGGAATTGCATTTGTCTACTTTATACTGACCAAGGTGTTGTCATTCCTGTTGGCAAAGCTGGAGAGGAGGCTGCGTAGAAGTGATAATCGTTAAGGATTTACATAAACAATTTGAGGATAACCATGTACTGCAGGGTGTGAATTATCATATTCATCCCGGCGAGAAAATCGTTGTGGTAGGACCGTCCGGCTCCGGCAAGAGTACCTTTTTAAGATGCCTAAATCTGCTGGAGACGCCCACCAGCGGCGAAATCTGGTTTGACGGACAGTTGATTACGGATAAGAAAACAGATATTAACAAGGTAAGACAGCATATGGGAATGGTATTCCAGCATTTCAATCTGTTTAATAATCTCACCATTATGAAAAATATTACACTGGCGCCTACCAAGTTAAAGCTGATGTCGGAGGAGGAGGCAAAGGAAAATGCTTTGCGTCTACTGAACCGTGTCGGACTGGCAGAAAAAGCGGATGCCTACCCCAGCTCTTTGAGCGGCGGACAGAAGCAGAGAATTGCCATTGTGCGTTCCCTTGCCATGAATCCTAGAGTAATGCTTTTCGATGAGCCGACCTCTGCACTGGACCCTGAAATGGTAGGGGAAGTTCTGGAAGTTATGAAAGAACTGGCAGACAGCGGTATGACCATGGTTGTTGTCACACATGAGATGGGATTCGCCAGAGAAGTGGGCACGAAGGTTCTTTTCATGGATGGTGGAAATATTGTGGAGGAAAATACTCCGCAGGAATTTTTCAATAATCCGCAGAGCCCCAGATTGCAGGAGTTTTTATCAAAAGTATTGTAAGTCGGACAGGCTGCGCGGAAGATTGCTCCGTGGCAGCCTGTTTTTCTTTACGGGCAGCACAACAGATTGCGAGGAGGTTTGCCGGATATGATTACCATTTCCCTGTGCATGATTGTTAAAAATGAAGAGAAAATACTGGCACGGTGTCTGGACAGCATTGTGGATTTGATGGACGAGGTGGTGATTGTGGACACCGGCTCAACGGATGCCACAAAAGAAATTGCAAGGCGTTATACGGACAAGATTTATGATTTTGCATGGATTCATGATTTCAGCGCAGCAAGGAATTTTGCGTTTTCCAAAGCTACGGGAGAATACATTTACTCGGCGGATGCGGACGAGGTGCTGTCGGAGGAAAACAGGGAGCGTTTCCGTGTGTTAAAAGAAACGCTGCTTCCCGAAGTGGAAATCGTACAGATGAAATACGGAAACCAGTTAAGTCAGGGAACGGTGTATAATTTTGATGAGGAGTATCGCCCTAAGTTATTCAAAAGACAGCGGGAGTTTGTCTGGGTGGAACCCATACATGAGACGGTCAGACTGGAGCCGGTGGTGTTTGACAGTGATATTGTCATTACGCATCTTCCGCAGGAAAATCACGGAAAGCGCGATTTGCAGAATTTTGAGAGGCAGATAAAAAATGGGATGACGCTCTCCAAACGGCTGCACGGAATGTATGCAAGAGAGCTTTATCTGACCGGCGAAAAAGAGGATTTTGAAAACGCGGCAGAGTATTTTCAAAATGCGGCGGCAGATGCGGAAAGAAGTGCGGATGAAATGGTGGAAGCCTGTTGTGTTGCAGCGAGGGCGGCAAGACTGGCGGGACAGGACAGACTGTTCTTTAAGTACTGTGCTAAGGTGATTGCGGGCGAGGGTTGCTCGGAAATCTGTTATGAAATGGGACAGTACCACGAGGACGCCGGAGATTATGAGGAGGCGGCGGTCTGGTATTATAATGCGGCGTATGAAACCGCACCGGTTCTGTCGCTGACCATGGGAGGAACGAAACCTTTGGAGGGACTGGTGAGGTGTTACCGACAGCTTGGCATGGAGGAACAGGCGCAGGATTATCAGGCAGAGTATGAAAGATGCAAAGCATGTGAACAGTCGGCAGTAGGCTGACCTGACGCAAAATCTGCCGGCTCGGATTCGGAATTCATCAGCCCAGACGCAGAATCTGCAGACTCAGATGCGGAACCTGCCACCAAGGAGACAGAATCAGCCCGTCGAAACGCAGAGCCGTTCGCTCAGGAGCAGAATCCGTCCGGCGTGATGCAGAATCAGCCTGCCCACAGAACTTCTCTGCTTGCCCGGCTGGACGAAAAATCAGATACATGCTAAAATAAGCGCAATGTATAAAAATGTATATAAGATATAAATGGATATATGGAATGAAAAAGTGAGGTAGACCAACAATGAAGTGGGAAGAGAATGTGAGAAAAGTTGTCCCCTATGTAGCGGGAGAACAGCCGAATAAACAAAACATGATCAAGTTAAATACAAACGAGTGCCCCTATCCGCCCGCTCCGGGCGTGAAACGGCTGGCGGAAACACTGCATGTGGATGCGTTGCGGCTCTACCCCGACGCACAGGTGACTTCCCTGACAGATGCCCTTGCGGAGTATTATGGGGTGTCGCCGAAGCAGGTGTTTGTGGGTGTAGGCTCGGATGATGTGCTTTCCATGGCATTTTTGACCTTTTTTAACAGTGACAAACCTATACTGTTCCCGGATGTCACCTATTCTTTTTATGATGTGTGGGCGGATTTGTACCGGATTCCTTACAAGACCTGTGCACTGGATGAAAACTGGCACATTTGCCCGGAAGATTACAAGCAGCCCAACGGCGGCGTGATTTTCCCCAATCCCAATGCCCCCACCGGAGTGCTGGAAAGTCTGGACACTGTGGAAGAAATTTTACGCGCCAACCGGGATGTGGTTGTGATTGTGGATGAGGCGTACATAGATTTCGGCGGAACAAGTGCGTTATCACTGCTTGAAAAATATGATAACCTGCTGATAGTGCAGACCTTTTCCAAATCCCGCGCCATGGCAGGACTGAGAATCGGTTTCTGCATCGGAAGCGAACAGATGATTCAGTATCTCAATGACGTAAAATTTTCCTTTAATTCTTATACCATGAATCTGCCGGCGCAGGTGATGGGTGTGGAAGCGGTAAAGGATGACGTTTATTTTAAAAACACCACAGCCAAAATTGTGGCTACCAGAGAGAGAATGAAAAAAGAGTTAGGGGAGCTTGGATTTTCCTTCCCGGACTCCAAAACAAATTTCCTGTTTGCCACTCACAAAAGCGTCCCTGCCGGTGAAATTTTTCAGGCGTTGAGGGAGCATGATATTTATGTGCGCCACTGGGACAAGCCAAGGATTGGAAACTATCTGCGAATCACTATCGGTACGGACGAGCAGATGGATAAGCTGGTTGAGTTTTTAAAACAGTATCTGGCAAAGAGAGCATAGCGGACGTTAAATTTCTATTAATATTCGACGAATCCGGTAGGCAGAATACAGGTTTATAATTATAATGGGGTTGTTGTGTGTCCGAAAATGACAAAAAACAACACATTATTACACAGAGAATGGAGATTAAGAGATGATTAAAAGTATTCTAAAAGGTATGGTAATCGGCATTGCCAACATTATTCCCGGCGTCAGCGGCGGAACCATGATGGTATCCATGGGAATCTATGATAAATTGATTCATTGTGTGACGCATCTGTTCAGCGAGTTTAAAAAGAGTCTGGCATTTCTTCTGCCTATCGCACTCGGCATGGGAATTGCCATTGTGGGAAGTTCCTTTGGACTGGAATATTTGTTTGCAACCTTTCCCATACAGACAAACCTGTTGTTTATCGGTTTGATTCTCGGCGGACTTCCGGCAATCTGGAAGAATGTGAAGGGAAATAAAATAAAGCCTGGACATATTCTGGCGGGAGTTTTGTTTTTTGCGCTGGTAGTCGGCATGGCAATCATGGGAGAATCCGAGGGCAATGCCGCAGATTTATCCTTTGGGCTTGTAAATGTACTTAAGCTGTTCGGTGTCGGCGTGGTGGCAGCGGCTACCATGGTGATTCCGGGAGTCAGCGGTTCCATGATGTTGTTGCTTATGGGATATTACAATCCCATTATCAATTCCATCAATGACTTTCTCCGCTCTCTGGCTGCACGGGATATGGACGGAATCCTTAAGGGATTTGGTATTCTGGTTCCTTTCGGAATCGGCGTGGTTGTGGGAATTTTTGTAATTGCCAAACTGATTGAGATTATTTTTGAAAAATGCCCGCTTTATGCGTACTGGGCAATTATCGGTCTGGTTGTGGCGTCCCCGATTGCTATCATTGCCATGGGAAGTTTCCCGGCAGTGACCGTGATGAGCGCAGTGACCGGTGTGATTGCACTTGCAGCCGGAGTGGTTGTTGCATTAAAACTGGGTGAATAAAAGTTAGATACAGGGGGTTACTTATGAAAGCGTATCAGGATTTTGCATGTGTATATGATGAACTGATGGATGCCACACCCTATGACATGTGGTGCGGGAGAATTACAAATCTGATTGCAAAATATGGGGTGTCCAAGCCGGAGCGGGATGCGGAGGATTTGCTGGATTCGGAAAAAAATCTGGTGGTGGATCTCGGCTGTGGAACCGGTACGCTGACGGAACTTCTGTATCAGAAGGGCTATGACATGATCGGCGTGGACAGTTCGGAGTCCATGTTAGGCATTGCGCTGGAAAAAAAGGACAAGAGCGGAGACGAGATTTTATATCTGCTGCAGGATATGCGGGAACTGGATTTGTACAGTACCGTGGGAACCGTGATCAGTGTCTGCGATTCCATTAATTACATACTGGAGGAAGAGGAACTGCTCACGGTCTTTTCCCTGGTGAATAATTACCTGTATCCGGGCGGTATTTTTATCTTTGATTTCAATACGGATTACAAATACCGGGAAGTGATTGGAGATACCACCATAGCGGAAAACCGGGACGACTGCAGCTTTATCTGGGAAAATCTGTATGACCCGGAGGAAGAACTGAACGAATATAACCTGACCATCTTTGTACAGGAAGACGGCGATATGTTCAGGCGTTTCACGGAGACACATTTGCAGAGAGGATATACCCCGGAGCAGATGTGCAGACTGGTGGAGCAGGCGGGAATGACCGTGGTGGAGATGAAAGACGCAGACACGGGAGAGGCAGTGACCGCTGAGAGCGAAAGAGTTTATCTGGTGGCAAGAGAGCACGGAAAAGAGAATCAGGTAGGAGAGGCGTAAAAATATGACGGATTATATTGTGCGGGCAACCGCAGCAGATGCACAGGTCAGGGCTTTTGCCTGCACCACAAAAAATATGGTGGAGACGGCAAGAAAAGCGCATGATACCAGTCCCGTTGTTACGGCAGCGCTGGGAAGGCTTTTAAGTGCGGGAGCCATGATGGGCGCCATGTTAAAGGGAGAAAAAGATGTTCTGACGCTCCAAATCAAAGGGGACGGCCCGGTGAAGGGACTGACCGTGACGGCGGATTCTAAAGGAAACGTCAAGGGATATGCCAATGTACCGGATGTGATTCTTCCGGCAAATTCCGTGGGCAAACTGGACGTGGGCGGAGCTGTCGGAAACGGCGAACTCAGCGTTATCAAGGATATGGGATTAAAAGAGCCGTATGTGGGGCAGACTGCATTACAGACCGGTGAGATTGGGGACGACCTTACCTATTATTTTGCAACGTCGGAACAGGTGCCCTCCTCCGTGGGACTTGGAGTATTGATGGAAAGAGACAATACCGTAAAACAGGCGGGCGGTTTTATCATACAGCTTATGCCCTTTGCGGAGGATGCGGTCATTGACAGACTGGAGGAGAATCTTTCCAAAATAAAATCTGTAACCAGTCTTTTGGATGAAGGAAATACCCCTGAGCAGATGCTGGAACTTTTGCTGGACGGTTTGCAGCCGGAGATTACGGACACCATGCAGACGGCATTCGTCTGTGACTGCAGTAAGCAGAGGGTGGAGAAAGCCTTAATCAGTATCGGAAAAAACGAATTGAAAAGTATGATAGACGACGGCAAGGAGATAGAGGTGAACTGCCAGTTCTGCAATTCCCACTATCAGTTCGCGGTTGAAGAATTAAAAGCACTTTATCAGAAAGCGCAGTAGGAGGGAAGTGGTATGAGACAGGGATTTGTGAAAGTGGCGGCGGTCACACCCAAAATCAGGGTGGCAGACACAAAATACAATGCGGAAATCATTTGTGAGAAACTGAAGGAAGTATACAGCCATGGTGCGAAAGTGATTGTCTTTCCGGAATTATGTATCACGGGTTATACCTGCAGCGATTTGTTTTTGCAGGAACTTTTGCTGGAAGAGGCAGCTGCGGCACTGAAACAGATTGTAAAGGTTACTGAGGGGCAGGATGCCGTTGTTATGGTGGGACTTCCCATAGAGCAGGACGGAAGACTGTACAATGTGGCGGCTGTGCTCCAAAACGGCAAAATTCTCGGAATGGTTCCGAAAGCAAATATCCCTACCTATGCGGAGTTTTACGAAGGCCGCCATTTTACCGAAGGAAATACCGAGGTGGCGGAATTTTATTTAGACGGAGAGGCAATTCCCTTCGGAACCAATCTGCTGTTTGAATGTGTAGATTTGAAGGGACTTATTATCGGCTGTGAAATCTGTGAGGATTTGTGGGTGGCAAATCCTCCTTCCACAAATCATGCGCTGATGGGCGCCACCGTCATTGCCAACCTTTCCGCGTCCAATGAGACAGTGGGAAAGGATGAATACCGGGATATGCTGGTGAAATCTGCCAGCGGACGTCTGCTGTGCGGTTATATTTATACCTCCGCAGGGGAAGGAGAATCCACGCAGGATTTGGTCTTTGGCGGGCATAATCTCGTTGCGGAAAACGGCACGATTCTGGCGGAGGCAAAGCGTTTTAAAGGACAGACCATATACGGAGATTTGGATATACAGAGAATTCTGGCGGAGCGGCGCAGAATGGGTACTTTCGGAAAAGAGCCGCAGATTCCCTATACAATCGTGCCTTTTTCGCTGGAAGTGACAGAGACAAAGTTGGAGCGTACTTTCGGCTGCATGCCCTTTGTACCGGGGGATGAGACAAAGAGAAATAAGCGCTGTGAGGAAATTCTTTCCATTCAGTCTTATGGACTGAAAAAAAGGTATGAGCATACCGGGGCAAAGACCGCAGTGTTAGGCATTTCCGGCGGTCTGGATTCCACACTGGCGCTGCTTGTGACGGTGAGAACCTTTGATATGCTGGGACTTGATCGGAAAGGGATTCTGTCGGTGACAATGCCCTGTTTCGGAACCACGGACAGAACCTATGACAATGCCTGCAAACTGGCCCGGACTTTGGGAACCACCTTGGAAGAAATCAATATTAAAGAGGCGGTGTCGGTTCATTTCCGTGACATTAAACAGGACATGGACAAGCATGATGTCACCTATGAGAACGGTCAGGCGAGAGAGCGGACGCAGGTTTTGATGGACATTGCCAACCGCTCCAACGGACTGGTCATCGGAACCGGCGATATGTCGGAGCTTGCTCTCGGATGGGCTACCTACAACGGCGACCATATGTCCATGTACGGAGTCAATGCGGGGGTTCCCAAGACTCTGGTGCGCCATCTGGTAAAATATTATGCAGATACCTGCGGGAAAAGGGAATTGAAGGAAGTTCTGTTAGATGTGCTGGATACCCCGGTAAGCCCGGAGCTTCTGCCCCCGGTGGAGGGAACCATATCCCAGAAAACGGAGGATTTGGTAGGCCCTTATGAGCTCCATGACTTTTTCCTGTATTATATGCTGCGCTGCGGATTTCCTCCGGCAAAGCTGTACCGCGTGGCAAAAATTGCTTTTCAGGGGATGTATGATGATGCGACCATATTAAAATGGCTGAAAACATTCTGCCGCAGATTTTTTGCACAGCAGTTTAAGCGCTCCTGTCTGCCGGACGGACCGAAGGTGGGAAGCGTTGCGCTGTCACCGCGGGGTGATTTGAGAATGCCGTCGGATGCCAGTGCAAGACTGTGGATGGACGAGATAGAAAAGCTGTAAGCAAATAAAAACAGATACCCTCTTTACCGGGCTGTTATCAGCCGGTGGTAAGGAGGGTATTTTTGTGCCGCCGCATCATGTGCGACTTGCCGTGATGTCCGGCAAAACAGATTGCCGAGGCAGAGGGGGCGGCGCTTGTCGGGTCAGTGTTTAGTAAGTCAGCGTGCTTTCCGACATCTCTGCGGAAGCCTTATCCAGAGAATTCTGAATCGCCTCCAGGAGCACCAGAGAGGTATATTTGCTGTCATCCGAATAGACAATTCCGGACAGGGACTGCGCCTCGTACACCTGCTCACAGATAGAATCCAGTGTGGGCTGCAGCAAAGGGTACATGGTGGTTACGGCTTCGTTCAGATTTACCAGACGGATGGAGGAAATCTCATTCTGGCTGACAATGACTTCCACGTCCACCGTCTGACCGCCGAGAACCAGTTCGGTAGTGTAGATGCCCGGTATGTAGAGAGTATTTGAGGAGGCGGAGGTGGAGTCCTCCTCCGATGTTTCGGCAGGCGGAGTGCTGTTATCGCCTTTGTTCTTTTTGCCCGGCAGGAACATCATAATCAGCAGCACCACAAAAAGGATACCCAGTGCCGCAAAAATGCCGGTATAAATCAATTCTTTCATATGAAGTACCACAATTTTGGTTTTTGCGCTCATCCGTATTCTCCTTGAATCCTCAGAAGAGAGGTTTCTTTCTATAAGGATATGGGAGTGGGGGCAAAAATATGTTACTTTATAAAACCTGAATTTCGGAGCTTTTTGCAGAGAGCAAACCTGCTTTTTATGGTGAAATGTTCGCATTATAGTATTGCTGTAAACCATGAACCATGCTATGATAACGTTATCTCGGTAAAATATAATGGGAGAAACGCTCCATGGAAAAACAAAAGCAAGAAAACGAACGAAAAAAGAAGCCGTACGCGGTAAACCCGGCGTGGATTGTGGGCGGACTGCTGCTTATCTATCTTGGAATTTTCTGTTATCTGAATCTGTGTAAGTATTCCCAGCATGTGGATTCCGACATTGCGGCGGAGGCGCTTTTGTCGCGGGAAATCTGGCAGGAAAAAGACCTCACTCCCAATAACTGGGTATCCAGTACGGAGAGACGTATTATCGGAATGCCCACGGTTGCAGCGCTGTTCTATGGAATGACGGGAAGCATGCAGATGGCGGTGGGAATTACCTGTGTCCTGTTAGGCGGCATTTTCCTTGGAGTATTTTATTATTTTTTGCGTAAATTGTCCTTTGGGCGGACGGCGTCTCTGACGGCGCTTCTGGTTCTGTGTGCACTGCCGGTCAACGGCTGGCGCAATGAAGGGCAGATGGTTCCCTTTGTGATGCTGTTATTGTTTCTTTTTGCAGAGTATTATGTATTTCATGCGATCTTTTTCTTACTCAGTATTTTGTTTTATATGGATTTGAAAAAACAGGACAAAATGACGGCAGGGAAAGCCGGCGAGTGGGCCGCTCTGTTTGTGGCAGCAGTGCTGCTAAACTGTGGCGGTCAGCGGTATATGCAGGTGGCGGTTCTGCCACTGGCTATTGTGGAATGTGTGGCTCTTTTTGCAGAGTCGGGGCATCTTGCGCACAAGCTGCCGAAAGAACGGTTTTGGGCCTCCGGATATGTGGGAAGCATGGTCGTGGCATTTCTTGTTTCCTGTCTCTACGGCGGACGGGGAGATTATGGGATATATCTTCTGAAACCGGGGGAGGCAGCAGAGAAATTGTTCCTTAAGGTGCCGGCAGCGATTCTTGAAAACTTCGGAATTGCGGGTGAAGCTAAAGTGGGTGGAATTGCTTCGCTAATGCAGTTGATGATTTGGGCTTATTTGATTTTATTAGGCTACGGAATATGGTTTCTGTTTCAAAGAAAGTCCGCAGTGGACGGACGGAAACGGGAGGCGGTTGTGATTTTGCTTGCCTCGGTGGGCGTGACTGCATTCATTGTGGGAATTACCAATGTGGAAGCGGCACACTATTATTTCTTTGTTGCATGGTTTGCGGCGGCTGTCATAGTGGCAGCGCTGGTGAATCAATCGGGCGGGGTAAGCTCTGCATTTGCGGGACTGATTTTTGCGGCTGTGTGCGCTTTTGCACTGCTGAATCTCAGGTATACTTATTACGGAGCGGTCACCACGCAGGACAATCTCAGGGAGTATCAGGAGGTTGCGGACTTTTTAAGCGAAGAGGAAATTGAATATGGCTACGGCGAATTCTGGGATGCGGAGAGGATATGCCTGCTCACGGACGGAAAGGTGACTATGGGTCATTCCTATAGCATGGAGCAGCTTGCCGGTTACTGGTGGCTTACCAGTACGAAATGGTATCCGCCCAATCTTCCTGCGGATATGCGCACGGCTTATGTAGTCAGGAGCGAAAAAAGGGAAGCCTTTGAACAGCAGTTTGAAGAGGGGGAATGCCCAGAGCTGAAGTACGAGAATGATAAACTGGCGGTTTATATCGGAAACGTGAACTATGTGGGAATGTAGTTGTGGGTTCCGGACAGAGTCTGCTTGGAAAGTGAGAATGCGATGACGAAAGATAAGATAACAAAGAATGTATATTATGCGATGACGGTTATTCTGCTGCTCTGCGGAGTGGCAGTTATGGCTTTTCTGAGTTATTATGCCTGCAGGTACTCCTACTATGAGGAAATTGCCTACAGATTCCGAAAGCAGTTATTGCGGGATGCAGTATGGCGTCAGATTCTCTGCTTTGTCATTGCCGCTGCGTTTGTGTATATAGTGAACCGGTGGTTTAAAATGCTAAGACCGGAGCAGGCGGAGCGGATATGCCGTTATACTCTGGTGGGTGTGTGTGTATTTGCCGGTGTGCTGGGTGTATTTTACATCCTGTATCATCCGTATTATCCGGAGGGTGACCAAATCAACGCAACTGCCTTTGCGGTGTATTGCAGGGAAGGGGATTATTCCATGCTTTCACCCGGAGGTTATGTGGGTCTGTACCAGCAGCAGAAGGGCTTTGGATTTTTATACGAGATTCTGTTTACGGTCTTTGGAAATTTTAACTATACAGTGGCAAAGATATTGCACGTAATCTGGTGGGTACTGGCAATTATTGCCGGATACGGATTTCTGAAACTGAACACGGAGAAGGCAGTTTATCGACCGGTATATTGTGTGATTGTGCTGGGGTGTATTCCCTTTCTGCTCTATTTGCCATACATCTACGGAGATGTTTTAAGCATCAGTTTTTCCATGATTCTTTTCTGGGCAGTATCCGCATATGAACATTCCGGCAAAAGGAGATATGTGGTATTGGCAGCAGCGGTTGCGGCAGTTTCGCTGCTTGCCAGAAAGAATACATGGATTGTTCTGATTGGCGTTTTCATCTATTTTGTCATGGTATGTTTACGGAAAAAAACGCTGCGCTGTCTTTTTGCCGGCATGGCAATTCTGCTGACTGCCGCATTGAGTGTGAAGGCAGTGGATAAAATGTATGAATACCGGTCCGGCTATCCGTCCGGCATCGGAATTCCAAGCATACTCTGGGTTGCTATGGGACTACAGGAGTCGGAAGGCATGGCAGGTTTCTATAACCGCTATCAGCAGACAGTATTTGAAGAAAATAACTTTGAGCAGGATGTATCAGCCAGACAGGGCAGGGACTATATCCGGGGCAAAATGAAGGAATTTGCAGAAAATCCTTCACTGGCATGGGATTTTATGAAGCGGAAGCTGGAAGGACAGTGGATTGATCCGATGTTTGAATGCTTAAAGTCTACAGAGGCTTTTGCGGCGGACACTCCGCTGCCCTCCGGAATACAGAGCCTGTATTACGGTACACTTCATGATATTGTATGGAAGATAGCCAACAGGCATCAGAGTATTGTCTATCTGGCGGGATTGGCATATGTTGTCACGGTGTTTGCCGCAGGACGGAAAAGACAGGAAATGCCGGCGGCGGTGTGGCTGCCTATGATTGTCATTGTGGGCGGGTTCCTGTTCAGTATGGTGTGGGAAGCCAAGGCACGATATGCTTTTCCGTATTATATGTTTATGATTCTCTATGCGCCGGAAGGAATGTGCCGGGCAGCGGAGATTGTGGCAGCTCTTATCGGAAAAATCAGCCGGGGAAGAAGAGAGGAAAGCGGCGGTAAAACGAAATTGAGAGAGACGGCATAAGGTTTGCAGGACGGAAAGACAAGAGTTTAGATGATTGACAAGTGGCACTGCAGGTTGCTATGATGTGGGCAGAATATTGAACGCATAAAACAGGAAATTACTGTGGACATTGCAGGGCGGAAAGGTTGGTATATAAGATGAAAAATTACACAAAGGAAGATGTAATCAGACTGGTGGAAGAAGAGGATGTGGAATTTATCCGTTTGCAGTTTACGGATATGTTCGGGAATCTGAAGAATGTGGCGGTGACGGCAAGCCAGCTTCAAAAGGCTTTGGATAATCAGTGTATGTTTGACGGCTCGGCGATAGACGGCTTTGTGCGGATTGAGGAATCGGATATGTTTTTGTATCCGGATTATTCCACGATGGAAATTTTCCCGTGGAGACCCCAGCAGGGTAAGGTTGCCCGAATGATTTGCGATGTATACCGACCCAACGGGGAACCCTTTGAGGGGGATCCCAGATATGTGCTCAAGCGTGCCATCCGTGAGGCGGAAAAATCCGGTTATACCTTTGAGGTGGGACCTGAATGTGAGTTTTTCCTGTTTGACACGGATGAAAATACACTGCCTACTACGGTAACCAAGGAGCAGGCGGGGTATTTTGATATTGGACCGCTGGATTTTGGCGAAAATGCCAGACGGGATATGGTTATGACCTTGGAGGATATGGGCTTTGTCATTGAGGCGTCCCATCATGAGATAGCGCCTGCACAGCATGAAATCGATTTCCGCTATGATGAAGCGCTTCAGACGGCTGATAATATCATGACCTTCAAGCTGGCGGTTCGCACCATTGCCAAGCGTCACGGACTGCATGCCACGTTTATGCCGAAACCCAAGTCCGAGGTGAACGGCTCCGGTATGCACATCAATATGTCCCTGCATAAAGCCGGAAAGAATATTTTTGAGGATAAAAACGATCCCATGGGACTTAGCCGTGAGGCATACTATTTTATCGGCGGTATTATGAAGCATATCAAAGGTATGGCAGCAATCACTAATCCGCTTGTCAATTCCTATAAGCGTCTGGTGCCCGGATTTGAAGCACCGGTTTACATCGCGTGGAGTGCAACCAACCGAAGCCCTTTAATTCGTATTCCGTCCACTCACGCCGGAGGAACCCGGATTGAGCTGAGAAGCCCGGATTCTGCTGCAAACCCGTACCTGACGCTCGCTGTCTGCCTGAGAGCGGGATTGGACGGCATTGAAAACAAAATCATGCCGCCCGCCGGTGTAAACGGCAATATTTTTGCAATGACGGAGGAAGAACGCCGGGCAATGAATATAGAGCAGCTCCCGGAGACGCTGAAAGAGGCAGTGGAGGAGCTGGAGAAGGACAGATTTATCTGTGATGTTTTGGGCGAGCATATCAGCAAGCGCTATATCACTGCCAAGAAAGAGGAATGGTATCAGTACCGCTCCCAAGTTTCCGAGTGGGAGATTGGCGAATATCTGTATAAATATTAGACCTGCCCCTTTGTTTTAATGCGGGAATTTCCTGCAAAGATAACGCAAAGGAGGTGGGCGAGTGACGAATATTATAGTAGTGCTGCCGAGACTGGATGACGCCAAAAATATCAAAAACGTTTTGGTGCGAAACGGAATTCGTGTCACCGGTATCTGCAGCACCGGAGCGCAGGCGGTCAGTCAGGCGGACGGTCTGCACGATGGCATTGTGATATGCAGTTATAAAATGCCGGATATGCTGTATTCGGAACTGCACGAGTACCTGCCCCCCGGTTTTGAGATGCTTCTGATGGCGTCCCAAAATCTGATTAACGAGTGTTACGGCAACGATATTGTATGCCTGACCATGCCGTTAAAGGTCAACGACCTGATTAACACGGTGGGCATGATGTCTGAGGACATTGAGAGAAGGCGGCGCAGAAACAAGCTAAGGCCCAAGGTACGCAGCGCGGAGGAGGAAGCGGCAATCCGGGAAGCAAAAGAACTTCTTATGGGAAGAAACCATATGACGGAGGAGGAGGCTCACCGGTATTTGCAGAAATGCAGTATGGATAGCGGAACGAATATCGTGGAGACGGCGCAAATGGTTCTGTCCATGATGAAAGAATAGCACTTTTTGCAATATATAATCCCATAATACAGGTTTTACTGTGAAAATAATGCAGATATAATCACAGTATAGAGCAGACAAAGAAGCGAAACCGCAAGGGCGGTAGAATGGGAGGCAGCATGAAATTTACAAAAATGCACGGTTGCGGAAATGATTATATTTATGTAAACGGATTTGAGGAGCACATTGCTCAGGAAAAAAAGCCGGAGCTGGTAAAAAAATTGAGTGACCGCCATTTTGGAATCGGCGGTGACGGCGTTATTTTCATCAATCCCTCCGAGCAGGCGGATTTTGAGATGGAAATGTATAATGCGGACGGCAGCAGGGCGGAAATGTGCGGAAACGGCATCCGCTGTGTGGCAAAATATGTGTATGACAAAGGATTGACGGATAAATCCCAAATCAGCATTGTCAGTGCCGGAATGATAAAATTTCTCGATTTGACAATAAAAAGAGATGGGGAGAACACACAGGAAACAGGTTCGACCGGCAGAGGCAAGGTTACCAAAGTGCGGGTCAATATGGGAAGCCCGATTCTGGAACCGGCGCGGATTCCGGTGGAGGCTGAGGGAGAGCAGGTGGTAGATGAGCCGATAGAGGTACAAGGCAAAGAATACCGCATGACCTGTGTATCCATGGGAAATCCCCATGCTGTTGTGTTTATGGAGGGGGTTCAGACACTGGATTTGGAGAAAATCGGCCCGGATTTTGAAAACCATAAACGTTTTCCCAAACGCACCAACACGGAGTTTGTGGAGGTGATTGACAGACATACGGTGTTTATGAGAGTCTGGGAGCGCGGAACCGGAGAGACGCTGGCGTGCGGAACCGGATGCTGTGCAACGGCGGTGGCGTGTATTTTAAATGGTTTGACGGATGATGCAATTACTGTTAAACTATTAGGCGGCGAATTACAGATTGAGTGGGACAGGGAAAAGAATCTTATTTTTATGACCGGTCCCGCCGAGACTGTTTTTGAAGGCGAGACAGCCATAGACGAATTGCCGTAAAGACAGCGGAAATGAAGAAAGACGAGAGGAGATACACCAGCATGTTTAAAGTGAATGAGAATTATCTGAAATTGCCCGGAAGTTATCTGTTTTCTACGGTTGGCAGAAAACAGCGCGAATATGAGGCGGCACACCCGGACAGAAAGGTAATCCGTCTGAGTATCGGTGATGTAACACAGCCGCTTGCTCCCGTAATTATTGACGCACTGCACGGTGCTGTGGATGAGATGGGAAAAGCAGAGACTTTTCATGGCTATGCACCGGATTTGGGATATGAATTTTTGCGCAATGCCATTGCAGAAAATGACTATAAGGCAAGGGGCTGTGACATCAGCGCGGACGAAATCTTTGTGTCTGACGGTGCAAAGTGCGATTGCAGCAATATTCAGGAAATTTTCAGCCTGGACAATAAGATTGCGGTTTGCGACCCGGTTTACCCCGTGTATGTGGATTCCAACGTTATGGCAGGAAGAACCGGTACTTACGACAGCAAGACCGAGACATGGAGTGATGTGATTTACATGCCCTGTACGGCAGCTAATAATTTTGCTCCGGAACTTCCCAAGGAGACACCGGATTTGATTTATCTGTGCTTCCCCAACAACCCTACCGGCGCAACCATCAACAAGGCACAGCTGCAGGAGTGGGTGGATTATGCCAATAAAGTGGGCGCTGTCATTCTGTATGATGCGGCTTACGAGGCATATATTTCCGAGGAGGATGTTCCTCACAGCATTTATGAGTGTGAAGGTGCAAGAACCTGCGCCATTGAGATGCGTTCTTTTTCCAAAAATGCAGGATTTACCGGCGTGAGACTTGGATTTACCGTAATTCCCAAAGAGTTGAAAGCAGGGGACGTAAGCCTCCATGCACTCTGGGCAAGACGTCACGGAACCAAGTACAACGGAGCCCCCTATATTATCCAGAGAGCCGGTGAGGCAGTTTACTCCGAGGCAGGAAAGGCACAGCTGAAAGAGCAGGTTGCTTATTACATGAACAATGCACATTACATCTACGACCATCTGAAGGCAGCAGGCTATACCGTGTCCGGCGGCGTCAATGCACCATACATCTGGCTGAAAGCGCCTAAGGGAATGACCAGTTGGGAGTTCTTTGATTATATGCTGGAAAATGCAAATGTAGTTGGTACCCCCGGTTCCGGTTTCGGTCCCAGCGGAGAAACCTATTTCAGACTGACGGCGTTCGGCAGCTACGAGAATACCGTAGAGGCAATCGAGCGTATCGTGAAGATGGGACTGTAAGAAAAACAGGAAGAAGAATATTCCCAAAATTTTTTCTTGCAAAATAAAATAAGGTGTGATATGATTGCTCACAAATAGAAAAGCTGTTTCAAATGCAGTGAAGGAGACTCTTGTCAGAGGAAACGACAGGAAGACGGCGTCACCGACTGAGAGCGCTGTCAGTGGAGAATGATATAGGGAACACTCCGGAGCAGACTGTTTGAAAAGGATATGATTTTGAATGGTATCCCCGGTAAGGCAGTACGTGACACGCGTTAAGTGTAGAGAGAGGGCAGACTTAAGCAGCAGGAGCAGACGAAGGTTTGCCAATGCGGGTGGTACCGCGGGTAGAAACGTATATCCGTCCCGGAATACAGAAATGTATTCCGGGACTTTTTGTGCGTTAAAACGAGCAAAGTGTACAGAATGCGTGCTTGCACGCAATTCTGTAGATTTTGCGAGTGTGCAACATGAGCGAAGGGTGAAACCCGAAGCGAATGTTGTTGCGCGAAGCGCAAACGCACAAAAATTTAATCCACAGTGACAGGCGCGACAGCGCAGAAATGAGGTAGATTATGTACAGGGACATGACGACCAGAGAAATCGGAGAACAGCATATCGGACAGACGTTACAGATGGCAGGCTGGGTAGAAAACATTCGTGACCACGGCGGCGTATCTTTTATTGATTTGCGGGATATGTACGGTGTGCTCCAGATTGTAATCCGGGAAACCGAACTGTTAAAAGGCATTACCAAGGAAATGTGTATTTCCGTAAAAGGTATTGTGGAAAAAAGAGATGAGGAAACCTATAATCCCAAGATTCCCACCGGAACCATAGAGCTTGAGGCAAAGGTGATAGAGGTACTTGGAAAGGTATATCACCAGCTCCCCTTTGAGGTTATGACCTCCAAGGAGACCAGAGAGGATGTCCGTTTAAAATACCGTTATCTGGATTTAAGAAACAGCAAGGTGAAGGACAATATTATTTTCCGTTCACAGGTAATTAGTTTCTTACGCCGGAAAATGACAGAGATGGGATTTTTGGAAATCCAGACCCCCATTCTTTGTGCTTCTTCCCCGGAAGGAGCAAGAGACTATATTGTTCCGTCCCGTAAGTTTAAAGGAAAGTTTTACGCACTGCCCCAGGCACCGCAGCAGTACAAACAGCTTTTGATGGTATCGGGATTTGACAAGTATTTCCAGATTGCTCCCTGTTTCCGTGACGAGGATGCCAGAGCAGACCGTTCACCGGGAGAGTTTTACCAGCTGGATTTTGAGATGAGCTTTGCCACTCAGGAGGATGTTTTCAAGGTGGGAGAAGAGGTACTTTCCGCAACCTTTGAAAAATTTGCTCCCGAAGGATTTGAAGTGACGAAGGCTCCCTACCCTATTATCAGCTACAAACAGGCTATGCTGGAGTTCGGCTGTGACAAACCGGATTTGCGTAATCCCCTGCGTATTATGGACGTGACGGATTTCTTCCAAAAGTGTACGTTTAAACCTTTTGTGGGAAGAACCGTAAGAGCGATTAAGGTACATGCTGAGATGTCAAAGGGATTCCATGAGAAGCTGCTCAGTTTTGCAACCGGCCTTGGAATGGGCGGACTCGGTTATCTCGAAGTGGCAGAGGATATGTCCTATAAGGGACCTATTGATAAATTTATTCCGGAGGAATTAAAGAGCGAGCTTGCCACACTGGCAGGACTTGCCGTGGGAGATACCATTTTCTTTATTGCAGATAAGGAAGAGAGAGCAAATTATTACGCCGGACAGATTCGCAACGAACTGGGTGACAAGCTGGGATTGACGGAGAAAAATGCGTACCGTTTCTGCTATGTAAATGATTTCCCCATGTATGAGTTAGACCCCGAAACAAAGCAGCTCGGATTTACGCACAATCCGTTCTCCATGCCGCAGGGCGGACTGGATGCTCTGAATCATGAGAATCCTTTGGATATTCTGGCATATCAGTACGACATTGTATGTAACGGAGTGGAACTTTCCTCCGGAGCAGTCAGAAACCATGACATGGAAATTATGGTAAAGGCATTTGAATTGGCAGGTTATGATGAGGAGACGCTGAAAAATAAATTTGGAGCTTTGTATCAGGCATTCCAGTTTGGAGCACCCCCTCACGCAGGTATGGCACCCGGTGTGGATCGTATGATTATGCTGCTTCGCAACGAGGAAAATATCCGTGAGGTAATCGCATTCCCCATGAATGGAAATGCACAGGATTTGATGTGCGGGGCACCGAATGATGTGACCGAACAGCAGCTTCGGGAGGTACATATCAAGGTAAGAGACTAACCGGGTGATATGGAGTGAAAAGAAAAGGCAGGTGCAGCGATGGCAAATGTAATAGATGATGCAACAATCGAATATGTGGGAATCTTAGCAAAACTGGAACTGTCCGAGGATGAGAAGGAACAGGCAAAAAAGGACATGAGCAGTATGCTGGATTACATTGACAAATTGGGGGAACTGGATACCACAGGCATAGAGCCCATGTCCCATGTATTTCCGGTGGAAAACGTATTTCGGGAAGACGTGGTGACAAACGGTGACGAGAGTGAAAAAACACTGAAAAACGCACCGGAGGAGAAGGATAACATGTTTGTGGTGCCCAAGACTTTTGAGGCATAACGGAAAGAGAGCAGAAAGCGCCGCAGAAGCGGCAGAATGAGAGGAAATATGGATATTTTATCATATACGGCTGTGGAACTGGGCAAGGCAATCAAGTCCGGCAGCGTCACCGCAGTGGAAGCCATGCAGGCGGTGCTTAAGCGCATAGACGAGAGTGACAAGACCATCAATGCCTATGTTACGGTGGATAAAGAGGCAGCGCTCAAAAAGGCAGAGGAAGTACAAAAAAGAATTGAAGCGGGCGAACTGACAGGACCGCTTGCAGGGGTGCCCGTTGCCATTAAGGACAATATGTGTACGGAGGGAATGCTGACCACCTGTTCTTCCAAGATTCTGGGTAGCTTCATTCCCACCTTTTCCGCAGAAGCGGTGCTCAATCTGGAAAAAGCAGGCGCGGTTATTATCGGAAAAACCAATATGGATGAGTTTGCCATGGGTTCTACCACGGAGACTTCCGCTTACGGTGTCACAAGAAATCCCAGAAATACGGAGCACGTGCCGGGAGGTTCCTCCGGTGGTTCGGCGGCAGCGGTTGCGGCAGAGGAATGTTTCTTCGCCTTGGGTTCCGATACCGGCGGCTCTATCAGACAGCCGGCGTCCTTCTGCGGTGTGGTTGGCATGAAACCCACCTACGGAACGGTTTCCCGTTACGGACTGATTGCATACGGTTCTTCCTTAGACCAGATTGGACCGCTGTGCAAGGATGTCACGGATTGCGCAACCATTTTGGAAACCATTGCTTCCCATGACAGCAAGGATTCTACCTCCGTGGAAAGACAGGATACGGATTTTACGTCCGCACTGAAAAAGGACGTAAAAGGAATGCGCATCGGAATTCCCAGAGACTATTTTGGAGAGGGACTGGACGCTGAGGTAAAAGAGGCGGTTCTTCATGCGGCAAAAGTATTGGAGGCTCAGGGAGCCGTTGTGGAAGAGTTTGATTTGAGTCTGGTGGAATATGCAATTCCTACCTATTATACCATTGCTGCGGCAGAGGCAAGCTCCAATCTGGAGCGTTTTGACGGAATCAAATACGGTTACCGCACGGCGGAGTATACCGATTTGCATAATATGTACAAGAAAACCCGTTCCGAGGGATTCGGACCGGAGGTGAAACGAAGAATTATGTTAGGCTCTTTCGTATTAAGCTCCGGATATTATGATGCTTATTATCTGAAGGCACTGCGTGTGAAAGCATTAATCAAAAAGGCTTTTGACAATGCTTTTGCAAAATATGATGTCATTTTGGGACCGGTGGCGCCCACCACCGCACCGAAGTTGGGAGAGAGTCTGGCAGATCCCATACAGATGTATCTGGGAGATATTTATACCATATCCGTGAATCTGGCAGGTCTGCCCGGCATCAGTGTTCCCTGCGGAACAGACAGCAAGGGGCTGCCCATCGGGGTACAGCTTATCGGCGACTGCTTTAGCGAAAAGAAGCTCATTCAGACGGCATACACTTATGAGCAGTGTGCGAAGGAGGGTTGACCATGGCAAAACAATACGAAACAGTGATAGGTCTTGAAGTACATGTGGAGCTTGCCACGAAAACAAAGATATTCTGCGGATGTTCCACTGCTTTCGGCGGAGCGCCCAATACCCATACCTGCCCGGTGTGCACCGGTATGCCCGGTTCCCTTCCGGTACTGAACAAACAGGTGTTGGAATATGCCGTTGCCGTAGGACTTGCAACCAACTGTCAGATTACCCAGTACTGCAAATTTGACAGAAAGAATTATTTCTATCCGGATAATCCCCAGAACTACCAGATTAGCCAGTTATATCTGCCCATCTGCCGCAATGGACATGTAGACATTGAGACAGAGCAGGGAAGCAAATCCATCGGTATCCATGAAATTCATATGGAGGAGGATGCCGGAAAGCTGATTCACGACGACTGGGAGGATTGCAGTCTTGTGGATTACAATCGTTCCGGAGTTCCTTTGATTGAAATTGTGTCGGAGCCGGATATGCGCAGTGCGGAGGAAGTCATTGCTTATCTGGAAAAACTCCGCATGACCATACAGTATCTGGGGGCTTCGGATTGTAAGCTGAACGAAGGTTCCATGAGAGCGGATGTGAATCTGTCCGTGCGTGAGGTGGGAGCGAAGGAATTCGGCACCAGAACCGAAATGAAAAACCTGAATTCTTTCCGTGCTATCACTCATGCCATTGAGGGAGAGCGTAACCGCCAGATAGATTTGCTGGAAGCCGGAGAAAAAGTGGTGCAGGAGACCAGAAGATGGGATGACAATAAAGAGTATTCCTATGCAATGCGTTCCAAAGAGGACGCACAGGATTACCGGTATTTCCCTGACCCGGATTTGGTGCCCATTCATATCAGTGACGAATTTTTAGAGAAAATCCGGGAAAAGCAGCCGGAATTCAGACCGGAAAAGATGAAACGCTACAAGGAAGAATTCGATATACCGGATTATGATATTGAAATCATTACGGCGTCCAAACATATGGCAGATATTTTTGAGGCTACGGTTGCGTTGGGCAGCCAGCCCAAGAAGGTGTCCAACTGGCTGATGGGAGAGACCTTAAGGTTGTTGAAGGAAAAGGAACTTGACCCGGAGGACATCCGTTTTTCACCGAAGCATTTGGCAGCGCTGATTCAGCTCACGGAGCAGAAGGTGATTAACTCCTCAGTGGCAAAGGAAGTGTTTGAGGTCATGTTTGAGGAGGATACGGACCCTGAGCAGTACGTGGAGGAAAAGGGCTTAAAGACCGTAAATGATGAGGGAGCACTCCGCAAGACCGTGGAGGAAGTGATTACAGCAAATCCCCAGTCCGTGGAGGACTACCATAACGGCAAGGAAAAGGCTATCGGATTTTTGGTAGGACAGACCATGAAAGCCATGAAAGGCAAAGCCGACCCGGCAAGCGTCAATAAACTGTTGAAAGAACTGTTGTAATTAAAAGGTGTGCCGACAGATAATGAAATCTGTTTGGCACACCTTTTTTGAAAGGATGAAATGAAAGATTATTCAAACAAAAAGTCGATAAATTTCAAAGCGTTGTCCAGACTGGGCGAGTTTGCCATAATGCCTAAAACGGTATAGTCTCCGTTAAAATAGTAATTGTCGGTAATTTTTTTACAATCGGTGACAAAGATACCGACAGGAACCGGCTCCTTCATTTCCTCCGGCTTTGTAGGATCCGGAAGTTCGGGTATTACGGTGTCCTCCAAATTGTCCTGTGCTGCCTCCACATCCGCCATTACCGCGCGGTCTATATAATAGAAGTAAGGCTCATACTTGGCAATTTGTTCTTCACTGAGAACCTCTCTCAAATCGTGGAACATATCATTGTAAGCGTAGTTGGGGAAAATATCCTCACCGCCCACAACCACATCCAGTTCTCCGGAGGCTGTGTACACCATCATCCGCTGGGCGGAGGCAACGCTCAGTTCATCTGTTGCGTTTTCCTCAATCGTCATGGTTCCGTCTATTAAGACGTGGTATTTATCCAAATCAATCTGTGCATAGTCCGCAAATTCCGAAACCAGAGGGGATTCCGATTCCTGACTGAGACTGTTTAACATAGCTGCAAAAAAAGCGTTGTCCTTTTGGAAGGTGATGTCCCGGACTAACAGTATTACAAAAGCAATGGCGGCAATTCCGATAAAAGTATGCCATTTGTAATAGCACCAGAAATATTTCAGCTTGTCCTTAAAAGTGCCGTTTTTAATCTGTTCCCGTTCTTCTTTGAATTCGTCCATAACCGGCATGGTATATACCTGACCTTTCCGTGTGATATACCCATATCATACGGTTTTGCACTGTAAATGTCAATGAACGCTCTGTGACGAGAATCTAAAAAAAACATAAAATACATTTTTGAGCCGAAAGTTGCCTTGCAAGATAAATCAACTTGTTATATCATAAATTATAGTGTTGTCGGAACCGTACATTTTCTGAAAGATATGTACGGTACAAATGAAATACAGTAAGCGCAATGAAACAAGTGAAAAGAAACAAAATAAAAGAAACAAAATAAAAGAAACAAAATAAAAGAAAAGGACAGGATTGAAAAATGAGTGACACATATGTGGAATGTCTTGTGAAGGCAAAACAGCCTGTAGGCATGAAAGTTTTAAAAGTATTTTTAATGGTACTGACAGTATTGCTGGTTCTTGCGGCTTTCTTTGTGGGAATCGCATTTATACTGGCGGTGGTGTGCGGTGTGGGTGCATACTTTGTGGGATTTCTGACCGACTTGGAATATGAATATCTGTATGTGGACAAGGAAATCACGGTGGATAAGATTATGGCAAAAAGCCGCCGCAAGAGAGTGGACAAGTTCAGTGTGGAGAGATTGGAAATACTGGCACCCATAAATTCTTATCACCTTGATAATTATAAAAACAGAACCGCGAAAGTAAAGGATTACAGCATTCATGAGGAGTGTAAGCCGGATCTGCGTTACGCTATGTATTACGAGGGAGGCAGAAAGATTATCTTAAGTCCCTCCGAGGATTTGGTGAAGGCACTCAAAAATGTTGCCCCCCGCAAGGTATTTACGGACTAATTCTTAAATTTTTGTAAAGTTTCCGGTTGACAGTGGAAATAAACTTTGATACACTCAGTGGAAAATCATTAAAAAATCATACAGGAGGAAAGAAAATGGGACAGATTATTGGTGAAGGCATTACCTTTGATGATGTGCTGCTTGTACCCGCATATTCTCAGGTAATTCCCAATCAGGTGGATTTGACCGCATGGCTTACAAAAAAAATTAAGCTGAACATTCCGATGATGAGCGCAGGAATGGATACAGTAACCGAGCACCGCATGGCGATTGCAATGGCGAGACAGGGTGGTATTGGTATTATCCATAAGAATATGTCCATCGAGGCACAGGCTGAGGAAGTGGACAAGGTAAAGCGTTCAGAGAACGGAGTCATCACAGACCCCTTTTCTTTAACTCCCGAACATACACTGGCAGATGCAGACGCACTGATGGCGAAGTTCCGCATTTCCGGTGTTCCTATCACAGAGGGTCGTAAACTGGTAGGTATTATCACCAACCGTGACCTCAAGTTTGAAACAGATTTCACCAAGAAAATTAAAGAGTCCATGACCAGTGAAGGTTTAATTACCGCACCGGAAGGAATTACCTTAGAGGAGGCAAAGCAGATTCTTGCAAAGGCGAGAAAAGAGAAGCTCCCCATCGTGGACAAGGACTATAACCTCAAAGGTCTTATCACAATCAAAGATATTGAAAAGACCATTAAATACCCCTTGGCAGCAAAGGATGCACAGGGCAGACTGCTCTGCGGCGCAGGTGTCGGCATCACCGCAAATGTGCTGGAGCGAGTAGCCGCTCTGGTAGATGCCAAGGTAGACGTGATTGTACTGGATTCCGCTCACGGACATTCCCAGAACGTATTGAACTGTCTGAAAATGATTAAGGAAAAATATCCCGACCTTCAGGTGGTAGCAGGAAACGTGGCTACCGGAGCAGCAACCAAGGCTCTGATTGAGAACGGTGCGGACGCTGTTAAGGTAGGTATCGGACCCGGTTCCATCTGTACCACCCGTGTGGTTGCAGGTATCGGTGTTCCCCAGATTAGCGCTATTATGGACTGCTACGCTGTGGCAAAGGAATATGGTATTCCGATTATCGCAGACGGCGGTATCAAGTATTCCGGAGATATTACCAAGGCAATCGCAGCCGGCGGTAACGTATGTATGATGGGAAGCATGTTCGCGGGATGTGAAGAGAGCCCCGGAGACTACGAACTGTTCCAGGGAAGAAAATACAAGGTATACCGTGGAATGGGTTCCATTGCTGCCATGGAGAACGGAAGCAAGGACCGTTATTTCCAGTCCAACGCCAAGAAACTGGTGCCGGAAGGTGTGGAAGGCCGTGTGGCATACAAGGGAAGCGTGGAAGATACCGTATTCCAGTTGATGGGTGGTCTGCGTTCCGGTATGGGATATTGCGGTGCACGCAATATTGAGGAGCTGAAGGAGAACGGCAGATTTGTTAAGATTTCCGCTGCCTCCTTAAAAGAGAGCCATCCTCATGATATTCATATCACCAAGGAAGCTCCAAACTACAGTGTGGATGATAAATAAAATACGATAAAATAAATCAATAAAGAAAGCGCATTTCTTCCCTGAAGGGAGGATATGCGCTTTTTTGTCGAAAATAGGAAAGATTACCCATTAGAAAAATGGATATAAAATGTACAATTTGGGCAAAATATGGTAAACTTTAATGTATATTAGAAAAAATCTGTAAAAATTACATGAAAAGTAAGAGGACAGACGGTGCAAAAGGTATCTTATCAAGAATTGATTAACAGAGACGAATTACAACGTCTACAAAATGAATTTTCTACGGTGGCGGGAGTGTCACTGTATTGCTTAGATGCTGGCGGAGAACAAATTACAACCTTATCGGGAGAGGAAAGCGATAGCGAAAGGTTACGGGAGTATCTTGCGGAGGGCAACGTACAAGGTCTCTTGGAGAGAGTGGAAGAAGGCTCTTTAGAAGATTTGGCTGTGGAGGAACTGGAAGGAAACGGTGACCATATTGCCGCCATTGCGGTGCGCGTGGAGGAAACCACGGTTTTTTACTGGGTGATTTATATGCCCGGCGATAAGAAAAATGCCGGACAATTCTATGACATTCTCGATTTGTTAAGGGATTCCAGCTACACATTAATTTCCAACAAAGTATTGTGGTTCAGCGCGGAGGCGGAGAGCAGAAGAAGCAGATTCGCCCAGCAGGAGATGAGCAGGGATTTACACACCGTGGAGGCAACCACGGAGATTGTGCAACTTTTGGACAGCGACTGGCCTATCGAGTCCATTATTGATAAATGGCTGGGAATTCTGGGCAATTATCTGAAAGTGGACACCGCACAGGTTTACCAGATTCATCCGGGCAATACGGAGATGGATATTCTCTGTGAATGGAAAGAGCAGGGACAGGTTCCCTTTTTTGAGAAAACAAAGGATCTGCCGGTGCTGGATATTCTGTGCACGGCTACACCGTTAGTGCTGTCTGTGGACGGACAGCAGAGCGAATATCAGGAAGCAATGGCGGAACTGGGACTTAAGGCAATTATGATTTTCCCCATTCTGCATCAGGAACATTCCGGCGGCATGGTGCTTGCCTTAAACCACAGAAACCGGAAATACAACTGGAGTACCTCGGAGATTAAGTTCACAGCGGATGCGGTGAAGGTGCTTAAGAGTATTCTGACCAGACGTATCCAGAAAAATTCCATGGCAAGCTCCTATGCGGTCCTGGAGGCAATTCTTGACAATGTCGGCTGGGCAATTTATGTCACGGACAAAAAGACGGGAGATGTCCTCTTTGCGAACCGGAAATTGCAGAATACCTTTGCCCCGGAACTGCAGAATCACACCTTTCAGGAGTTGATAGACAAAGGCAAGACCGAGGGACAGCCGGACGGAATGTATGAGATTTTCCATCCGGAACTGGAAAACTGGTACGATTTGGTATACAAAGAAATTTCATGGGTGGACGGCAAGAGAGCCACGCTGTATTCCCTCTATGATATTACGGACAAGAAGCTGTACCAGAGGAAAATAGAACAGCAGGCGTACACGGATTTCCTCACGGGACTTTACAACCGTATGTGCTGCGAGAGAGATTTGGCAAGACAGATAGATGAGGCAAAGCGCAACGGTAAAAAGGGTGCGATTTTATATCTGGATTTGGATGATTTCAAGCATATCAACGACGGCTTGGGACACCAGTACGGCGATGTACTGCTCAAATCCATTTCCCGCTCTTTGCGGAATGTGGAGGGTATCCAGAATACCTGCTACCGGATGGGCGGCGATGAATTTGTCATTGTGGTTCCGCCGGCAAATTATCCGGAGTTTGAAAAGATAATCGATGATATACGGCAGATTTTCAGTAAGCCGTGGTACTTAAAGGACGCTGATTACTACTGCACCACCAGTATCGGTATTGTCACCTTCCCGGACGGCGGAGAGTCCGTGGCGGATTTGGTCAAAAAGGCTGACATTGCCATGTACGAGGCGAAAAAGGGAGGCAAAAACCGGGTTTCCACCTATCAGGCAGGCAACGATTCCGCATCCGGCAGACGACTGGATATGGAAAAGAACATGAGAGACGCTACGGTGGACGGCTACCGGGAATTTGAGGTATACTACCAGCCGATTATCAATGTGGAGAACGGTGGGAAAAGCTGTGCGGGAGCGGAGGCTTTGATTCGCTGGAACAGTGAGAAGCTGGGATTTATCCCCCCGTCGGAATTTATTCCGTTAGCGGAATATCTCGGACTGATTAATCCTATCGGCAATTATGTGCTGAAAGAGGCGTGCGCCCACTGTAAGATGTGGAATGACAACGGACACCCCGACTATAAGGTAAATGTCAACCTGTCCGTGGTACAGCTTTTGCAGGCGGATATAGTGGAGATTGTGGAAAAAACCTTACAGGAAACGGGTATCAAGCCCGCCAACCTGACACTGGAAGTTACGGAGAGTCTTGCCATCAACGACATGGAGCGTATGAAAGGAATCCTGAACCGGATTAAGACGCTGGGTGTCAAACTGGCGCTGGATGATTTCGGCACCGGTTATTCCTCCCTGAATCATATCAGAGAGATTCCTTTTGATGTGATAAAGGTGGATCAGAGCTTTGTGAAGGATTTGGCGGAGGATGCATATTCCCAGTCCTTTATCAAGATGATTGCAGAGCTTGGAAAAACCATAGGCGTCAGCATCTGTGTGGAGGGAATCGAGACACAGGCACAGTATAAAGTGCTGCGGGGCATGAAGGTCAAATATATTCAGGGTTATTATTTTGACCGTCCCATGCAGTGTTATCAGTTTGAGGAAAAGTACGTGAACGGGAATCCTGACCTGTAGTAAGGAAAAATGTTGAAAAACTGTATAAAAATGCACTGAGGTATTGCCAAAACAAGGGAAACCATGTAAGATAATTGCAGAAGCTGCACGACTGGCGGAAAACAGGTGACTGTGGTGGGGTAACCCACAGGAAGTGTGGCATGATTTGCAAGCCGACCGCCTGGGCACCACTCAAGTGATGTCCGGGTGGTTTTTTGTTTTCGATAAAGTCAGCTCTACGCAAGGAGGAAAAAGAATGGTATCATTGGAACAGGAACTGAAAAACAACGCATATCCCGGAAGAGGAATTGTCATCGGTAAATCCGCAAACGGACAATATGCAGTGACAGCGTACTTTATTATGGGACGCAGCGCAAACAGCCGCAACCGTGTGTTTGTAACGGAAGGAGAGGGTATCCGCACACAGGCATTTGACCCCTCCAAGTTAGAGGATCCCAGCCTGATTATCTATGCGCCGGTGCGCGTGCTGGGCAATAAGACCATTGTGACAAACGGAGACCAGACCGATACCATTTATGAGGGTATGGATAAGCAGCTCACCTTTGAACAGTCTTTGAGAAGCAGGGAATTTGAGCCGGATGCACCTAACTACACCCCTCGTATTTCCGGTATTTTACATGTGGAGAACGGAAGTTATAATTATGCCATGTCCATTTTAAAGAGCAATCACGGAGATGCGTCTTCCTGCCTCCGTTTTACCTATGCGTATGAAAATCCGCTGCCCGGCGAGGGACGCTTTATTCATACTTATATGCACGACGGCAATCCGCTGCCCAGCTTTGAGGGAGAACCCAAGCAGGTGGAAATTCCCGATGATATGGACGCATTTACCGACATGCTGTGGGATAGTCTGAATGAGGATAACAAAGTTTCCCTGTTTGTGAGATACATAGATATTGCAAGCGGAGAAACACGGACAAAAATCGTGAATAAGAATAAATAGAGAGGACGATAAAATCATGAATGAAATCGAATTAAAATACGGTTGTAACCCGAACCAGAAGCCTTCCAGAATTTATATGGAGGACGGAAGCGACCTGCCTGTCACCGTGTTAAACGGAAAACCCGGCTATATCAATTTCCTGGATGCTTTCAACGGCTGGCAGCTTGTAAAGGAATTGAAAGAGGCAACGGGACTTCCCGCAGCCACCTCCTTCAAGCACGTTTCCCCCGCCGGTGCGGCAGTGGGACTTCCCTTGGATGACACTCTGGCAAAGATTTACTGGGTGGACGATTTGGGAGAGCTTTCCCCTCTTGCCTGTGCCTATGCGAGAGCGAGAGGTGCGGACAGAATGTCCTCCTTCGGTGATTTTATCGCACTGTCAGATGTCTGCGACGCAGATACCGCCAAGCTGATTAAGAGAGAGGTGTCCGACGGCGTTATCGCTCCCGGTTATACCGACGAAGCGCTGGCAATGCTGAAAGAGAAAAAGAAGGGCGGCTACAATATTATTCAGATTGACGCCTCCTACACTCCGGCACCGGTTGAGAAAAAGCAGGTGTACGGTATCACCTTTGAGCAGGGAAGAAACGAGTTGGATATTAACGGCGATTTGCTGTCCAATATCGTGACAAAGAACAAAGAAATTCCTGAAAAAGCGCTGATTGATATGAAGATTGCGCTGATTACCTTAAAATATACACAGTCCAATTCCGTATGCTATGTAAAGGACGGTCAGGCAATCGGAATCGGAGCCGGTCAGCAGTCCAGAATCCACTGCACCAGACTGGCAGGAAGCAAGGCGGACAACTGGTTTTTACGTCAGTCTCCGCAGGTAATGGGACTGCAGTTCGTGGACGAATTGGGAAGAGCAAACAGGGACAATGCCATTGATGTTTATATGGGCGATGAGTACATGGACGTTCTGGCGGACGGCACATGGGAGACCATTTTCAAGGTGAAACCTCCGGTATTCACCCGCGAGGAGAAGAGGGCGTGGCTTGATAAAATGCAGGATGTAACCCTTGGCTCCGACGCATTTTTCCCGTTCTCCGACAACATTGAGCGGGCGCACAAGAGCGGTGTGAAATACATTGCACAGCCCGGCGGTTCCGTGCGTGATGACGCGGTTATTGAGTGTTGCGATAAGTATGGAATGGTTATGGCATTTACCGGCATTCGTCTGTTCCATCACTAAGTTCGGCATGAAAATAAATAAAGGGTCCGGCATTTGCTACATAAATGCCGGATTTCCTAATTAAGTGTGAAGACTGGGAGAAAATACAGTATGAGACTGGCAGATTTGGAACGTTTTGAATCAATCACGATACAATGTCATGATAATCCGGATGCGGACGCCATCGGAGCGGGATTCGGGCTGTACGGCTATTTTGAATCCAAGGGGTGCAATGTGCGCCTGATATACAGCGGAACAAACCGGATTAAAAAATCCAATCTGAAATTATTGATTCGGGAACTGGAGATACCAATTCAGTATGTTCCGGCAAACGGACAGGAGAAGATAAAGGGTCTGCTTTTGATGGTGGACTGCCAGTACGGTTCCGGCAACGTTACCCGCTTCGAGGCGGATACGGTGGCAACCATAGACCACCATCCGTTAGAGAGCAGGGAACAGGAGAGGCTCAGAGTGGAGCAGAACCGGGGCAGCTGTGCCTCTTTAGTGTGGAGCATGCTGCAGGAGGAAAACTATCCGGTCAACGAAGATGTCCGGATGGGCACGGCACTCTATTACGGATTGTATATGGATACAAACCAGTTCTCGGAGTTGTTTAATCCCCTTGACATGGATATGCGTGAAGAGGTGGCGGTGGATAAACGCCTTATCATGAGACTGCGCAATTCCAATATTTCCCTGTCCGAACTGGAAATTGCGGGAATCGCCATGATACGGTACAACTACAATGATGACTACCGTTTTGCCGTCATCCGGTCAAAGCCCTGCGACCCGAATATTTTAGGATTAATCAGTGATTTTCTCCTGCAGGTGGACGTGGTGGACACCTGCGTGGTATACAATCAGTTGAAAGATGGCTATAAGCTGTCCGTCCGCAGTTGTATCAGAGAGGTAAACGCTAACGAACTGGCGGCATATCTGACGGAAGGAATCGGTTCCGGCGGCGGACACAACGAGAAGGCGGGCGGCTTTATCAGCATGAAGCTCTATGAGGAAAAATATCCTACCCTGCATTCGGAGGCGTATTTCAACAACCGCATGACGGAATATTTTGATTCCTTTGAAATTTTATCTGCGTCGGAAATGAAAACGGATATTAGTCGGATGACGGAGTATGCGAGAGTGAAAGAGCCTATTTTAGTGCTTCGGGTAACGGATGCCGTGAAGCCGGGGGCGAGCTTTTCCGTCCGTACCGGCAAGGAAAACCTGGAGAGTGTGGCGTCGGAGGAAATGTACCTTGCAGTCGAGAGGGACGGCGTGGTACACCACATGCTAAGACAGCGTTTTGAGGTTTGTCTGGAGAACACGGGACGGAGAGCGGAAAAGGATTATTTTGAAAATTCCGGCTACATTCCCACAATCAGGGACTGGGCGGAGGATCGCCTGTACCGGCTGGAGGATTACGCTACCATCTGTATTCCGAAGGATGAGTTCCGCATTTACGCAACACCCTTAGACAGTTATGTAAAGCTGTTCCCGGAGTGGGATGACGATAAGTATATGCTGGGAAAACCGGGGGACTATCTGGCAGTCAGCGCAGATAACCGGCATAACGCCTTTATCGAACCGGGGGATAAATTTTTAGAACGGTTTCACGAGATTCCGAAAAGGGATTGAAAAAACAGTTTATTAATTTTTCGCATTGTGTTAAGATAGAAAGATAGAAGAAATGCGAGAGGCGGACGTAGCATGAGCGAGAAAGAATCAAAAAATTTTATCGAACAGATTATTGATAAGGATTTGGCGGAGGGTGTGTATGACACCGTGCATACCCGCTTCCCTCCCGAACCCAACGGCTATCTTCATATTGGACATGCCAAGAGTATATTGTTAAACTATGGACTGGCACAGGAGTACCACGGAAAGTTCAATATGCGTTTTGATGACACCAACCCTACCAAGGAAAAGGTAGAGTTTGTGGAATCCATTAAAAAGGATATTCAGTGGCTGGGTGCCGACTGGGAGGACAGGCTGTTTTTTGCCTCCAATTATTTTGACCAGATGTACGAGGCGGCAATTAAGTTAATTAAGAAGGGAAAGGCATATGTATCTGACCTGAGTGCGGAGCAGATAAGGGAGTACAGAGGAAGTCTGACAGAACCCGGCAAGGAGGATCCTTCCTGCAACCGCAGTGTGGAGGAAAACCTTGCTCTTTTCGAGGAGATGAAAGAGGGTAAGTATCAGGACGGAGAGAAGGTGCTCCGTGCCCGTATTGACATGACATCCCCCAATATCAATATGCGTGATCCGGTTATCTACCGCGTGGCACATATGACGCACCACAACACGGGAGACAAATGGTGTATTTACCCCATGTATGACTTTGCGCACCCCATTGAGGATGCGATTGAGGGCATTACCCACTCTATCTGTACGCTGGAGTTTGAGGATCACAGACCTTTATACGACTGGGTGGTAAGGGAACTGGAATATCCCCATCCCCCGAAACAGATTGAGTTTTCCAAGCTGTATCTTACCAATGTCGTTACCGGTAAGCGCTACATTAAGAAACTGGTGGAAGAGAAAATCGTGGACGGCTGGGACGACCCCAGATTGGTGTCCATCGCGGCGCTCAGACGCAGGGGATTTACACCCGAATCCATTAAGATGTTTGTAGATTTGTGCGGCGTTTCCAAGAGCCAGTCCTCCGTGGACTATGCAATGCTGGAGTATTGTATCCGCGAGGATTTGAAAACAAAGAAACCCCGTATGATGGCGGTTTTGAATCCGGTGAAGTTAGTCATTGACAACTATCCGGAAGGACAGGTGGAAATGCTGGATATTCCCAACAACTTAGAGAATGAGTCTTTGGGAAGCCGTCAGGTTCCCTTTGAGAGAGAGCTGTATATTGAGAGCGACGACTTTATGGAGGAACCGGCACGCAAATATTTCCGTATGTTCCCCGGCAACGAAGTGCGTCTGATGAATGCTTATTTTGTAAAATGTACCGGATGCGTCAAGGACGAAGAAGGCAATGTGGTGGAAGTCCACTGCACCTATGACCCCGCTTCCAAAGGCGGCAACAGTCCGGACGGCAGAAAGGTAAAAGGTACCATTCACTGGGTGCCCGCAAATCAGTCCATTCCTGCCGAAGTCAGATTGTATGAAAATATTATTGATGAGGAAAAGGGCGTTTACAATGAGGACGGAAGTCTGAACCTGAACCCCAATTCCCTCACCATTTTGAAAGACTGCCGTCTGGAACCCGCATTTGCAGGGGCACAGGCATATGACAGCTATCAGTTTGTAAGACAGGGATTTTTCTGTGTGGATGCAAGGGATTCCAAACCGGATGCGCCGGTATTTAACCGAATCGTATCACTGAAGAGTTCTTACACTCTTCCGAAAGCGTAAGGATTTGTAATCACCTATGAAGAGAAAAAGGAGATAAAAGCTATGGCAGGTATATTGTCGGGTCTGGCAGGACTTGGTTTAAACAATCTGGAAAATATGGAAATTTATGAGAAACCCAAGAGCGATACGGCAGAGCAGAAGGCTGTTGCTAAGTTAGAGGAAAAAGATTTGATTTACGACAAAACCTTTTCCTGCCCTGTCTGCGGAAAGAATTTCTCGTCCAAAATCATGAAGAGCGGAAAAGCGAAGCTGATTGGAACAGACCCGGATTTACGCCCCAGATATGACGGTATCGATATGGCTAAGTATGAGGTGGAGATGTGTCCTAACTGCGGATATTCCGCATTATCGCGCTTTTTCACCGGACTGAGCGGCGGTCAGATTAAGCTGATTCAGGAACATATCAGCAGCAAGGTGCAGCTGCATCCCCATGACGGCGAGACATATACCTATGAGGAGGCAATGGAGCGGTACAAGTTAGCGCTTGCCTGTGCCGTGGTGAAACGTGCCAGAGCCAGTGAAAAGGCTTATATCTGTTTAAAGAGCGGCTGGTTATTGCGCGGATATGCAGAATACCAGAAGGAGAACGGTCTGGACAATCCCAGTCCCGAAAGCCTGAAGGAAGAGGAGGACGAGTATCTGCTCAATGCCTATAACGGCTTTGTGGAGGCAAGACAGAACGAATCCTTCCCCATGTGCGGAATGGACGAGGTTACCATTGATTTCCTGCTGGCAGAACTGGCATATCGTTTTAAAAAATATGATGTGGCAAGCCGGATGGTGGCTTCCATTCTTACCTCTGTGTCTGCAAATGCGAGAACAAAGGACAAGGCAAGGGATTTGAAGGACAGAATTCTTGCGGATTTGAAAAAGAAACAGTGAGAAACACAAATGTATGATATGACCATCCGTTTACAACAAAATAGTGACAGATGTCTGTACGAACAGATTTACGATTATATCAGACAGGAAATACGGGAGGGGAGGCTTCTTGCAGGCGAGAGGCTTCCCTCTACGCGTTCTTTGGCGGAATATCTGCAGGTGGCACGCAGCACGGTGGATTTCGCATACGGACAGCTTCTGAGTGAGGGGTATATCGAATCCAGACCGTACAAGGGGTATTTTGTCTGTCCGCTGGACAATTTGTTCCAGATGGAGGGAAAACCGGAAACAGCGGTGAAACCGGAGGCTGTTGTTTCCCGTGACAAGGCATCGGAGGAAAAACTGCTGTACGACTTTTCCCCCAACGGGATTGACATGTCGGGATTTCCTTTCGGCGTGTGGAAACGAATTACGAAAAACGTGTTAAATGAGGGAAACAGCGAACTCTTTTCGCAAGGCGAGGCGCAGGGTGATTATGATTTGCGCCTGACTATCAGCCGTTATCTGCACTCCTCCAGAGGGGTTAACTGCTCGCCGGAACAGATTGTGGTTGGCGCCGGAAACGATTACCTGCTCATGCTTTTGGAGAAGATTCTGGGTGAAAAAGTGCATATTGCCATGGAGAACCCCACTTATAAGAGAGCGTACCGTATTTTTAAATCCTTCGGCTATGAGATTTGCACGGTGGATATGGACGAGAGCGGAATGAAGGTGTCAGGGCTTAAAAAGGCGCAGGTGGATGCCGCTTATGTAATGCCCTCCCACCAGTACCCCACGGGAGTGGTTATGCCCATTGGACGGCGCGCGGAGCTTTTGCACTGGGCGGACGGGGAGGACAGCCGGTATCTGATAGAGGACGATTACGACAGTGAGTTCCGTTACCGAGGGAAACCGATTCCGTCCCTGCAGGCGTCGGACAAGCGGGGAAAGGTTATCTATGTGGGAACTTTCTCCAAGGCAATCGCACCTGCAATCCGTGTCAGCTATATGGTTCTGCCACCCAAACTGTTAGAGCGGTATCATAAGGAATGTTATTTCTATTCCTGTACCGTGTCCCGTATCGACCAGCGGATTCTCAATGAATTTATCCGGGACGGCTACTTTGAGAGGCACCTGAATAAGATGCGAAAAATATACCGGGGAAAACATGAACAACTGTTGGAATGTTTAGGACCCTTTGAGACTGATTTTAAAGTGTCCGGAGAACATGCGGGACTGCACCTCTTGCTGACGGCGAAAGAGGGCAGGACAGAGACGGATTTGATAAATTCTGCGGCTGCGCAGGGCGTCCGGGTCTACGGACTGTCCTCTGCCATGGTGGAAACTGCCAAAGAGAAACAGGACGGGGAGAACACTGCAGGCGGAAATGCCGGTGGCGGAATGGAAAATGCCGGTGCAACTATTCTGCTAGGGTTTGGGGGCTTAAGCTGTGAGGAAATCATTGCAGGCACAGAGCGCTTGAAAAAAGCGTGGCTGTAAAAAGAAAAAGGTGTAAATGCGCGGACTGCTGCCGGCATTTACACCTTTTAAAAAAAACTTAATTCTCTTCCAGAGGAGGTTCTTCCTCGGTTTCATCATCCTCATCAAAAAATTCTTCTACCGTTTCCTCAGCTTCTTTGGCGGTTTCGGCAACCTGCTCCGCAAGCGGGGTAAAGGAAGAATCGGACTGCTCGGTGTCCTTAGCGGCTTTGTCAAGGGAAACATAGCTTCGTTTGCTGGAATCGCTGTCGTCGTCAAAATCTTCGTTGAAGTCATCATAATCGTCATCCCCGTCATGAATCATGGAAAACTCGGATTCCTTTTTGCGGGTATAATAATAGACAGCAGCCGCTACTGTTCCCACTGCAGCCGTAAAAAGAAGAAATTTACCAAATTTTTTTGCCATAATTTTTCCTTTCATCCATCAAAAATGTATTGTAGCTTTCACCTACTATATTAATACTATTTTGTGGAAAAGAAAAGAGATTATGAGAAAGTTTGGAAAAATTTAATAAGGGAAATTCAGGGAAGGCATTGCTTGAAACCGCCGGCTGAGTATGCTAAACTGGATTTAGTCTGCCGGTCGGGCACCGGCAAATAAGCCCGTTGTGGGCACAAGGGAGCAATACCGCATGAATGAAAAGTTCTTTGACTTAAAAAAAGAAAAGCAGGACAGGATGATTAATGCCGCACTTAAGGTATTTGCGCTGAACGGATACCGTCATGCCAGTACGGATGACATTGTGAGGGAGGCGGCAATCAGTAAGGGACTTTTATTCCATTATTTTGAGAGCAAGCTGGGTCTTTACACATTTGTGTATGACTACAGCGTGAGATATATGACACTGGAACTGGGCACCACGGTCAATCAGAAAGAGCAGGATATGTTTGAACTGATGAAACAGGTGGAGTGCGCCCGCATGCACGCCATGAGGGGCTACCCTTATATGCAGCAGTTCTTAAATCGTACCCAGTCGGAAAATGTGAGCGAGGCACTTTTGGCGGTGGAGGAAAAGAAAAATCTTTTGGCGGAAACCTATGACGCCATCCGCAGACAGATGGATTTTAGCAATCTGCCCGCAGGAGTGGACGGGGAAAAGTTCTGCAAAATGCTGGAACTGACCATCAAAGGGCTGATGACGGAACACTTTCTGGAGGATTCCTTTCAATCGGAAATGCTCTATCAGGAAATTGCAGGGTATCTGGATATGATGAAAAATATTGTGTATAATTAATTTTGGGGAGGCGGGAACTACTTGCTCATTTTGTATGCGGAATCTGCGGGGTATCCGCCCTTTAATTTCTGCATGCCTCTCTGAATGGCGTCTCTGGAGTTCTTCCAGTCGGCGTCTTTATTGCGGTAGTCAAATTTTTCCACCATCCATGCCACGTCCTCGGCAATTCGGTTCATGTTTTCTTCCATGAGCGGAAGGAGCATGGCATAAAAAGCAGCACGCTCTTTGTCGGACAGATGACGGTCTGCCGCCTCACAGAGCTGCCCGAAATGCGGGAGGCAGAATCCCTTGCTGTTTTTGATTTTTTCGGGAAAAGCAGAGTCCTGTTTCCAAAGATAGAAAAAGGTGTCTAGGTAGCGGGCATAGGTTTCCTCATACTGTTTGCAGATATAGCAGGACTGCTCCTTTTCGTGAACCCATATTCCGATGGGATTGGAGCTTTCCGCATTCCTGCGGAACCTGTCCTTTAAAGAGCTTTTGCCCGGTGTGAATCCGGCAAAGGTTTTCTGCATTTCGCCTATCATTTTGCGGTAGTGGGTTTTTAAAATCCACGCATTGCCTAAAGTGTTGCCGTAATCGAACATTTTTTGAAAATGGGTGCGGCAGAAACCGTCGCGGTCCGTCATTTCCCGAATGTCCGCCTCCATGTAAGAGGAGCCGCTCCCCAAGACGAAATCCAGCAAATCCTGCTCAATATTGCGCTCGATAAAGCAGAAAGGACATTCGTCATGGGCATTTATGGCATCATTTAATGGAATGGTGTATAATTTTTCCTTCATAAACAAACCTGCCAATCCGTGCGTTGCGCCGCACATATAATCTATCCGTTCAATACGCTTTTTTTTATTAAACGTGTTGTATTTATTGTAAAGGACTGCGGTAAAAATGGCAACAAAAACAGGAGCGGCGCGGGTTAAAATATATGACGGAATTGCTACATTTTTGTAACAAAATGTAAGCTAAAATTAAGAAATATTTTGTTGTATTGTTTTGCTGCGGAAGCTAGTATATATAGTAAAGATGAGATGAAAGATGTGATAATCCTTGGTATTTGCCAGTGTTGAATTTATACTCTATTTTCTCCCTGCATTTTTTCTGACATATGGTTTTACCCCGAAAAAGTATAAAAATCTGACACTCCTTTTGGGAAGCCTGTTTTTTTACGGCTTAGGGGAACCGAAGTATGTGTTGTTGCTGATAGCGTCGGTGGCGGTGAATTATGTTCTGGGTCTGCATTTAGGGCAGGGTAGAAAACGAAATTATGATAAAAAGAATAGAAATAAAAATGACAGGCGCAGACGCAGAATTTTTATTGCGGCGGTTGCGGGAAACCTTGCGGTGCTTTGTCTGTTTAAGGCAGAGACGGATAAGATAGGCTTTCCTCTGGGCATCAGTTTTTATACCTTTCAGATATTGTCCTATCTGATTGATGTATACAAGGGCGAGGAAAAAAGAGAGCGTTCCTTTGTGGACTTTGCGACCTATGTGACGATGTTTCCCAAGCTGGTTTCCGGCCCCATTGCAGAGTACGGCGGGATAGCGGGGGAACTGAAAAGCAGAAAGTGCACGGCTGAGGGAATACAGGACGGCCTTGGGGATTTTATTGTAGGTCTTGTATACAAGGTGCTTTTGGCGGATCGCATAGGCATTCTGTGGCATGAAGTGCAGGTGACAGGATTTGAAAATATTTCCACACCGCTTGCGTGGGTGGCGGCAATCGCTTACTCCATGAAAATTTACTTTGATTTTTACGGCTACTCCTTAATGGCGGTGGGTATCGGCAAGATGATGGGATTCCATCTGCCGGAGAACTTTGATAATCCGTACATGGCGCGCTCGGTGAGGGATTTTTACCGCAGATGGCATATCACGCTGGGAAAGTGGTTCTGCCGTTACGTCTATATCCCCCTTGGCGGCAGCCGTAAGGGAGAGCTTAAGACCATCCGCAATCTTGCGGTGGTTTGGCTGCTCACGGCAGTATGGCACGGAAGCACGGTGAATTTCCTTTTGTGGGGCATGATTCTTTTACTCTGCATTATCGTGGAGCGGCAGATAGAAAAAACAGGTGTGGGAAAATATTTCAAAATACTGCCGCATTTGTATCTCTGGGCGGTGATTCCCATTACATGGATGTGCTTTGCCAATACGGACATTGCACAGCTTAAGATTTATCTGGAAAGAATGTTCGGAATGGGCGCGGGCGCCTATGTGCGGGAGGGCGACTGGCTCAAGGCGCTGACCGGCTACGGTTCATTGTTTGCGGCGGCTTTCCTGTGCTGCAGCGGAGTGGTGCAGAAGATATATGCAAAGTGGAAGCAGAACTTTGCAGTGAAAGCGGCACTGGCTGTTTTGTTATGGATATGTGTGAACCGGCTGATTGTGGAAGGCAATAATCCTTTTATGTATTTCCGGTTTTAAGTAGTTTTGAGGTGACTTGGTTGAAAAAGTTTTGGGACTGGATAAAAAGATGGTCTTTTTTAATAATGGTACTGTTGTCCGGCGTTGTCTATCTGACGGTGGAAAATCAGTGGCAGGTGTATGCAAAGCCGCTGGAAAAATTGCAGGATGCGTGGAAAAACGCAGGAAAGTCCGTAGAACCGGAAGCAGATGACGGGGACGGACAGAGTGTGTCCGGAAATGACGAAAATACGGTTTCTAAAGGGGATGCCTTAGACGGGACAGAGGCGGAAGTGACGGCAGGGGCGGAAAATGATTTGCGGCAGACGGTGTCCGGCTCTGATGCGCAGGAATCCGACACCGGCAGAAATCCGGGGGAGGTGTCCTATGTATCCGTGGAGGACGATTACTTTGCGGACGCAGTATTTATCGGGGATTCCAGAACGGTGGGGCTTTACGAGTATGCCGGACTGGAGGAGGTGTCCACATTCTATGCCTCCACAGGCCTCACCATATACAAAATGTTTGACGCGCCCATAGTGGATGTGCCCGGACAGAAAGCAAAGAAAACCGTGGAGCAGGCACTTTCCGAAAAGCAGTTTTCCAAAATCTATCTTATGATTGGTATTAACGAGATGGGAACCGGCACGGTGGACAGCTTTTTGGAGGCATATGCGCAGGCAGTGGAGCATCTGCAGGAGCTGCAGCCGGATGCCATTATCTATGTGCAGGCAATTATGAAGGTGACGACTGAGCGCTCGAATAAGGGCGATTATATTACCAATGAGGGAATTGAAGCGAGAAACGCCGGCATTGAGGCGCTGGCGGATAACGAAAAGGTGTATTATCTGGATGTCAATCCGTTAATCTGTGATGAGACAGGGGGAATGGAGGCGTCTTATACCTTTGACGGGGTACATTTGAAGGCGCAGTACATTTCCATCTGGAAGGATTTTCTAAAAACTCACGCAGTTGAGCAACTTCCGCTTGACTGATGGGCTGCGAAAAGTTATCATTTTCTGTAAGGGTTTTTATCAACTGCCGGCAGCGTGACCGGCAACTTACAGGAGGATGAGTTCATGAGCGACAAAAGCGCACAGAACCCGGCAAAGCTGGGTGAAAACGGCATTTATGATGCCAAGACGTTGGGGGTTCCCAAGGTAATTCTTTTGGGTCTCCAGCACATGTTTGCAATGTTTGGTGCAACGATTTTAGTTCCTATGCTGACCGGACTGGATGTTTCCACTACATTGTTATTTGCAGGTTTGGGAACACTGCTGTTCCACATGCTGACAAAGAGAAAGGTTCCCGCATTTTTAGGTTCCTCTTTTGCATTCCTTGGCGGTTATGCAGCAATCGCACCTATGGCGGATGCGGCAGGAAATGCAATCGACAATAAAAAACTGCTTCCCTATGCCTGCTTCGGTGTAGCATGTGCAGGTCTGCTTTATCTGGTATTGGCACTGTTAATCAAAATCTTCGGTACAAAGAGGGTAATGAAGTTTTTTCCCCCTATCGTAACCGGTCCCATCATTATTTCCATCGGTCTTACCCTTTCCCAGTCTGCTATTACAAACTGCTCTCAGGACTGGTTGATTGCGGTTGTGGCAATCGCACTGGTAATCGTATGTAATATCTGGGGTAAAGGAATGATTAAGATTGTTCCGATTATCATCGGTGTAGTAGGTTCCTATGTACTGGCTGCTATTCTGGGAAGAGTAGATTTCACACCGGTTGCAGAGGCAGCATGGTTCGGCGTTCCCATTCGCTGGGAAGAGACCGCTTTCTGGGCACTCTCCGACGGAGACACCGCTCTGTTGATTACTTCCGTTATCACTATCATGCCTATCGCACTGGCTACCATGGTAGAGCATATCGGAGATATTTCCGCAATTTCTTCTACCGTTGGCATCAATTATATCAAGAGCCCCGGATTGCACCGCACCCTCCTTGGTGACGGTCTTGCAACCATCGTGGCTTCTCTGTTCGGTGCACCGGCAAACACCACTTATGGTGAGAACACCGGAGTTTTGTCCCTGACAAGAGTATTTGACCCCATGGTAATCCGTATTGCAGCAGGATTTGCGGTACTGTTCTCCTTCTCACCCAAGATTGCAGCGCTGATTGGCTGTATGCCTACAGCAACCTGCGGCGGTGTGTCACTGGTACTTTACGGTATGATTTCCGCAGTCGGTGTCCGCAACATTGTTGAGACACAGGTAGACTTTACCAAGAGCCGCAATGTCATTATCGCAGCGTTGATTCTGGTGCTGACCATCGGTATTACCTTCAGTGCACAGGGTGCGATTGTATTCCATGTGAAGGACTTAACCATCAGTCTGTCCGGACTGGCAGTAGGTGCTTTGGCAGGTATTATTCTGAATGCGATTCTCCCCGGAAAGGATTACTCCTTTGATGAAGAAAAACCGGATGACACAGGTGTATGCTTTGCCGTAAAGGGCGAGGAAAACTAATCCGGTAACATAGAATCGGTTCTTACTTATTTTTAAGAAACATATACTACAGTAAACGAAAAGGAGTATCGGAAACGATACTCCTTTTTTAAAAACGGAGCAGTAAAATGGATTTGAAAATTGTGGATATGCACTGTGACACCATTTCGGAACTCTTGGCAAAAAGAAAAAAGGGACAGAAGGAAAGGCTGCGGCAAAATTCCGGTCATCTGGATTTGGAACGGATGAAACAAAGCGGTTACCGCTTGCAGAATTTTGCCCTGTTTGTGAACGTGGGCGCCTGCAAAAATCCGTGGGAGGAGTTGTGCGCGCTCTATCGCCTCTATGAACAGGAGCTGCTTGAAAATCAGGACAGAATCCGCCCGGTGCTTTGCTATGAGGATATTGCGGCAAATGAACGAAAGGGAGTTCTGTCCGCCATGCTTACGGTGGAAGAGGGGGCGGTGTGCGGCGGAAGCGTGGAGAAACTGCAGACGCTTTATGACATGGGAGTGCGCATGCTTACGCTTACATGGAATTATCCAAACGAACTGGGGTATCCCAACTTAAATTCGGAGCGCGGAAGAGAGGCTTGGAAACGCTGTGCCGTTCTGCGGGCAAAAAACGCGGCGGGAAAACTTTCCTTGGAGGAAAAAGAAGAGGGTCAGAAAGCCTTTGAGGACTATTTTTACCGACCAGATGAACGGAACGGACTGACAGGGCGGGGGAGAGAGTTTGTTGCCCGGATGGAAGAACTGGGAATGATTGTGGACGTGTCCCATTTGTCCGACAAGGGTTTTTATGATGTGGCTGAGTGTGCTGCAAAGCCTTTTGTGGCAAGCCATTCCAATGCCAGAGAGGTGTGCCGCAGTGCACGCAATCTTTCGGATGAAATGATTCGTATGCTGGCAGAGCGGGGCGGCTGCATGGGGCTGAATTACTGCGCGGACTTTCTGACGGAGCCGGACGCTTCGCAGGAAAATCCCGGCACCATAGACGCTGTTGTGCAGCATGCAAAGCATATTACCAAGGTGGGCGGTATGGAAGTGCTGGGATTGGGAAGTGATTTTGACGGCATTGACACGAACCGGGAACTGCCCGGAGCACAGAGCATGGAAAAACTTTGGGACGCCCTGCACAGGGCGGGGTTCACACAGGCACAGTTGGATGGCATTTTCGGGGGAAATGTACTGCGATTGTACCGCGAGACATTAAAAGGGAAGAGGCAGGAATAAGGAGCGCAGAGGGAACACGGACGGGATTTTTGTTGCGTGATGGTGCGGTAGATAGTAAGATAGAAATTGTGGAAAGGACATAATTCATCACAGATTTTTGATTACAGGAGAGAAAAGACCATGATATGTCAGAATTGCGGTGCGGAGTATGAGGCAGACAGTTTGCACTGCCCTTATTGCCATTCAGAGAACCGAAAGGCTGCGGAGCGTCTGAAGAAAGATATTCTGAAAGGCTACGATAAGGAAGCGGAAGAGATGGTACAGAGTGTGCCAAAGAAGGCAGTGAAGAAATGGACCAAATATGTGACAATCGGTCTGGGTGCCGTATTGGCGCTGGGAGCGGTGATTGCGCTGGTGTCGGTGATTGCTGCGGGAGTGTCCGGAAAAGCGGATTATCGGAAAAGCCGGAAAGCATATGCAAAACTGGAGGAATATTACAGCACTGAGGATTGGAGCGGTATGCGGGATTATCTGCGCTGTAAGTCATTGTACGGGAGCAAGTATGACAAATACTGGCAGGTGGTGGATGCGGACAGCCGTCTGGCGAATTTTGAAGAAGAAGTGCAGGAAATCCGGAAAATTTATGCAGAGACCGAATTTAGCGAAGCACAGAAAGAGAACCTTGCCAATTCATGGGGAGAAAGTGCAGTCAAAAGTGCAAACGCATTGTTGGAAATGACAAAGGAACAAATAGAGGACATGGCAGTTACCGGAAACGAAAAGATATTGCAGCGGTACTATGATGAGGGCAGGCAATATTTGGAAGAACTGGGATTTACGCCGGAGGAGATTGACAGTCTGGCGGATGCAGAGCCGGATGAGGAAATGTTGAAGGAACGGCTGCTGGAACTGTTGCGTGCGGAAACGGAGGAAGAGGCAAGATGAAATGTCCTTATTGCGGAGGTGAGGTGCCTTCCCAAAGTACAAAGTGTCCCTATTGCGGCATGGAGAATCCGGAAGGGGTAGCTTTTCAGGAAGAGGTACAGAGGAAAATCGAACGAAACCGGCTGCTCAGGCCCTTTTTGCTAAAACAGAAAAAACCGGAACTGGTGCAGAAAATGCTGACGCGTATTCTTTTACTGGTGACGGTGTTTAATGTTCTTCTGATTATGGGAAGTTTTGGACTGTATTACTGGTCTTACAGCGCAAACAGCGAGGATAAGGAGCCGGCGCCGGGAAGCCGTGCGACACATTTTAGGGAAAACTATTATGACGCCAATAATTTTTGGCAGTTGGAATTTTACACGGATGTCGATACTCTGGTGACACTCCGGGAAAGCAGACAGGAGATTTCCTATGCCTGCATAAGCAGCGTGGTATACAGTGCGTATTCCGTGATGCGGGAAGCGGATTCGGCGGGGACAGAGGAAAAGGCAAAGACGGAGGAGTTCTGTCGGGTCTTTTTCGGAGAATATCTGGGACTGAACGAACAGGAAATGGAGTTTTTGCAGCCGGGTGACGATGGAAAGTATGCCTACTCACAGGAAGAGAATCTGATGGAACGGGCAATACAGGCAATCAGTGAAAAAACGGTGGAGGAGCAGCCATGAAAGTAGTTATTTTTGTGATAGTGCTTGCGGTAATGTTTTATGTGAAGTGGTTCTCCAAGTGGGACAGTTATAAGAAGATAGCCTTCAAGTCGGTGCTTGTGTATCTTTCGCTTGGTGTTTCCCTGATAGCATTGATTATTTTTGTACAGACGGTTTCGCAGGTGTATGAGGAACAGAAGTTTAACACGCTGGCACACCGGCTGGAACTGGCGCAGGGAGATGCAGGCCGCGGAGATTACAGTTCCCTTTTGGAAGATTTGAGCTGGCATAACGACTATGAGCCGGACTTTGATTATCTCTGGGAAAGAGTGGAAATGTACGAGTGCATGAACCGCTATTTCATTTACGGAAGGACGCAGGAAGATGCAAAACAGCTGCAAACCCTGTGCCAAAATCCGGATTTTGAGGAAAATCAGCCTTATGGAGAGCATTTCCTGAAAATGGCAGGATTGTCGGAACAGCCATAAGGAAGCTGTCTGACCGAGCATCCGAACAACGGAGAGATGTTCGGCGAAGTGCAAGAATGGCAGAAAGCTGTCTGACCAAGCATCCGAATAGTAGAGTGTCGTCCGGCAGAGTATCCGGGCATCGGAAAGTCGCCTTGTGTAGCACAATAATTAGAAGAATAGCAAGTAGTTATCAAAACTACTTTGTGAAATATATACATGAAAACATATTGCTTTTTAGACTAAAACATGGTATCCTTTTCTCTGCAGTAATGTACGAAAGGTGTAGTTATTTATGAGAGAAGCATATCATATTATCAGTGACGGCTCCTGCGATTTATCACCGGAGTTTGCCGAAGAACAGAATGTTACCATAGTTCCTTTTTACGTGTCTTTTGATGAGGAACATTACGAAAAAGAAAATGTAGATGTGAGTGTCCGTGATTTTTATCAGAGGATGGTGGATAAAAAGGGTGTGTACCCGAAATCTTCCATGCCGTCGGTACAGGATTACGTGGACGCTTTCAAGCCGTTTGCGGAGACCGGGGTTCCGGTTATCTGTATCTGTATTACTACCAAATTCAGCGGTTCCATGCAGTCCGCACTGAATGCAAAGCAGATGATTTTAGAGGATTATCCTAAGGCGCAGATTACGGTGATTGATGCCACCGTCAACACGGTTTTGCAGGGTATTTATGTTTTGGAAGCAGTGAGAATGAGAGACAGCGGAGCAGGATATGAGGAGTCTGTAAAGCGTTTGGAGAAGATAAAAAGCAGCGGACGTATCTTTTTCACCGTGGGCGATATGGAGTATTTGCAGCACGGAGGAAGAATCGGAAAGGTGGCGGGCGTGGCAGGAAGCCTCTTGGGAATCCGCCCGATTATCACGCTGAAACAGGGAGAAATTTTCCCCTCCGGAATCGGCAGAAGCCGTAAAAAGACAGTGGAGAAAACCATTGACCTGTTAGTGAAATATTTAAAAGAGGACAATAAGGACATCAGCCGTTACAGCTTTGCGGTCGGCTACGGTTACGATTATGAGGAAGGCGTACAGTACCGTGACAGAACGATTGAGGTACTGAAGGAGAACGGATATGAGCTTACGCCAAAGCAGCTTCCCCTCAGACAGATTGGAGCTGCCATAGGCGTACACACAGGTCCTTATCCTTTGGGATTAGGCGTTATGGAGAAGAGCCTGTAATAATTCATTGACATTTTCAAAAGTATAGGTGGGAGAATAGGGGGTATCCTTTAAGTCCCCCGGCTTTGCCTCCCCGGTGAAGAGAACGCAGGTATCCACACCACCGTTTATGCCACAGGCAATGTCGGTGTAGAGACGGTCGCCGACCACAAGGGTTTCTTCCTTGGTGAAACCGGACAGCGCAAGGCAGAGATTTACCACCTCTTTGCTGGGTTTTCCCAAATACGTCGGTGTTTTGTCCGTGGTTTCTGTAAGCATATTGCAGATGGCACCGCAGTCCGGAATGAATCCAAAGTCAATGGGACAGCGGAGGTCGGGATTGGTACCGTAAAACGGTACATCCGTGGTTAAAAGCGCTTTGCACGCCTCGGACAGTTTGGCATAGTTTAATTCGCTGTCATAGGCAGCGACAATACAATCAATATCTTTTTCGGCGGTTTCCGTGATGCGGAGACCGTTTTTTCGTAACTCGGAAAGGAAGGACTGTGTGCCCAGCACATATATTTTTTTATCCGCGTAATGTTCCCTGAGAAAACGGATGGTCATGTAGCCGGAGGTGATAAACTGATCCTCGGTGGAGTCCAGTCCAAAGGCTTCCTTAAATTTTTTGACGTAATCCGCACCGCTCTTGGTGGAATTGTTTGTGATAAAATATGCCTTTCCGCCAATTTGGTCAATGTAATCAAGCAGTTTGGCACTGCCGTCGTATAAAGTGTCTCCGACGGCGAGGGTGCCGTCTATATCAAACAGAAATAATTTTTTCTTTGTCATGAAAATCCTCCGCAGATGGTATTCTAATTTATTATGGACGGTTCGTAAAAGTTCATTCCCTTCGGAAAGAAACTGCTACAAATTATAACACAGCGGCAGGGATTTTACTAGCTTCCGTTATTTATTCATGCTACAATCAGTTCTATAGGGAATACGAATGATAGATATTAAAGTCGGAAGAAGGGAGATACAATGAAACTCATATCATGGAACGTAAACGGGCTGAGGGCATGCCTGCAAAAAGGTTTTCTGGATTTCTTTAAAGAGGCGGACGCGGATATTTTCTGCCTGCAGGAGACAAAATTGCAGGAGGGGCAGCACGATCTGGAGCTTCCGGGGTATTTTCAATACTGGAATTACGCACAGAAAAAAGGATATTCGGGGACGGCACTTTTTACAAAGAAAAAGCCCCTTAGCGTGACCTACGGCATTGGCATAGAGGAACATGATACGGAAGGCCGGGTTATCACGGCGGAATTTGAAGATTTCTATGTTGTGACCGTGTACACGCCCAATTCCCAGAGAGAACTGGCAAGGCTTGACTACCGCATGCGCTGGGAGCGGGATTTTTTGGAATATATCAAAGGCTTGAATGCCAAAAAGAACGTGATTTTCTGCGGGGATTTGAATGTGGCGCATGAGGAAATCGACCTTAAAAATCCCAAGACAAACCACAAAAATGCGGGTTTTACCGACGAGGAAAGAGCGTGCTTTTCCAAAATATTGGACAGCGGTTTTATTGATACGTTCCGCTATTTTTATCCGGATTTGGAGGGGGTATATTCCTGGTGGTCCTATATGTTTCAGGCGAGGGCAAAAAATGCGGGGTGGCGCATTGATTACTTTGTAGTGTCAGAGGCGTTGGAAGAACGGCTTTCGGACGCCAAAATCCACACGGAAGTGACAGGTTCTGACCACTGTCCGGTAGAACTGGACTTGAACTAGAGAAAGAGAATCAGGGGTAGCGTATGAGTCTACGATTTTATTTTGGCGCGTCAGGGGCGGGCAAGAGCAGACAGCTTTATGAAGAAATCATAAGTCGTTCCATGGAAAATCCGAAGCAGAACTTTTTTGTCATTGTGCCGGATCAGTTTACCATGCAGACGCAGAAGGATTTGGTGACTCTCCACAAGAGGGGGGGCATTATGAATATTGACGTGCTCAGCTTTGGCAGACTGAGCCACCGCATTTTGGAAGAGGTGGGAAGCAGACAGATTCCGGTACTGGACGACACGGGAAAAAGTCTGGTGTTGCAAAAGGTGGCGGCAGGACTGAAAGAACAACTGCCCACGCTGGGCAGCTTATTACACAAACAGGGATATATCCATGAGGTGAAAAGTGCCATATCGGAATTTATGCAGTACGGAATCGGCACAGAGGATGTGGAAAAGCTGATTCAATTTGCCACAAAACGCGGTGCGCTGGTGCAGAAGCTGACCGATTTGGAGACCTTATATAAAGGTTTTATGGAATATATTCAGGACAAGTTTATCACCACGGAGGAGACGCTGGACGTGGTGCGGGCCTCTCTGTCCAAATCCAGACTTTTGCCGGGCAGTGTGGTGGTATTTGACGGATTTACCGGCTTTACGCCCATACAGAACCGGCTGATACAGGAGCTGATGACAGTCTGTGAGGAAACGATTGTGACCGTGACGCTGGGGGAGGGCGAGGATCCTTACCGGCAGGACGGGGAACAGAAATTGTTTCATTTGAGTAAAAAGACGGTGGCGGACTTGTGCAGACTGGCGAAGGAGGCAAAGGTAGAGCGGGGGGAGGATGCAGTGATTTGCCACGGCAGTGCCCACCGTTTTATCCATGCGCCCGCATTACAGCATTTAGAGCATAATCTCTTCCGCTATGTCTGGGAGCCCTATGGTGAAGAACAACAGGAAATCCATATGTTTGAGGCGGTGACGCCCGCGGATGAAGTGCACCAGACCGGACTTGCAATCGGGGAACTGATAAGGAGCGGACTTGCCTACAGGGATATTGCGGTGATTTCGGGGGATTTGGAATCCTATGCGCCCTATGTGGAATCGGAGTTTGCCCAGCTGGGAATCCCCTGCTTTATCGACCACACAAGGGGAATGGTGTTAAACCCCATGATTGAGTCCGTAAAAAGTGCGCTGGAACTGTATTTAAAAGATTTTTCCTATGAGTCCGTATTTCATTATCTGAGGAGCGGACTTTCCGATATTCCGGTGGAGGCAGTGGATGAACTGGAGAATTACGTGATTCAGACCGGAATACGCGGATACCGGAAATGGAGCAGATTGTTCACCCACAAAACGGCTGCCATGGGGGAGAACGAGGAGGCGTTAAACCGCCTGAATGTGGTAAGGGAGCAGTTCTTAACTCAGGTGGAAATGCTTCACGGGGAGAAAAAGGACAGCACTGCTTCCTATGTGGAGCGGCTCTACGACTTTCTGGTGGAAAATAAGGTGCAGCAGAAGCTGACGGACTACGAAGCCATGTTTGAGAGTAAGGGAGATTTGGCAAAGGCGAGGGAGTATGCCCAGATTTACCGTCTGGTCATGGATTTGCTGAATCAGATATACAGTCTGCTGGGGGAGGAGACCATTTCCCTGCAGGAATTTTCCGATATTCTGGAGGCAGGATTCGGAGAAATTCAGGTGGGCACCATTCCCCAGAATGTGGACCGTGTGCTGGTGGGAGATATGGAGAGAACCCGTTTGAAACAGGTGAAGGTGCTGTTTTTTATGGGAGTCAATGACGGAAACATTCCGAAAAGCGCCTCCAAGGGAGGCATTATTTCCGATATGGACAGAGAATTTTTGCAGGAGTCGGAGCTGGAACTGGCGCCGACGCCAAGGCAGAAAATGTATATCCAGAGATTTTACCTTTACCTGAATCTGACCAAGCCTTCGGAGCAGCTTTATTTGTCCTATTCCAAAATGAACAGAGAGGGAAAGAGTATCCGACCCTCCTATCTGATTGATATGGTGCGGAAAATGTTCCCTGCCATGGCGGTGGAATATCCCCAGAACCGCAGTGCACTGGAGCAGATTGGCACTTACGGAGAGGGAACGCGGTTTCTGGCGGAGGAACTTCGGGAATATGCCGAAGGCGTGCTGGCGGAGAAGAAAAAGAGCGAATTTTTCACCCTGTATGAGGCGTATGAGGAGAAGGACGAAAGAAAACTGCTCACGGATGCGGCATTTTCAAGGTATCGCGACAGCGCCCTGTCCAAGGCGGTGGCAAGGGCTGTTTACGGCAAAAATTTGGAAAACAGTGTGACAAGACTGGAAACCTTTGCGTCCTGTGCTTACCGGCATTTCCTCCAGTATGGACTGACCTTGCGGGAGAGGGAAGAATTCGGGTTTGAGACCGTGGATATGGGAAATGTATATCATGCAGTTTTGGAGATTTTTGCGGGAAAACTGACGGAGAATGGCTATACATGGTTTGATTTCCCGGAGGAATATGCGAAAGAGGCGGTGAAGGAAGCCCTTGAGACCTATGCGGCTACTTATGGGGATACCGTTCTGTACAGCAATGCCAGAAATGAATATGCCATTACCCGGATGTGCCGGATACTTACAAGAACCGTGCTGACTTTGCAGAAGCAGCTGCAAAGAGGAACGTTCCGGCCCGAAAATTATGAGGTTTCCTTCCGCTTTGCCGAGGATTTGGAGAGCATTAACGTGGCATTGTCCGACAAGGAGCGTATGCACCTGCGCGGAAGAATCGACAGGGTGGATGTGGCGGAAACTGCGGATAAGGTATATGTCAAGGTAATCGACTATAAATCCGGAAACCGGCAGTTCGATTTGGCGGCGCTCTATTACGGACTGCAGCTTCAGCTTGTGGTTTATATGAATGCCGCTGTGGAGATGGAGGCAAAGCGGCACCCGGACAAGGAGGTTGTCCCGGCGGCAATGCTGTATTACCATATTGACGACCCCACGGTGGAGTCCGCCGTGGAACTGACGGATGAGGAAATCAATCAGCAGATATTGGGAAAACTGCGTATGACCGGAGTAGTCAATTCGGAACCGGACATTGTAGAGCGGCTGGACAGACTCATGCAGGATAAATCGGATGTCATTCCGGTGGAAAAGAAGAAAGACGGCAGCTTTTCTGCCCGCTCCTCGGTGATGAGCAGGGAGGAATTGCAGATTGTGTCCGACTATGTGGGTCATAAGGTCAAGAGTATCGGCAGGGAGATTTTAGACGGTACGATTTCCGTAAATCCTTTTGAAAAAGGACAGGACAATGCCTGCACTTTCTGCGCCTACAAAAAGGTGTGCGGCTTTGATGAAAAGATTCCGGGGTATGAGAAGAGGAATCTGCCGGAAACGGACAAAAACGAGATTCTGAAAAAGATGCAGGAGGAAAACTAGCATGGCAATTTGCTTTACACCGCAGCAGCAAGAGGTAATTGATCTGCATGACTGCAATGTTTTGGTTTCAGCGGCTGCCGGAAGCGGCAAGACGGCGGTACTGGTGGAAAGAATCATACAGATGGTCTGCGACGAAAAACATCCGGTGGATATTGACCGGCTGTTAGTGGTGACGTTTACCAATGCAGCGGCAGCAGAGATGCGGGAACGTATTGCGGCGGGAATTGCAGGAAAGCTCAGTCAGCACCCGGAGTCGGAGCATATTCAGAAACAGTCCACGTTATTACATAATGCCCTGATTACGACCATTGACAGTTTCAGCCTGTTTCTTATCCATAATCATTTTAATGAAATTGGTCTTGACCCGGCTACCCGTGTGGCGGATGAGGGGGAAATCAAGCTGCTTTGTCAGGATGTGTTAAAGGAAATGCTGGAGGAGGCGTATGCCGCCGGAACGCCGGAGTTTACTTCCTGTGTGGAGTATTTCTGTCCCGGCGGAAAGGAACGCACGTTGGAGCAGCACATTTTGAACCTGTCCCGCTATGCGTCCAGTTTCCCATGGCCTGAGGAATGGCTTAAGGAGAGAAAGTCGGATTACAGTGCAGAAACCGTGGAAGAGCTGGAACACAGCAGATACGGACAGTATCTTACAAAGCATATCCGCTTTTTGTTACAGGGGTGTCTGGAAAAACTCCGTATGGCGGAAAAAATCTGCGACAGTCCTGACGGCCCTTATATGTACGGCGAGCTGTTGGAGCAGGAAAGAGAGCAGATGGAAAAGCTGTGCCGGTGCGACAACCTGAATGATTATGCGGTGGGTATTGCCGCCATGAGCTTTGGCAGACTGCCGTCCAAAAAGGACGAAAGCGTCTCTGCGGATAAGAGAGAGCTGGTGAAGGAAATCCGCAGCACGGTGAAGGAAACCGTACAGTCCATAGCAGAAAAGTTCTTTGCCACTCCCCTTGAGTTATCAGCCAGACAGGGAAAGGCGTGCATGGCTCCCGTGGGTACCCTGATTGATTTAGTATTGGAATTTAATGAGCGCATGCAGGAAAAAAAGCAGGAAAAGAAGCTGATGGATTTCTCGGATATGGAACACTATGCGCTTAATATTCTGCTGCGCCGGGAAAACGGAGAGATTGTCCCTACCGAGGTGGCAAAGGAATACAGGGATTATTTTCATGAAATCCTCATAGACGAATATCAGGACAGCAATCTGGTGCAGGAGTATCTTTTGCGGGCGGTATCCGGTGAGGAGGACGGACGCGGCAACCGGTTTATGGTGGGTGACGTCAAGCAGAGCATTTACAAATTCCGACTGGCAAGACCGGAGCTTTTTTTGGAGAAATATCACAGCTATGGAACTACCGGAGCAATGCGCAGAATTGATTTGTCCAAAAATTTCCGAAGCAGGACACAGGTGGTGGAAACGGTCAACGATATTTTCTCCCATATGATGAGTGAGGAAATCGGAGGCATTGCTTACGACGAGGCAGCCGCCTTGTATGCCGGAGCAGTCTACCCGGAAAATCCGCAGTGCACCAGCGAGTTGTTGCTAGTGGACAAACCGGACAAGGGGGATGAACTTGGTGCAAAAGAGACAGAGGGACTTGCCATTGCCGGAAAGATTAAAAAGCTGCGCACTTCTTTTCAGGTTACGGATAAGGAAACCGGCAATTTAAGGGCTGCGAAATACGGGGACATGGTTATTTTGCTCCGGACAAACAGCGGCTGGGACGAGGTGCTGAAAAAGGTGTTGGAAAAGGAGGGAATCCCTGCCTATATTACGTCCAAGACCGGCTATTTTGCGGCTTCCGAGGTACAGGAACTGTTGCAGTTTCTGCGGGTTTTGGATAATCCCAGACAGGACATTCCGCTGTTCGGAGTGATGAAATCCATATTTGGCGGCTTTACGGAGGAAGAAATTGCGTCCATACGCGCAGGGAGAAAGAACGGGACACTGTACGAGGCGGTTGTGGATTATGGTGCAGTGGGGGACTTTGGAGCTATGGAGGACAGCGCAGAGGGGAGCAACAATCGGACGGCTGACAGCGCGGAAGAAAAACATGGTACAGGGGCGGATTCTGGCATGAAGAATTGTGGCGGGGACGAGACATTCCTCCAAAAAAAAGCCGCTCATTTTATCTGTAAAATAAAGGAATACCGCGCGCTCACCACTTATATGCCTATCCGGGATCTGCTGCAAAAAATTGTGGACGATTTTAACTACCTGAATTATGTCACGGCGCTGCCGGGAGGCGGCAAACGCCACGCCAATGTGGAGATGCTGTTTACCAAGGCGTCGGATTTTGAAAAGACCAGTTATTTCGGATTGTTTCATTTTATCCGTTATATGGAGCAGCTGGAAAAATATGATGTGGACTACGGCGAGGCGGACATTCTGGACGAAAATGCGGATGTTGTGCGCATTATGAGTATTCATAAAAGTAAGGGGCTGGAATTTCCTATTACATTTGTGGCGGGACTTTCCAAGCGTTTCAATATGCAGGACACCAACCAGTCGCTGGTGGTGGATATGGACATGGGACTTGCCACGGATTATGTGGACGCGGAGCGGAGAATCCGCAATAAAACACTGCGGCGGACCGTTCTTTCCCGTAAGATGCGGGAGGATAATCTGGCGGAGGAACTGCGTATATTGTATGTGGCTCTGACCCGTGCCAAAGAAAAGCTGATTATGACGGCAACATTGGACAAAGCGGCGGAAAAATGGGAGATGGCAGGTCAGGTGCCGGGAGAGGCGCTGTCCTATCTGGATTTTATTCAGGCGGGAAGCTATCTGGATTTTCTGCTGCCAATCCTGCCCCTTCCCGGTGTGGAAGTGACGGTGGTGGAACAGCCGGAACTTTTAGGGGAAACGCTGCTTGAGCAGGTACAGTTGGAAACGGAAAAAATGGTATTGGACGAGGCAGACAAACTGGCGGATACGCAATCCCTTGAAAAACTCAGGGAAAAACTTGCATTCCGGTATCCGCACCGCAATCTGGCGGGGCTCTATACCAAAACTACGGTATCGGAGCTGAAAATCGCGGCAATGTCGGAAAAGGACGAGGCGGCATATCACACCTTTGAGGAAAAAGAAGTGATACCCTATATTCCGGTGTTCCGGCGGGAAAAGGAACAGGTCAGCGGTGCAGTCAGGGGAAGCGCGTTCCACCGGGTCATGGAGTTACTGGACTTTGACAAAATGTATGTGGGACAGTTTTCAGAACTTCCCAAGACATATGAGGCATTTTTGAAAGGATTGCAGCCGGAAAAACTGGCGGATAATCTGCATGCGTTTTTACTGGAGGAGGTCAAGAGTTTACGACTCACGGAAGAATATTTTAATGCGGTGAGGGAACAGAAGATTGTTCACTTTTTACAGTGTCCGTTAGCATACCGTATGTGGGCGGCGGACAAAAGAGGAGAACTGTACAGAGAGCAGCCATTTGTATACGGAGTCAGTGCAGCAAGGCTTTCGGGGGATTTCCCGGAGAGTGAAAAGGTGCTGATTCAAGGTATTATCGACGCGTTCTTTGCAGAGCAGAACAAGCTGGTGCTGCTGGACTACAAGACCGATGTCATTGCTTCCATGGATGAACTATGGAACCGTTACAGCACGCAGCTTGACTACTACGAGGAGGCACTTACCGGATTGATGGCAATGCCTGTCGGGGAAAAGATATTATATTCTTTTTATCTGGAAAAATATGAATGATAAGTACAGTACTTAATTTTCCGTTGCCAGTTTTTTGATGGCAGCCATCATCTTTTTCACCGGGGGAAGCTGCAGAATCAGCAGAGTGAGCGCTGCCTCCGCAAAAATGTAAATGGCATTGTATACAACGGAGTAGGCAAGGGGATTCCAGCCTTCCCATGCGTAAGCACCGAAAAACAGCCAGCCGGAGAGGGTGGCGCAGACGTAGCGACCGAACACGCCCAAGCTGTAACCCTTTACCAGTCCGTGTTTGGAGTTGCAGAAGATACCGGACAATCCCAAGGCGCCGAAAGCCAACGGATAATCCAAAAGCAACTGCATGGGGTAGAGGACATAGGGGTCAATGACAAGCTGCAAAAGTCCTGCGGCGATTCCGGTCAATAAACCTGCTCCGAGTCCAAACCAGTAGCCGGGCAGACAGGCAACCAGCATGGATAACAGAGTGATGGAGCCGCCGGTAGGAAAATCAAAGAATTTAATGTTGGAAAGCACGCAGCCGAGCGCGATTGCCATGGCACAGAACGCAAGCTGCTTTGCAGTCAGCTTTTTGGAATGTGCGGCGCAATGCTTTCTTGCAAGGTATACGGCGATTGCCAAAAGTGCAAGAATGATGACGGCAAGCAGAACATTGCCGAGGGTGGTGGGGACAAGTAATTTTTCGCCCCAGTCGTTTTCTACAGTGTTGTAAAGCATAAAAAAATCCTCCTTCGTTTGTGCGAGGAGGGACAGCATCGGTTCACATCAGGTATCGGACGGGCAGCATCGGTAAAACGGATTGGTATCACCAACCGGTCAGACCGGTTCCCTCTGCGGTATCGGATGTATCTGCTTCCCTACGCCGGTATTATCCGGGTCAGGTAGTGAGGGTTAGAATCCGGTGGATTCAATCTCAGCGATGTGCTCCCCTAGCGTTTGTATGTAATTCGGTAATTCGAGATAACTATAAGGCTTTTCTTTTGAGATGTCAAGATTGGTTCGGGCTGTTTTTGATTAAGAAATATACACTCTGGAATAGACATTGTATTCCAACTTCTTATTCCCAAAATATTGACAACACAAAAACGAAAAGATATAATCAAAAAACGATTGTAAAATAAAGTCAAATATGGAGGGGAAAAATGGGCATGATTATATACGGCACCCGTGTGTTCACAAAGCATGCAGGATATTACGGAAATCAGGAAGAGTGCCGGTTCTGTCACAAAATTTACAAAAAAGGATATGTCAAAAATACGGTATGGGTGCATTTGGATTATCTGCCCCTGTTTCCTGTTAAATCAACTTATTTTAAAATGTGTCCCGTTTGCGGAAACGGATTTGAGCTGGATAAAAAGACGGCAAAGCAGGAAATGCAGGACAGACAGGATACCACCGGTCAGAATCTGGAAGTGTATGCAAAGCATATTCTGGCAGATAAACCCAAGGGAATTATGGCGGTTGATACCAGTTACGAGTTGTGGGTAAAGGATGTTATGACGGGAGAAGATATTTGCCTTGCAACCGGACTTACCAAGGATAACGTCAAGGATACAAAGAAGGCAAGAGGCTTAAAGAAAATTCCCATTCAGGACGTTTAGGGGAGGAAGCATCGGTGTTTGCAGGCAGAGAACTGGATCTTGTCTTTATTAGCGTGTTGGCGGTTATCACGGTGATTGTAGTGTCGGTGTTGTATTCCGGTAAAAAGAGTACCGCAAAGTTAGAGCAAATTCTTCGCTGTATACCGGAAACTTTTCAAAAGAAAAACCTGCAGGTCGGTTCCTGTGTGACGACATTGCACAACCGGGCAGGAGAAGTGGCATTTAAGATAAAAGAAATTTTATAAAGCAGAATAAGAAATATAACATGAAAATAATGCACACGAGTACAATCGTGTGCATTATTTTTAATATACGCGTTTTACCGGTGCCTGCATAAATTAAAACAGGGAGACCCATTCTTTTCCGGTAATTTCTTTATAACTTGTAATTAAGGAAGGCAGGGGAACTGCCCAGCGGGATGGACTGCTTTCATTGTTATAGATTTCGCCTACTACCATGGCAAGCAGGTTGCCGTTTTCGTCAAAAACAGCGGAGCCGGAATCACCGGGTTCTAAAGAAATGTCCATCTTTGTATGGTTCAGACCATTGCCGTATTCAAAAGGTTCCATAAAACCGGTCACGGTGCCCTCGATACAGTTTCCGCTATAACCTTCTGTACTCATGCGATATATCATAATCCCGCCACATTCCGTTTCACCGTTGCTCATGGCATTCCAGTTATTTAAATCAACATTGACGGGAGAAAGTTTCTCCATCGTTTCTGAATCAATATCCTCACAGGAAACAGACACTACACCCACATCATACACAGAACTGCAGCCGATTGTCTGACCGGCTGCCTGTGTTCCGTTTGAAAAACTAACGGTCCATTCGTCCGCATAGTCAAGCACATGTTTGTTGGTGCAGATATATATCTTTCCATCCTCTATCTGTGCAATAAAACCGGAACCGGATACCTGTGTTCCATCCGTGTCTGCGTATAGGTGAATGAGACTGTCGGTTGGTGAAGGCTTTAACTTTTCCGGTACAAGACGGACATCCTTTTCTGCGCTTTTGCCACAAGCGGTCAGAAATATCATTGTGATGGAAATAAGACAGATTTGACACAAAATTTTCCAGTATTTTTCCATTTTTAGTATCCTTTGGTATATTATTAAAATTCCCTTTTATTTTAGCATTATAGATTCGGGAACGGAAGAGGTAATAAGAAAAAAGGCAGCAGGTATGATTACCTGCCGCCCGCAAAGGCTACTTAGTAGTAATAACCATCATCAATTTCATCATAAGGCTCATAGTGATAATCGTAATCGCCATAGATGGTGTTGTAGTCGGAGCCGTAATTGTTAATATCAATAATCTGACCGTTGACTATCTTAAATACATTCCATACAGTGCCGACTTTACCGGTGGGTACATAATATTCCTTAACCAAAGTGGAACCCTGATATACCTTAACATTTGCTCCGGAAGCAGACATTTCGGTAGAATTGGGATTCAAACCGTTGGAGAAATCATGTACGGAATAGTAATAGGGTTTGTCGGTACGTACATTGATTACGGTTACAGTTTCCGGTCCGAAAGATGTTGTGTCATCTACATCCAGAGAAGCAGCTATCTCATGGTTTGCGTCATAGCATACCTTATTAGCAAAGTAAATATGGAAGCAGGAGGAAGAACCGTCTGCCTCGTCTACAGGTACAACCAGATGAGAATCCAAATCGCTGGGAATAGCACCCCATGTCAGTACGACACGGAACTGGGTAGCATCGACAACGCTCATGGAGGACTGCATAACACCTTCAAAAACAGGAAGAGCATTGGAACTGAATACATTTACAAAGACGGAAGTATATCCCTCTTTTGCAAACTCGATGGTGTAGTAGCCTCTTTCCAGTGTGATGCCGTAGATACCATTTTCGTTGGTTGTTGTGGTTGCAATCACGCTGCCGGTTCTGTTATTCCAGTCAGCTCTGAACTTTAATGTAACATCGGGAATTGCTTCACCGGTTACAGCATCTTTTGCCATACCTACCAGTTCGTTAGAACCACTGATATCTGAGCTCAGCAGGTTGAAAGTAGGCATGCTGACATTACCTGCGGAAGAACCGATAGCAAAGTTGAACATGTTCAGAGTAAGATAACCGGAAGCAGTTACGGAGACGTTGTATCTGCCTGCAGGAAGGTCGGGAATGATATAGCTTCCGTTCTCATCGGTAACTACCTCATACCAGCCATCGCCCTGTGTTACCTGACCGGGAGTGCGATCATCTGCATCATTTCCGCTTACGGTCGCATCATTTCCGCTGACAGAAGCTAACGGTGTGTAGAGAGAACCGACTCTTGTAAATCTTACGGTAGCGTTGGAAACGGCTGCACCGGTTTCAGGATTTAAAAGAAGTCCGTGAGTAGCTACCGTTGCAGTAGACTGACCGCTGTTATTGTTGCTATTGGCGGAACTGTTAGTTCCTGCTGCAGCAGCGGTTGTGTCTGCATGACAGTTTCTTCCCTCTTTGATGCCGTAGGTTAAATAATGGTTGTACAGAGCCAAAACATCATAACCAAAGGCTTCCTTTAAGTCAGGGTATCTGTCGGCGTATGCTCTTGCATCAAAGGAACCAAAAGAGTTTCTGCCTTCTTTGATACCATAATTAATGTAATGGTCCAGATAGGCATCCCAGTTGTCTCCGAATGCAGCGTCCAAATCTGCATATGCCTCACGGTACTTTTTCAGGTCAATCAGTTCGGTAAAGACACGCTGTTCCTTTTGACCATACTCTTTATAGTGATTGAGCAGTGCTTCCGCATCTGTGCCAAATGCCTTTGACAAATCGCTATAAGTTTGCGAATAGTAGCTTGCGTCGAACACATCTTCAGCGGTATATGTTTTTGCAGATACGGTAGTGCTTACCAGCATAGCAAGAACGAGTGCTGTAGATACAGCTTTAGTAAACTTTTTGCTGAATGTGCTTACTTTTTTGTTGTGCATAGTAAAATCCTCCTTTGTTTTTTGAGTCCGAGTCACGATGACATGACACAACTATATAATAATACATTTGGCAGTTAATTGCAATTTTTCAAACTGACCGAATCCGATTTTTGTTGTCTCAATCCGAAAAGCTGTGTTAGAATTTAAGAAGCAAAATGAACGATTAGGACGATGGGAGACCTGTGTGATGGGCAATATTTGTGTAGGGCTGCTGGCTCATGTGGATGCCGGCAAAACGACATTAGCGGAAGGAATCTTATGCACTTGTGGAAATCTCCGGGAACCGGGAAGAGTGGACCATGGAGACGCCTTTCTGGACAATTACGCGTTAGAGCGTGCAAGAGGAATTACCATTTTTGCCAAGCAGGCGCATATTCGTAGAAAAGACAGGGATATTACACTGTTGGATACGCCGGGACATGTGGATTTCTCGGCGGAGATGGAGCGCACATTACAGGTTTTGGATTATGCGGTTTTGGTTATCAGCGGCGCGGACGGCGTTCAGGGACATGTGGAAACTTTGTGGCGGCTGTTAAAACGGTATGAAATCCCCACCTTTATATTTGTAAATAAGATGGATCAGGAAGGTACGGATAAGGCGGCACGGCTGAAAGAGCTGCAGGAGCGGCTGGACGAACATTGCATTGCTTTTGGGGCGGACGCAGAATCGGGTGACAGGGAAGGCTTTCTGGATGCGGCAGCCATGTGCGGGGAAAGTCTCATGGAGGAATATTTAGAGACGGGAGAACTCACAAGGGAAAGTCTTGCGGAAGCGATAGCGGACAGAAAAATATTTCCCTGCTATTTCGGTTCCGCACTCAAATTACAGGGCGTGGAGGAGTTATTGGACGGTCTTACCCGGTATGCTCTGACACCGGAGTACCCGGAGGAGTTTGGCGCAAGGGTATATAAAATCGAGCGTGATACCGCGGGAAACCGGTTGACATTTCTGAAAGTGACAGGGGGCAGCCTGCAGGTAAAAATGCTGGTGGATAACCACGGCAGCGCGGAAAGTTCCGGAGAGAAATGGACGGAGAAGGTGAACCAGATACGCATTTATGACGGTGCAAAATACCGTCTTGCGGACAGTGTCGCCGCCGGGAAAATCTGTGCCGTGACGGGTCTTACCCGCACCTTCGCGGGACAGGCATTGGGGTATGAGACGGACAACGGACTGCCTGTTTTGGAGCCGGTGCTGACGTATCAGATTCTGCCACCGGAGGGGAGCGACCCTGTCCGGGTATTGGAGCAGCTGCGGCAGTTAGAGGAGGAAGACCCTCTGTTGCATCTGGTCTGGAAGGAAGAGACAGAGGAAATCCATGTACAGGTCATGGGTGAGGTACAGATTGAAATTTTAAAAAGTCTGATACAGGAGCGTTTCGGACTGGATGTTACCTTCGGTTCGGGAAGCATTGTATATAAAGAAACGATTGCGGAACCGGTGGTGGGAATCGGACATTTTGAGCCTTTGCGCCATTATGCGGAAGTCCACCTGCTTTTGGAACCGGGGGAGCCGGGAAGCGGCTTGCAGTTTGCGTCTCTGTGCAGTGAGGACGAACTGGACAAAAACTGGCAGCGTCTGATACTGACTCATTTAGAGGAAAAGGTGCATCCCGGCGTCCTGACCGGGTCGGAAATTACGGATATGAGGATTGTCCTGATTGCGGGAAGAGCACACCAGAAGCATACGGAGGGCGGCGATTTCAGGCAGGCAACCTACAGGGCAGTGCGTCAGGGACTGCGCAGGGCGAAGAGTGTTTTGTTAGAGCCTGTTTTTTCTTTTACGCTGGAGGTCCCTACGGAAATGCTGGGGCGTGCCATGTCGGATGTGAAAAAGATGTACGGAGAATTTGACCCGCCGGAAAACAGGGGGGAGAGAAGTATTTTGACGGGAACGGCTCCGGTGGCATGTATGCGTGATTATCAGAGGGAAGTCAACACCTACACCAGAGGTCTGGGGCGCTTTTCCTGCGTGTTAAAGGGATACGCTCCCTGCCATAATGCGGAGGAAGTGATTGCCCGGATGCAGTATGATGCGGAGGCGGACACGGCAAATCCCACCGGTTCGGTTTTCTGCGCCCACGGAGCAGGATTCGTGGTGGAATGGAACCGGGTGGAGGAGTATGCCCATGTGGAGAATAAATGGCACCCGGAGGGAGAAGAAAAAACGGCTCCGGAAGAAGAAAGAGCAGCAGGGGGACAAAGAAGGAGTGCGTTCACCGGCTATATCACACAGGAGGAAATCGAGGAAATTTTCCGGCAGACCTACGGGAAAAAGGCGCAGGACAATCACCGGTTCCGGCGTTATCATAAAAGCAGTGCGGACACACAGAGGCAGTCCGCGGCGGGAAACGGCAGCCCAAGCAGTGAAATCCGCCGGAACGGAAACCGGGAGAAGAAGGAAGAGTTTCTTTTGGTGGACGGTTATAACATCATTTTTGCGTGGGAGGAACTGCGGGAGCTTGCTGCCCGCAACATTGACAGCGCAAGAGACAGGCTCATGGATATTATGAGCAACTATCAGGGCTTTTTGGGAAGCACGCTGATTCTGGTATATGATGCGTACAAGGTGAAGGGAAATCCCGGAACGGTGATGAAATATCACAATATTCATGTGGTATATACGAAGGAAGCGGAGACGGCAGATCAGTACATTGAGAAGACGGTTCATGAAATTGGTAAAAAGCATCATGTGACGGTGGCTACTTCCGACGGACTGGAGCAGATGATTATCTGGGGAGACGGCGCCATCCGCATGTCCGCCGCGGGATTAAAGCAGGCGGTGGAGGAGGCGGCAAAGCAGCTTCGGGAAGAGTATGGGGTTCAGTGATTGCACTTGTAAAGTGTTTGTGATACTATAAAAATATTGTGTTGGAGTAGAAATCCGGAATAAAAATCCGGAACAGAAATGGAATAGAAAATAGAAATAAGAAAAGTGTATCAGGGAATAGACACACGGATGGGAGCAGATATGTTACATTTATGGTTGCCGGAAACGCATAGTTCATGGTTGGCTTTTGGAGGAATTCTTTTTGCCTTTGCGGTGACGGTTTTTGCCACGGCAAAGTTAAGCGGACTTTTGCCGAAGGATGCGGGAAGAGAGTTTGCCCACGACGGCAAGCTGTCTGCCGGAAAACCGAGGGGAGCCGGCATTATTTTTGTACTTGCCTTTGTGGCGGCGGCGCTGTTGTTTGTGCCCCTCAGTGCAGAGAGGGTTATCTATCTGATTCTGATTACCATCAGCATGCTGACCGGTTTTCTGGATGATGCGTCCAAGACGCCGTGGGGAGAATACAAAAAAGGATTTCTCGATTTGTGTGTGGCTGCTTTAGTGGCTCTCACCTTTTTGAAATACAACTCCAATGTGGTGGAGCTTGCCTTGTTTGGCGTAAAATTCACCCTGCCTCCCGTGGTATTTGCCATTTTGGCAGTGATTCTTGTCTGGACTTCCGTGAATGTCACAAACTGTTCCGACGGAGTGGACGGGCTTTCCGGAACCCTTACCATTATTACGTTAATGACGATTTACTGTGTTGACCGCATTAAGGGAAAAGAGGAAAATTTCTCTTTCCTTATATTATTGTTCGCCGTCTGTATTCTGGGGTATCTGTGGTACAATGCCACTCCCAGCCGTCTGATGATGGGAGACGCCGGTTCCAGAGCCATGGGTCTGTTTATCAGTATTGCCATTCTGAAAACAGGGTGCCCTCTCCTCTATATTCCGGTGGCGCTGGTGCTTATTTTGGACGGCGGACTGGGACTTTTAAAGGTTTCACTGCTCCGTTTTCTGAAAATTCATATTTTGAAAAACGTCAGAACACCGCTGCATGACCATGTCAGAAAAGTGTGGAACTGGTCCAATACCCAGACGGTATTCCGCTTTGCCATTATTCAGATTATTTTAGGCGTGGCGGTAGTATACGGTATCCAGTAAAGCAGGGAAGGAAGGGGATTTTTATGTATGATGAATTGACACCCAGTGATATTAAAAAGATGGAAGAGGAAATCGAGTACCGGAAACTGGTGGTGCGTCCCAAGGCATTGGAGGACGTGAAGGAAACCAGAGCGCACGGGGATTTGAGCGAGAATTTCGAGTACCATGCGGCAAAAAAGGTAAAGAATCAGAATGAGAGCCGGATTCGTTATTTAGAGAGAATGATTAAAACGGCGAAGGTGATTTCCGAGGATTCCGCAGCGGACGAGGTGGGCATTAACAACACGGTTACGGTGGAATTTGTAGATGACGGAACCGTGGAGACGTACAAGATTGTCACCACCGTGCGCGGAAATTCTCTGGAGGGACTGATTAGCAACGAGTCCCCGTTGGGAAAAGCGCTCTTGGGCAAAAAAGTGGGTGACACCGCCCATGTGCAGGTAAATGATACGGTGGGATATGACGTGCGGATTGTGAAATTTGAGAACACTGTGGATGACGGAAGTGATAAACTGAGGAGTTTTTAGTAAAATGAAAAAGTATCTGCTGTTTGATTTGGACGGTACACTGACAGACCCGAAAATAGGGATTACCACCTGTGTACAATATGCGTTAAAATCCTACGGGATAGAGGAACCGGATTTGGATAAGCTGGAGCCCTTTATCGGACCGCCCTTGAAGGACAGTTTCATGCAGTTTTACGGAATGGATGAAAAACAGGCGGAGGCGGCAATCGAGAAGTACCGGGAGAGATTCCGGGACACCGGCATTTTTGAAAATAAAATCTACAAGGGCGTACCTGCCATGCTCCGCACTTTGAAAGCAAAGGGCATGTCCCTTGCGGTGGCGTCCAGCAAGCCTACGGTTTTTGTAAAAAGGATTCTGGAGCATTTTCATATTGAACAGTATTTTGACGTGGTAGTGGGAAGTGAGCTGGACGGACGGCTGGGCACCAAGACCGAGGTGGTGCAGGAGGCGCTCAGACAGTTGTTCCCGGACGGAGAAATCCGCAGGGACGAGGTCTATATGATCGGTGACCGCAAATTCGATGTGGAAGGTGCAAGGAATGTGCGGGTGGAGAGTATCGGCGTCGCCTACGGCTACGGCAGCATGGAGGAACTCAAAGAGGCGAAGGCGGATTATATTGTGCGTTCCGTACCGGAACTGGAGCAGTTTCTTTTGCGGGGCACGGAAAAAAATAAGGCGGATATTACACCTTCCCAGAGAATCTGGGCACTGGTGTTCCCGTTGCTCGTATTTTTAATCGTAAGGATGTTGGTTGTGAATGCACTGGCATTGACGGTGCAGTCATTTGCCCCCGGAGAGCCGGTTTCCGGCGATATGGTTACGATTATCACGGCAATTTCCTATCTGGCAGGCGCTGCGGCAGTCTGGGTGAGAGCGAGACATTTAATCCGCCGGGCTGCGGATGATATGTGGCTGAGCCATTTAAAAGGGGAACCTGTCAGTGCTTATCTGTATCTGGCAATGGTGACGGTGGGAGCGGTGCTTGGCTTAAATCTGTTATTTGATTTGACCGGATTCACGGAAAGTTCAGCCTCCTTTCAGAGTGTTGCGGCGGGACAGTATGCCGGTTCCGTTTTGCTGGGACTTTTGTGTTACGGGGTGATTTCGCCGATAGCGGAGGAACTTTTGTTTCGTGGAATTGTCTATAATTATCTGAAACGGTTTGCGGCGGTGAAACGGGCGATTCTGTTTTCGGCGCTGTTATTTGGCCTGTATCATATGAATGCGGTGCAGGCGGTATACGGTTTTGTGATTGGCTGCATTATGGCATACGGCTATGAGTATTTTGGCACATTCAAAATACCTGTGGCAATTCATATTGTGGCAAATGTGACGGCATATCTTTTGACCTGTTTTGCGGTGTCCCTGCCGGATGCGGCGGCATGGGCGGTGTGCGCGGTGTGCCTGATTCTGGCGGCAGCAGGCGCATGGAAGCTGCACGGGAGAAAGAATATTTTATGACGAATGGGTAGGACAGGGTGGTAAAATGTCTCAAATCAAATTTTCGATTATTGTGGTCTGCCTGAATCCGGCGGAAAAGCTGAACCAGACGCTTAACAGCATATTGTGTCAGAGCTATGACAATTATGAGGTCATCGTGAAGGACGGCGGCAGCAGGGACGGATCCATAGAGGGCATGAGGCAGGATAAGCATATCCGGCTGTTTCAGGAGAAGGATACGGGAATCTATGACGCCATGAATCAGGCGGTTTCCCATGCGGAGGGAGACTATATTCTCTTTTTAAACTGCGGGGATACTTTCTTTGATAAGAAAGTGCTGGAGCGTGTTGCGGAGAGTATCGGGCAGAGTGGGAAATCCTCCCGTTTAAAGGTATTTTACGGCAATACCTACAGCTTAAAGAACGACGTTCTGATTCAGGAAGCCCCCAAAATTACCGGATTTACCTGTTACCGCAATATTCCCTGCCACCAGTCCTGCTTTTATGCAGCGCAGTTGTGCCGGGAAAAGCCCTATGATTTGCAGTACCGCATCCGGGCGGATTACGACCATTTTCTCTGGTGCTACTATGTGGCAAAGGCAGAGATGCTCTGCATGAATCTGACGGTGTCCTCCTACGAGGGCGGCGGATATTCCGAGTCAAAAGAGAATCGAAAGAGGGACAACAGGGAACACCGCCTGATTACCACCGCCTATATGGGAAAAGGAGAGTTGTTCCGCTACCGTCTGATTATGGCGGTGACGCTGGCGCCTCTTCGGAAAATTTGTGCGGAAAATAAATGGTTTTCCGGTTTTTATCAGGGATTAAAGAAAAAAATATACGGTCGGAACAGAAAAAAATAGGGATTTTTGCTGTTGAATTGTATTTATACAAGAAGTTTCGTGGCGAAAATAATGCAAATTAACTGCTAAATCAACTGTAATAATATAAAATGTCAAATAATCTGACAATTCAGCTTAAAGTTTTTATTTACAGATGAGAAAAATGGGTGTATAGTATGTGAAAAGGTCGCAAAGGAGCGCAAAAAGAGCTCTTTGCGACCTTTTTTATGTATGATTTTATCGGTAAGAAAAGCTGTAAAAAGGAAACAGAAAGGAGAAACACAATGTTTGATGTAAAGAATAATCTCCCACAGGCGCCTCTGCATCGTGAGGCTTTTGAGCATGACAACTGCGGTATCGGTGCATGTGTCAATATTAACGGTGAAAAAACTCGTGCTACCGTGGAGAATGCATTAAAAATTGTTGAAAACCTGGAGCACAGAGCAGGAAAGGATGCGGAGGGAAAGACCGGTGACGGCGTCGGTATTCTGACCCAGATTCCCCACAAGTTTTTTGCAAGAGTGACGAAAGCTCTGGGCATAGAAATCGGCGGAGAGAGGGAGTACGGCGTCGGTATGTTCTTTTTCCCGCAGGATGAGCTTCGCAGAAATCAGGCAAAGAAAATGTTTGAGATTATTGTGGAAAAAGAGGGCATGCAGTTCTTGGGCTGGCGAGAAGTTCCCACTTTCCCCAATGTGCTCGGACATAAGGCAGTGGAGTGTATGCCTTATATCATGCAGGGCTTTGTGAAAAAACCCGCTCAGGTGGAAAAGGGACTTCCTTTCGACAGAAAGTTATATATTGCCAGACGTGTGTTTGAGCAGTCCACAGATGATACCTATGTGGTTTCTTTATCCAGCAGAACCATTGTGTATAAGGGAATGTTTCTGGTGGGACAGCTGCGTACCTTCTTTGCGGATTTGCAGTGTGAGGACTTTGTATCAGCCATAGCCATGGTGCATTCCCGTTTCTCCACCAATACCAATCCGAGCTGGGAGAGAGCACATCCGAACCGTTTCATGGTGCACAACGGTGAGATTAACACCATTCGCGGCAATGCGGACAAGATGCTGGCGCGTGAGGAAAATATGGAATCCGAGTATTTAAAGGGGCAGCTTCACAAAGTGCTTCCGGCTATCAACAAGACCGGTTCCGATTCCGCAATGCTGGATAACACACTGGAATTTTTGGTGATGAACGGCATGGATTTGCCTCTGGCAGTCATGATTACCATTCCGGAGCCTTGGAGCAATGACAAGGCAATGTCCCAGATGAAGAGAGACTTTTATCAATATTATGCAACCATGATGGAGCCGTGGGACGGCCCCGCGTCCATTCTGTTTTCCGATGGAGATATTATGGGTGCAGTGCTTGACCGCAACGGTCTGCGTCCTTCCCGGTACCTGATTACGGATGACGGAACGCTGATTCTTTCCTCAGAGGTAGGGGTGCTCGATATTGACCCTACCCGCATTAAGGTAAAAGAGAGACTCCGCCCCGGCAAAATGCTTCTGGTGGATACCGTACAGGGAAGAGTGATTGACGATGAGGAACTGAAAGAGAAATATGCGTCCAATCAGCCTTACGGTGAGTGGCTTGACAGCAACCTGGTGGAATTAAAGCATCTCCATATCCCCAACCAGAGAGTGGAGGAGTACACCTATGAGGACCGTCAGAGACTGCAGAAGGCATTCGGCTACACTTACGACGAACTGAAAACCAGTATTCTTCCCATGGCAAAGAACGGCAGTGAGGCGATTGCAGCCATGGGCGTGGACACCCCGCTTCCGGTATTGAGCAAGGAACATCACCCGCTGTTCCATTATTTCAAGCAGCTGTTTGCACAGGTTACCAACCCGCCCATTGACGCTATCCGTGAGGAGATTGTAACCTCCACAACCGTATACATCGGACCGGAGGGAAATCTGCTGGAGGAGATGCCGGAGAACTGCCATGTGCTTCGTGTCAATAATCCGATTCTTACCAACACGGATTTGCTGAAAATCAAAAATATGAATGTGGAAGGCTTTAAAGTAGAAGTGATTCCCATTATTTACTATAAGAATACCAGCCTGGAGCGTGCCATTGACCGTCTGTTCGTTGAGGTCGACAGGGCATACAGGGATGGCGTCAATGTACTGATTCTGTCCGACAGAGGCGTGGATGAAAACCATGTGTCCATTCCTTCCCTGTTAGCGGTATCCGCCCTGAACCAGTATCTGGTGCGCACAAAGAAGAGAACGAAGGTGGCGCTGATTCTGGAGTCCGGTGAACCGAGAGAGGTACACCATTTCGCAACTCTGTTGGGCTACGGTGCCTGTGCAATCAACCCTTATCTGGCACAGGAAACCATCCGAGAGCTGATTGACAGCCATATGCTGGACAAGGATTACTATGCGGCAGTGGACGATTACAACAATGCGGTTCTCCACGGAATTGTAAAAATCGCTTCCAAAATGGGTATCAGTACCATTCAGTCCTATCAGGGCTCCCAGATTTTTGAGGCAATCGGAATATCCTCTGAGGTCATCAACAAGTATTTCAGCAACACGGTGAGCCGTGTGGGCGGTATTACCTTAAAGGATATTGAAAAGCAGGTGGATGAGCTTCACTCGGAGGCATTTGACCCCTTGGGACTTGGTACGGATTTGACACTGGACAGCCCCGGTTATCACAAGATGAGAAGCGGCGGAGATGAGCATTTGTACAATCCGGCAACCATTCACACTTTGCAGGAATCTACCAGACGGGGAGATTACAACCTGTTTAAGCAGTATACCGCAATGGTGAATGACGAAACCTCCATCAAAAATCTCCGCGGACTGATGGATTTCAACTATCCGAAGAAAGGCGTTCCCATTGAAGAGGTGGAACCGGTGGAGTCCATTGTGACAAGATTCAAGACCGGCGCCATGTCCTACGGTTCCATTTCCAAGGAAGCTCATGAAACTATGGCAATCGCCATGAACAGACTGCACGGTAAGAGCAATTCCGGCGAGGGAGGCGAGGATTTGGATCGTCTGACTGTCGGAGCGGACGGACTGGACCGCTGCTCGGCAATCAAGCAGGTGGCAAGCGGACGTTTTGGCGTTACCAGCCGGTATCTGGTAAGTGCTAAGGAAATTCAGATTAAGATGGCACAGGGTGCAAAACCCGGCGAGGGCGGTCATCTTCCCGGAGGAAAGGTTTACCCCTGGATTGCCAAAACAAGACATTCCACACCCGGCGTTGCATTGATTTCCCCTCCGCCTCATCACGATATTTATTCCATCGAGGATTTGGCGCAGTTAATTTATGATTTGAAAAATGCCAATACGGACGCGCGTATTTCCGTGAAACTGGTGTCCGAGGCAGGTGTCGGTACGGTGGCAGCAGGTGTGGCAAAAGCAGGTGCACAGGTCATTCTGGTGTCCGGATATGACGGCGGTACCGGAGCGGCACCCCGCAACTCCATTCACAATGCGGGTCTGCCTTGGGAGCTTGGACTGGCAGAGACACACCAGACTTTGATTATGAACGGTCTGCGTAACAAAGTCCGCATTGAGACGGACGGTAAGCTGATGAGCGGACGTGATGTGGCAATCGCAGCTATCTTAGGTGCGGAGGAATTCGGATTTGCCACGGCGCCCCTTGTGACAATGGGCTGTGTCATGATGAGAGTATGTAATCTGGATACCTGCCCGGTGGGCGTGGCAACCCAGAACCCGGAGCTTCGCAAGAACTTCAGAGGAAAACCGGAGTATGTGGAAAACTTCATGCTTTTCATTGCACAGGAGCTTCGTGAATATATGGCAAAACTGGGTGTGCGCACCGTGGACGAACTGGTGGGCAGAACGGATTTGCTGAAAAAGAAAGAGAATCTGACCGAGCGTCAGAAAGAAATCGATCTGACACAGATTTTGTCCAATCCTTACGAGCATACCAAACAGAAGGTTACGTTCGACCCGAAGCAGGTATACGACTTTGAACTGGAGAAAACACTGGATGAAAGAGTGCTCTTAAAACAGTTCGGAAAGGCAATGGATGCCGGACAGAAGAGAAGCATTGAGGTGGATGTCACCAATACGGACCGTGCTTTCGGTACGATTCTGGGAAGCGAGATTACAAAGCGTCTTGGAGACAATGTGGAGGAAGATACTTACCGCGTGCTGTGCAAGGGCGCAGGCGGACAGTCCTTCGGCGCATTTATTCCCAAGGGCCTTACGCTGGAACTGGTAGGCGACAGCAACGATTACTTCGGCAAGGGTTTATCCGGCGGTAAACTGATTGTATATCCGCCGAAGGGCAGCAAGTTCAAGGCAGAGGACAATATCATTATCGGTAACGTGGCTCTGTACGGCGCAACTTCCGGAAAAGCGTACATTAACGGTGTGGCAGGCGAAAGATTCTGCGTCCGTAACTCCGGTGCCAATGCAGTGGTAGAGGGTGTCGGCGACCACGGCTGTGAATATATGACCGGCGGACGGGTTGTGGTACTCGGAAGAACAGGAAAGAACTTTGCGGCAGGTATGAGCGGCGGTATCGCTTACGTGCTGGATGAGGGCAATGACCTGTACAAACGGCTGAACAAAGAGATGGTATCTTCCCACGAGATTACCTCTAAATATGATGTGATGGAACTGAAATCCATGATACAGGAACATGTGGCGGCAACCAATTCCGAAAAGGGCAAGGAGATTTTGGACAACTTTGACACATATCTGCCGAAGTTTAAAAAGATTATCCCCCACGATTACGACCGTGTTCTGAAAACCATCGTACAGATGGAAGAAAAGGGATTGAGCCCGGAACAGGCACAGATTGAAGCATTTTATGCAAACACCAGAAAATAGGGCATTTGGAGCAAAGATTGACAATGCTTACTTCGTTTGCAAAGTATGTTAGGAGGAATGAAAATGGGAAAACCAACCGGATTTATGGAATATAAGCGGGAAGTCAGCAAGGCTGAGGACCCCAAAAAGAGAATCAAGCATTTCAATGAATTTCATGAGCATTTGCCCAAGGAGCAGCAACAGCTCCAAGGGGCGCGCTGTATGGAATGTGGTGTTCCCTTCTGCCAGTCGGGAATGATGTTGTGCGGAATGACCAGCGGATGTCCTTTGCACAATCTTGTGCCGGAGTGGAACGATTTGGTATATAACGGCAACTGGCGTGAGGCGTATAACCGTCTGAAAAAGACCAACAATTTTCCGGAGTTTACCTCCCGTGTGTGCCCGGCTCTCTGTGAGGCGGCATGTACCTGCGGATTGCACGGTGACCCGGTTTCCACCAAGGAAAATGAGTATGCCATTATCGAAAATGCCTATGAGGCAGGATATGCGGCACCGAAGCCTCCCAAGGTGCGTACCGGCAAGAAGGTGGCTGTTATCGGAAGCGGTCCTTCCGGTCTGGCTGCCGCAGACCAGTTAAATAAGCGCGGACACCTTGTGACGGTCTTTGAGCGTTCTGACCGTGTGGGAGGACTGTTAATGTATGGTATTCCCAACATGAAGCTGGAAAAGCAGATTGTGGAGCGCAAGATTAAGGTGATGGAAGCGGAGGGCGTTACCTTTGTAACCAACACGGATGTGGGTAAGGATGTCAAGGCAGATAAACTGCTGCATGATTTTGACAGGGTGATTCTTGCCTGCGGAGCTTCCAATCCCAGAGACATTAAGGCACCCGGAAGGGATGCGAAGGGTATTTATTTTGCGGTGGATTTCCTGAAAGCCAATACCAAGAGCCTTTTGGATTCCGGTTTTGCGGATAAGACCTATGTGGAGACAAAGGACAAGAACGTGGTTATCATCGGAGGCGGTGATACCGGAAATGACTGTGTGGGAACGGCAATCCGCCATGGGGCAAAATCCGTTACCCAGATAGAAATGATGCCGAAGGCGCCGGATAAACGTGCCGAGAACAATCCATGGCCGGAGTGGCCCAAGGTATGTAAGACGGATTACGGTCAGGAGGAAGCCATTGCGGTTTACGGACATGATCCCCGTATTTACGAGTCCACGGTCAAAGAGTTTATCAAGGATAAGGAAGGCAATCTGAAGGCTGTCAAAATCGTGAAACTGGCATGGGAGAAGGATGCGGAGACAGGACGCATGAAAATGCAGGAGATTGCGGGCAGCGAGCAGACACTGGATGCGGAAATCGTGCTGATTGCGGCAGGATTTTTAGGAACACAGCAGTATGTGGCAGACGCCTTTTCCGTAGAACTCAATGAGCGCACTAATGTAAAGACGGCGCCCGGCGAGTACCAGACCAGCGTGGACGGCGTATTTGTAACCGGCGATATGCACAGAGGACAGTCCCTTGTGGTATGGGCAATCAGAGAGGGCAGGGAAGCGGCATGTGCCGTGGACAAGAGCCTGATGGGATATTCCAATCTGGTGGTGCAGTAGATGCTTTAAAAGGATGCAGTGAAATTTCATGACGTATAAGGTAAGAGCAGCGGTTCCAATGGGGCCGCTGCTTTTGGGTTCCATGGAACTGTTGCCTTTTCGTTCCATGGGCCGCCTGCTTTTTTTAATGACTTTCGGGGGGCTTCGTGGTAAAATAAGAGCAGTATATCCTGCTGCGGGGCGGCAGGGGAAATTGAGGAAAAGTTATGACGGAGACAAAGAATGTGCCGGGCAGTGCCAGAGGAGCAAAGGAGAGCAGACCCAGAATGGCGAATCTGGAGCTGCTTCGCTGTATTGCAATGATGATGGTGGTGGTACTGCATTATCTTTCCAAAGGAGGACTTTTGGCAGAGCCGGCGGACAGTGTGATGAATGCAGCGCAGCTTACGGCATGGATACTGGAAGTGTTCTGCATTGTAGCTGTGAATGTATACATGATGATAAGCGGATATTTTCTGTGCAATACTTCCTTTAAGCTGTCCAGACTGATAAAACTATGGCTGCAGGTGTGGTTCTATTCCGTGGGAGTCGGTATGGTGGCGGCATTCACCGGAATCTTGCCGGCAGAGGAGTGTGACACCCATTATTTTTTAAGCCTGTTGTTCCCGGTTTCCATGGGGCATTACTGGTTTCTGACGGCGTATATTTTCCTGTATGTGGCGCTGCCGCTCATATCCATGGCGGTACAGAGAATGACAAAGGAACAGCTGCGTTTTGTGGTTTTGGCATTATTGTTCGTATTCTGTCTGTTAAAATCCATTCTGCCCTTTCGGCTGGAAATGGACGGACAGGGATATGACTGTATCTGGTATCTGTGTGTGTTCATGGCGGCGGCTTATATCCGGAAATTTGGAGTTTCCCTGCTTAAGAAGAGATGGCAGTGCATTCTTTTGTATGTGGGGGCATGTCTTGCCATGTTAGCGGAGACATTGTGCCTGCAGCAGATTTATTTGAAAACCGGTTCATTGGGAAGAATGGTGACGGTTGCGATAGAGTACAACCATATCTTTGTATTTCTGGCGGCAGTGGGATTGTTTCTGACATTCCAAATGACATCTGTGTCGGGTCAGGTGTCGGGGGTAATCAACCGCGTCGCGCCTTATACTTTGGGGGTTTATCTGCTTCATGAGAATCTGGGTGTCAGATACGCATGGCAGAAATGGCTGTGGGCAGACCGGGCATCCGGCGTTTTCGGTGTGATAATTTATACATTGACTGCAATGGTCATTGTATTTGTAATCGGTATTTTTGTGGATTTTATCCGCTCTCTTATTATGAAAGGACTGAACCGGCTGTTTGGCTGCATGGGCTGGTATCGCAAATTGCTGGGCGGATTGGAAAAAGCGGATAATCTGTTTCGGGAGAAAAGAGAATGAGACAAAACGAAGGCATGGCATATAGCGGCAGAAAAGCCGGAAAACGTATATTGGAAAAATTGGATGGCAACATGGCACAGGGATTGTATCTGGTGATGCTGGCGCTTTACCCGTTGCGGCATATTCACTGGGGACTGGATTTGTGGGACACCGGGTACAATTACGCCAACTTTGAGTATATGGGGCTGGAGCACATGGATTCCATGTGGCTGTTTTCCACCTATTTATCGAATGTGGTGGGAAATCTGTTGATGAAGCTGCCGATGGCGGGAACCTTGGCGGGAATGAACTTTTACACGGGATTATTTGTCAGCGTGCTGGCATTGATGGGATATTTTTTCTGCACAAAGAAACTGGGCATTTCCCCGTTTGTCACGTTCTTGGGAGAGGCGGCGGCAGTCAGCCTGTGCTGGTGTCCGACGGCGTTACTCTATAATTACCTGACGTATGTACTGTTTCTCGGCGGTGTAATTTTTCTCTATCTGGGTTTGACGGAGGAGAAGAAATGGTGGCTGTTTGCAGCAGGTATCTGTCTCGGAACCAATGTGCTCGTCCGCTTTCCGAATTTGCCGGAGGCAGCTTTGATTGTGGCGGTGTGGGCATACGGCGTGATAGAGGGATTGGAGAAAAGAAAGGGCTGGATGCGAAATACCCTGCACCGCACGCTGTGGTGCCTGAGCGGCTATGTGACAGCGCTTATCCTGTTCTTTTCCTATATTCATATCCGCTATGGCATGGACGCCTATGTGAGCGGAATTCAAAGGCTTTTTTCCATGACCGACCGGGCAACGGATTACAAGGCAACCTCCATGATTCTGGGAATCGTGGATGCGTACCGGGAAAATCTTTACTGGGTGGTGAGGATCGGATTTATCGCTGTGGCAGGAATGGCAGGATTCGGACTGCTTGCTTTCCTGACAAAGCGCATTGCCTTTTTCAAGGAGCGGAAAGGGTTGAGCAAGGGGCTGGAGACAGCGGCGCGGATTGTGTGGCTTGCGGTATGTGCGGCAATGATTGGCTGGCTGTATTACAGGGGCTTCTGTGCGACGGAGTATTACGGATACGGAGCGATTCTGCGTCCGGCGATTCTGTTTATGCTGCTTGCAATGGTGCTGGCGGCAGTTCGGATTTTGCAAAAGGACTGTCCCAAAGAGGAAAAACTAATCAGTGGTATGCTGATTTTGGTGATTTTGCTGACGTCCATCGGAAGCAACAACGGGGTTTATCCCAGCATGAACAATCTGTTTGTGGCAGCGCCTTATACGTTGTGGGAATGTCAGCGTTTCTGCAAGAGGAATTTTTCATGGGTATTTCCCGCAAAAGGAGTGCTCGTTGCGTTCCTTGGACTGTTTATGGTGCAGAGTGTTCTGTTTGGCGCAAATTTCGTGTTTGTGGAGGCAACAGGGGCACAGAACGTCACAGCAACGGTAGACAACAACGAGGTGCTGAAAGGCATCAAAATGAACCCTGAGAGGGCGAAATGGATGGAAGAACTGAGCGCATATGCAGAGGAAAAAGAGTTTGCCGGGCGCGAGGTGATTCTGTATGGCGGACTGCCGGCGCTGTCCTACTATTTGCAAATGCCATCTGCTTTCAATCCATGGAGCGATTTGGATTCGTACAGTGTCGATACCATGAAAGGGGCGTTATACAGAACACAGGAGAAAAAAATTTCCGCGAACCGTAAGCCGGTGGTGATTGTGGAACAAAAGTATGTCCGTTTTCTGGACGGAGGCAGAAACGCGCTGGAACAGGACGGCGTAGGAGAAACGGAAATACAGAAAATCGAGAGGGACGAAAAGTGGCCGCTCTTGCTGGAATATCTGGAAAACAATAACTACGAGAGAACCTTTTCCAATGATAAATTTACAGTTTGGGAGTAGATTGGGAAAGTCCGGAATCAAAAAAGGACCGCAGCTTATAAAAGCTGCAGTCCTTTTTTTTCAGCCTCCTGCATGACCTCGTCGGGCCACAGGGAGCATTGTACTTCTCCGATATGTGCTTTGCGAAGGAAGAACATACAGATTCGGGACTGACCGATTCCTCCGCCGATGGTGAGGGGGAGTTCCCCGTTGATAACAGCCTGATGGAACGGGAGTTTTGCACGTTCCGGGCAGCCTGCCTTGTCAAGCTGGGAAAGCAGGGAGTTTTTGTCCACACGGATTCCCATGCTGGATAATTCCAGTGCAATATCAAGAACCGGATAATATACCACAATATCGGCGTTCATGCTCCAGTCATCATAATCCGGTGCACGTCCGTCGTGGGGTTCGCCGTTTTCTAATACGTCACCAATCTGCATAATGCAGACAGCGCCTTTTGCCTTGGTAATGTAGTATTCACGCTCCTTGGGAGTGTAATCCGGGAACATTTCTTCTAATTCTGCGGTGGTGATAAAGAAAATATCGTGGGGAAGAATTTCCTCGATATAATCGTAGTGAATCGCCATGAATTTCTCTGTCTTGCGCAGTACCTTGTATACGGTGCGCACGGTTTCTTTTAAAGTCTCCAGATTTCTGGTTTCTTTGGTGATAACCTTCTCCCAATCCCACTGATCTACATAGATGGAGTGGATATTGTCGGACTCCTCATCCCTGCGGATAGCGCTCATGTCGGTATAAAGACCCTCTCCGGCAGAAAAACCGTATTTTTTCAGGGCAAAGCGCTTCCATTTTGCAAGGGACTGAACGATTTCAGCCTCTCTGCCGTCCTGATACTTAATGTCAAAGGTAACGGGGCGCTCAATGCCGTTTAAGTTATCGTTGAGACCGGATTCCGGGTCTACAAAGAGAGGAGCGGACACTCTTAAGAGGTGTAACCGTTCCGCTAACAGGGACTGGAAAAAGTCCTTGACTGTCTTGATTGCCACCTGTGTGTCATACAGGTTCAATTCTGATTTATAGTTTTGGGGTATGTTTATCTGTGCCATAATATTAATCCTGCTCTCCTGTTTGAAAAATACAATACTATACTATTTAACAGCTTTTTTGCTTGTTTTGCAATAGTTTTTTCAGAAATATTTACCATGTAATATGGAAATAAAATGTGACGGTGTGGAGAATAAATTTCTTGCAAAAACAGAACGTATGTGCTATCTTAAAAGAGAACAAATGTTCGTGCTACGAAAGTAGAATATATAAAGGTGCAGAAGAAACAAAAGTGAAGGGCGCCCCAAGGTGAAGAGCGCACCAAAGCGAAGAACACACCAAGGTGAAGAGTGCACCAAGGCGAAGAGCACACCAAGGTGATGAATGTGCCAAAGGGCAGAACATACCAAGAGGCAATAAATATTAAATGTGAGCACAGTGAAATCTGGGAAAGAAAAGGGATAAGATGAACTATCTGGCTACCGGGCAGGAACTGTCCTTGATGGATAAATTGGGAATATTGACGGACGCGGCGAAGTACGACGTGGCGTGTACCTCCAGCGGAGTGGAGAGAAAGGGGAGACCGGACAGCGTAGGAAACTGCATTTCTGCGGGAATCTGCCACAGCTTTGCGGGGGACGGACGGTGCATATCCCTCCTGAAAATTTTATTTACCAACGAGTGTATTTACGATTGCAAATATTGCCAGAACCGCTGTTCCAACGACGTTCCGAGGGCTACCTTTACGCCGGAGGAGGTCTGTACTTTAACCATGGAGTTTTACCGGAGAAATTATATCGAGGGATTGTTTTTAAGCTCCGGCATTATTCAGAGTCCCACGTTTACTATGGAGCTTCTCTACCGCACACTGTGGCTGCTTAGAAACCGATACCGTTTTAACGGATACATTCATGTAAAGGCTATTCCGGGAGCAGATGCGGAGTTAATCAGACAGACGGGCTTTTTGGCAGACAGAATGAGCGTGAATTTGGAGCTTCCCACAGCGGAAGGACTTCGCAGCCTTGCGCCGAACAAGCACCGCAAAAATATCCTGACGCCAATGCGGCAGATACAGAACGGAATTCATGAGAATCAGAATGACATTGTACTGTACCGCAATGCGCCGAAATTCGTGACAGGCGGGCAGGCAACACAGATGATTATCGGTGCCACACCGGAAAATGATTATCAGCTTTTGAATGTGGCGGAAAGCCTGTACCGGAAATTTGAATTAAAGAGGGTGTTTTATTCCGCCTTTGTCAATGTCAACGAGGACAGCACCCTGCCGGCAACGGTGAGCGGTCCGCCCCTTTTGCGGGAGCACCGGTTATATCAGGCGGACTGGCTGCTTCGGTTTTATGGGTTTCAGGCTTCCGAACTGTTGGATGAAAAGAGACCTTTTTTCAACGTGATGTTAGATCCGAAGGAGGACTGTGCGGTACGGCATTTGGAGTATTTTCCGGTGGAAATCAATCGGGCGCCCTATCAGGAGCTTTTGCGGGTGCCGGGTGTCGGGGTGAAAAGCGCGCAGCGAATTGTGGCGGCAAGACGCAGTGCGAGACTGACGTTTGCGGATTTGAAGAAGCTGGGTGTGGTACTCAAGCGGGCGCTGTTTTTTGTTACCTGCAACGGAAAGATGATGTATCCCACCAAGCTGGAAGAAGATTATATTGTGAGAAACCTGACTACGGACAAGGAGAGAATCCGGTTTGGCAGTGACGGAATGACTTACAGGCAGATGTCGCTGTTTGATGATAACAAATTTAATATATCCGTAGAACCGCAGGAGAGGCTGCAGGCTGCGTCGGGACAATTTTAGTGGTAGGGGACATGGACATAATGCCGTGTCGGTACAGGGGACGAATACAGGGTGCTGTAGCGGTGTAGAGGGCATGAGCACAGTTTACGGTACCGTTGCAGGAAGTGGAGACAAAGTGATTTAGACATACGGGAGGCAGTAACATGGTAGTTTATCGGTGTGAGGATTCGTTAGAGGGAATTTTTACAGCCATATACAATACTTATGAGGACGGAAGAAACCGGTTGGACAGCGGGGAGACAAGGATTAGTACCGGTGAGGAACCTTATCTGTTTGCGGAGGACATTGCAGTGGTGTCTGACAGGGAAAAGGCGGAAAAGGTGTTGAGGACGCTCAAAAGGAAGTTCGGGGAGAAGGATTTCTGGTGGCTCTGCCTTTCTTTAAGCAGTGCGGATGAGGAAAAGGCACAGGCGGCGTACCTGACGGTGTCGGAGGCTCTGCGGCGTGGTGTGGGACCGGGACATTTGTTTGATGCCATGGCGGACAGTGGGATTCATAAGGCGTATGTTCTGGGGAGACAGGCGTGGAATGAATACCATCATCTCATGGGATTTGTGCGCTTCCGGGAACTGGAGGGAAACATTCTTTATTCAAAAATCGGACCGAAGAATAATATTCTTTCCCTTCTCATGCCGCATTTTGCAGACCGGCTTCCGACAGAGAATTTTATGATATACGATGAAAAAAGAGATTTGACAGGACTGCATCAGGCGGGCAATGAGTGGTATTTAATGCAGGGAACGGGGAACCCGGAACATTGGCGGAATTTCAGGGAGTCCGCCGGGGAGCAAAGCTATCAGGAACTCTTTCGTTTCTTTTGTCATAAAATAACGATTGAAGCCAGAAAGAATCCTGAACTGCAGCGTAACCTGCTTCCGATACGATTTCGCGAATATATGACAGAGTTTGATTAATCTTGTCAATTTAAGATAAAAAATATGTTAAAAAAGGAAAAGTACTTTACTTTTAGGAAGAAAAGACTATAATAGAGTACTTGAACGATAGTTTGAAATCTATGTAAAGTGTCAACACTTTACAGGAATGGAAAGGAAGGATTGTTATGGTAAAAACGATTCGATTAACACCCGATGAGGTTCAGCATTTCGTGGACATCACTTCCAAATGTGATTTCGACATCGATATTTCCTACAATAGATATGTTGTGGATGCGAAATCATTTCTTGGTGTCTACGGACTTGATTTTTCGAGACCCCTGACCGTATCCTACACCGGGTACAACAATGCTTTGGAAAAGATATTGGCGGAACATGCCATTGCGTGCTAAACCACTAGGCTGCCATCGCATCAACTGACAACTTGTATTTGCAAAATGAAATTGACTCCCTATGTTAGATAGCGTACTATCTTCATAGGGAGTTTTCCGTTATCATGAGGGAAACAAAGAGGGAAGGAGCGTGTGACCGGCGGTGGAAGAAATCAGGGTTTCTGTCAGAGGACTGGTGGAATTTATTTTGCGCCACGGAGATATTGACAATAGAAGACAGGGCGCCCCGGATAATGCCATGCAGGAGGGAAGCAGGATTCACAGAATGATTCAGCAGAGACAGGGAGCTGAATATCAGGCGGAGGTGGTTCTGCGCTACACGCATCCCACAGAAAACTATGTACTGGTAGTGGAAGGCAGAGCTGACGGCATTATCAGCCATAACGGCGAGGTAATCATTGATGAAATCAAGGGAACATACCGGGATTTGAACAAGATGAAAGAAGCTGTGTTGCTGCATCTGGCACAGGCAAAATGCTATGCCTATATATACGGCATGCAGCAAAATCTGGAAAAAGTGCGGGTGAGACTGACTTATTGTAATTTAGAAACGGAAGCAATCCGCTATTTTTACGAGGATTATGACTTTGAAGATTTAAAGACATGGTTTCAAAAGCTGATAAATGATTATAAAAAGTGGGCGGACTACTCATGGGAGTGGAAAAAGACACGGCAGGCGTCCATAGAAGATCTGGAGTTTCCGTTTCCTTACCGGGACGGACAGAGAGATTTGGCAGCTTATGTATACCAGACCATATACCATAAGAAAAAACTGTTTCTGGAGGCACCTACCGGAGTTGGGAAAACCATATCCACCGTTTTTCCGGCAGTGAAGGCGATGGGCAAAGGAATGGGTGAAAAACTCTTTTACCTGACGGCGAAGACCATCACGAGAACGGTGGCGGAGGATACCTTTTCACTGCTTAGGGAAAAGGGACTTCGGTTTAAGAGTGTGATTCTTACCGCGAAGGAAAAGATTTGCTTTATGGAAAAGCCGGACTGCAACCCGGAAGCGTGTCCTTATGCCAAGGGACATTTTGACAGAATCAACGATGCCATTTATGATTTGCTGGTGACGGAGGAGAGTTTTACCAGAGAGAAGATAGAGGAGTATGCCGAGAAATATCAGGTGTGTCCTTTTGAAATGTGTCTGGACATGAGTCTGTTCGCTGACGGAATTATCGGGGATTATAATTATCTGTTTGACCCCCACGTTTATCTAAAGCGGTTTTTCGGAGACAGCTCGGAGAAAAACTATCTCTTTCTGATTGATGAGGCGCATAATCTGTTGGAGCGTGGCAGGGAGATGTACAGTGCGGTTCTGAAAAAAGAGATATTTATGGAAATCAAGAGAAACCTAAAACAGACAGTTATGTCAGAAATTGCGGAGAAAGCTGAAAAACATCAGGTTTCCGGGCAAATGACATTAAATATGACAGACGTGTCTTGTGAATTGTCAGAAGAGGTGGCAGATGGCAGCCCGGAGGCAAAAAGGCGGAAGGAGACTTCCGGCTGCAGAAGTATTCTGGTTCGGAAAGGCTATGCGGACAAGCTGGAGTACCATTTGGAAAAGTGTAACGGGGAGCTGCTTGCACTAAAGAGGGAGTGCACAGGTTACCGTCTGGTGGAAAATATTGATGAGTTTGTGAAGAAACTCCAGCGGCTTTATGCTACGCTGGACGAGTATCTGGACGAGCAGGAAGAGGGAAAGCTGCCGGTTCGGGAGGAACTTTTGGATTTCTTTTTTGAGGTAGCACATTTCCTTGACATATATGAAAGAACAGATGAGCATTATGTAAAATATACGCAGCTTGGCGAGGATAACAGCTTTCTTTTAAAGCTGTTCTGCGTCAACCCCGCAGAAAATCTGAAGGAGTGCATGGCGAGGGGGAGAAGTTCCATTTTGTTTTCGGCAACGTTCCTTCCCATCCAGTATTACAAGAGCCTTTTGGGCGGGGAGGCGGAGGACTATGAGGTGTATGCCAAATCCGTGTTCCACCCGGAAAAGCGGGCGTTATTTATTGCCAATGATGTGACGAGCAAGTATACGAGGCGCTCTGACGAGGAATATTACCGCATTGCAAGGTATATCCATGAGATTGTGAACATGCGGCATGGAAATTACATGGTTTTCTGCCCGTCCTACGCCTTTTTGCAGACGGTTTACGATACCTTTACGCAGTATTTCCCAAGTGAGGACAGGGAGTGTATTTTACAGGAAGATTTCATGAACGAGGCGGACAGGGAGGCCTTTCTTGCCCGGTTTCAGGGCAATGAGGACTGTGATATTCAGGCGGACATCGGCATGGAAATCGATATAGAGGCGGACGAGGAGCAGAGCCTAATCGGATTCTGCGTCTTGGGAGGAATTTTCGGTGAGGGCATTGATTTGAAAAAGGACAGCCTGATTGGCGCCGTTATCGTGGGAACCGGGCTGCCGCAGGTATGTAACGAGCGGGAGATATTAAAGCAGTATTTTGATGAGAGGGGTGAGAGCGGCTTTGACTACTCCTACCGCTATCCCGGCATGAATAAGGTTTTGCAGGCAGCGGGGCGTGTCATCCGCACGGCGGAGGACGTGGGAATCGTTGCCCTGTTGGACGAGCGCTTTTTGCAGATGTCATATCGGAGAATGTTTCCGAGGGAATGGGAATCCTTTGAAACGGTAAATGTGGATAGCATTGGAAAACGGGTGGAACGATTCTGGGACAGCCGGCTCTAAAAAATGAAAGAATGACATCAAAATCTATGGAAATGACAGCGAAAAAAGTGTAAAATGACAGGTGTGTATATGTGGATAACTCGGTGGATTTTGTGGATTTCTTTGCAAAATGCCATAAAAAACCGACAGGTGTTCCTGTTTTGTGGAAACGATAACATTTGCAAGTCGGATTGCATGGTACTGGGTTGGTCAATAGGAGGCGATGGATGATATGTGGGCATATGAAAGTGTTTTTTATCAGATTTATCCGTTAGGGTTCTGTGGAGCGCCGTTTGAGAATGACGGAATTCCAAAGAATCGGATTTTAAAGGTACTGGACTGGATTCCCCATATGAAGAAACTGGGAATCAATGCGGTATATTTCGGACCGGTATTTGAATCGGACACCCATGGGTACAATACAAGGGATTATCGAAAGATTGATACGAGACT
>ERZ857629.164-NODE-164-length-102362-cov-15.978574_pt1 | contig 102362 bp, 80 predicted proteins | sample MGYA00519700_ERZ857629 | MGnify/ENA primary metagenome ERZ857629 (study PRJEB31778, sample SAMEA3449351) | human gut metagenome | biome: human gut; feature: human-associated habitat; material: faeces | place: United Kingdom | collected 2010/2012 ... | reverse complement strand
GCAGGCAGAAGATGTGATTATTTAAAGGAACTCATTGAGAAATATGATTTAGCGAAGGGCCTCAACCAACACAATAGTATAATAAGCATAAGTGCCTCACCAAAGTATCCTCTCCAGCCACAAGAATTTGAAACCTTGCAACGTTTGTTGTACAGAAGTGTCAGTGAACCGCAGTTTTGCTTGAAAGCAGATGATGCTCTTGAGGAGGACTTGCGGATAGATTTCGCTTTTTACAGTATGTAATTTAAGGATAAGGTTAAACGACATTTTAAATCAAGATTATAATATGCTCTACTTGAGCGAGAAGACCGACAACTGGAATGAAGGGTTAAACCCAGGAGCTGACTTCCGACATGCATCTCATATATCCGTTCCACAACCTCTATGAACATACATGCTTCTCAATCTTTGACCTTTTATGGGTGCGCGATTTTAATGTGGAAATCTCCGTGGAATACGATTATGCAACATATAAGGAGTGATTTTTTAGCATGGATGTAATGACTAAAATTTTTTGTAACTTTGGTGCACACCAACACTACATGCGCTCTCTTCCGTTGCATCTCTCACAGAAAGAACTTTATTCTTGCAACGAATATGCCGACTTCGAACTTACGCTCCGTCCCACCTACGACTTCATAATGGAGTTGCAAAGATATGGGACGATGATAGAAGTGATGGAACCACAATCGCTAAGGCGGACCATGAAATGTTGTATAAACGATCTTTGCGAATTGTATAAAAACGATTAATTGTCAAACTAAATAATATTTATCTATCTCTATTTAAGATCTTATCTATGGATAGATAAATCTCTTCTTCGGTTTCGTAAGGAATAATTGTAAAATATGCATTACCATTCAGCATAGCAGATATGTTTGATTTTCTTTTATCGTAGAAAATGTAAACGGGTATGTTATGCGCTTCGGCATAGGCCAACTCGTAACCCACGCCATGGGATGGGCAGGTGCATTCTGCTATTACGAGGTCGCAGCTTTTCAACCACTCGGTATCTCTCTCGTAGATATGTACATCAATTTCTTTTGTTTGAGCCTTCAAACTCATATTCGATTTTCCAATGTGTTCAGTGAGCACTATATCCTTCTTCTTTATATAATTGATAATCTTCTGATACAAAGTTGCATCAACCCGACCACCTCGGATTGAACCTGCAAAATATACTTTCTTGTTCATGTTGTTTGTTATTTGTTTAATTTTTATGGATAACTATTATTCTGATATGTTTTAAGGAGGTTAAATTGTAATGTTACTGATTACCAGTGTTCTCCATTTTACTAATGCAAAGTTAACAAAAGTCTTGATTTTTTACGTCATAAACTTGACTTTTATATTGTTCTTTAACCCTTTTCGTGCTATAATCCATTTGTATAGTTGTGATTGGTTTTGCCAATGCACGACTACTTATTCGTTATTATCGTTATAAGATAGATTTTCCTCAAAATTAAGTGTCTCGTGCGGTACGCTGTTAGGCTTGTTAGCCTGCGTAGTTCAGTCACTATTGTTGTCGCTGAAACATCGCCGATGATGATCCGCCACATATACCAAAATGTTTTGGCTCCAGACTTGCGGTTTCGAATATTTTGCGTATATTTGCGGTATAACCAATTAAATAATTAGATTATGCTTATCGAATTTACAATATTTGGAGCCTTGTTCTTTGTTTGCGTAGCCATTCGTTTTTTAGGCGAGAGTATACGTGATGAAACGAAACGTAGTAGTGTTGCCCGTAGAATTGAGCGAGAGGCAAAGAGGCGCGAATTGGAGTTAAAACGTGCAAAATTAAAAGCAAAAAAAGAAGAAAATGCTCGCAAATGGAAAGAATTTAATAAAGCTTACAAGGAAATATTAAAGGGCAATTACTAAAATTCATATTTTTTCAGGGCTTATATAAACAACATTCTTATTATGAAAAGATTAGAAATGAACGAATTGAAAGCAAAGATAAAGTCTCTTGCTGAGCGTAACCGTTTAGCAAGAACCGACGAAGAGTATGCCGCCGTAGCTGCAGAGATGAGCACTCTAAAAAGTGAGAACGAACAGGCTTTCACCGAAGCTTTGGAAGCTCTTATTAAAACTACAGCAGATGACATCCAGGAGCTGCACAGCTGACACATTTAAAAATACTAACAGAATGTCCGGAGTACCGTCCGAGTCTCCGCAACGCCCATAAACGAATTATGGTCGAAGTTCCTTTGTATAAAGGAATTTCGACCATTTGTAGTTGCGGAGGCAGGACTCGAACATGCGACCTCCAGGTTATGAGCCTGGCGAGCTACCAACTGCTCCACTCCGCGATATTAACCATCGCAATCAGATTAACAATAGAAGTATTTCTGAATTGCGAGTGCAAAGGTATGACTTTTTATTGAAACCTCCAAATGTTTTTGCGATTATTTTTCAAAAATGATGCAAAAAGGCTAAAAAACAATACTGGAAAGGCTAAAAAGCGATACAGGAAAAGCTAAAAAGCGATGCTGAAAAGCTAAAAAGCGATGCAGGAAAGGCTATAAAGCGATGGCTGAAAGGCTAAAAAGCGATGCAGGAAAGCCTTGAAAATTATATTTCGAGAATCTTCTTGTGGCGCAGTTCGTTCAGTTTATGCAGCAGTTTTAGGCGTTCTTCGGTGAGCCGTCCTGCCTTGAACAGCTTTTTGTTATACTTCCACCAGTTGAGCAATGCGCGGTTTTCTGTACGTTTCTTGTCGGGGAGCTGGTGGTGCTCCTCAAGATAAATACGGAGTTCATTGTAATGAGCTAACCATTTTACATCGTGTTTCGTTCTCATAATAATCAGTGCTTGATGTCAAAACTCAGAGGTTGGAAGTTCAGACAGGTTTAGTTTTTTATCTAATAATGTGAAAGACTGACTGAAACAGTCAGGGTGCAAACAGAGAATTAGTGGTCGTAAAAGTACAAAAAAGGTGTGAATAATGCAAAACAATTACATAAAAATAATCGTGATGTAAGTAATTTCGAGTAACTTTGCATAGAATTGGTGGGGGAGAACTGCACCATGCCAATTAAAAGCACAAGAAACTTGCAATAATTCGATAAACCACAATGACAAATCAATATAAAGACAAACCATACAACGACTACGGACAGTGGATACGTCAGCGTTTTCCGTTCCGTGTGCAGAAGATCTCGGTGGACGCCGGCTTCTCCTGCCCGAACAGAGACGGTACGATATCGCACGGCGGTTGCATTTTTTGCGACAATCGCACGTTCAATCCGTCGTATTGCCAGCCGTCGAAGTCGATTGCGCAGCAAATGGAGGAGGGGAAGGCGTTCTTCCGTCGCAAGTATCCCGACATGAAATACCTTGCCTATTTTCAGGCGTACAGCAACACCTACGCACCTCTCGACGTGCTAAAGCGCCGCTACGAGGAGGCATTGGCTGTTGAGGATGTCGTGGGACTGGTGATTGGCACCCGTCCCGACTGCATAAGCACCGAGTTGCTCGACTATCTGGAGGAGCTGAACCGCCGCACGTTCCTCATCGTGGAGTACGGCATAGAGTCGGTGAACGATGACACGCTGCGCCATATCAATCGTGGGCACGACTTCGAGTGCAGCCGACGAGCCATTGAACTGACGCACGACCGCGGCATACTCACTGGCGGACATATCATCCTCGGTCTTCCCGGCGAGGACCGTGAGGAGAACATACGCCAAGCCTCGATAGTGTCTGATTTGAAGCTTGACATTCTGAAGATACACCAGTTGCAGATTATCCGTGGCACGCAACTTGCCGACGAATACACGCAGCGGCCTTTCAAACTCTTCACGCCCGACGAGTATATCGACACCTGCATAGCCTACCTCGAGCGTCTGCGCAGCGACATCATCGTGGAGCGCTTCGTGAGCCAGTCGCCAGCCGACATGCTTATAGCGCCGAAGTGGGGAATAAAGAACCACGAGTTCACTAACCGCCTCGTGAACAGAATGAAAGAACTCGACACGTGGCAGGGAGCTTTTAAAAGTAAAAAAGTAAAAGAGTAAAAAGGTATTGTCGTAGGACAACACATCGGCGAAGAAAGAAAAAATGCAGAGTAAAATATTTGTCGTTACAACATAAAATAAGTACATTTGCAACAATTATATAATAATAAAAACGCATAATAATTAATACACACATGAGATCAATCCTGTCAACACTCGCATTCGCTGTCATCACCCTGACAGCCTGCGCACAGTCAACCCCCAGTACTGAGTACAGCATCAAGGGCACATGCCCCGAAGGCGTCAGTAAAGTATATGTAATGGACGTTAACGGCAGTCGCCCGGCGCCCATAGACAGCGCCACCGTGAAAGACGGCAAGTTTGCGCTGAAGGGCAACGCTGAGAAGGACGCTCTGCTCGGACTCACCATCACCAAGCAAGACTACTGCGCCTTCATCAACGACGGCACACCCCTCGTAGCCGACCTTGCTAAGAAGCTGCTCACCGGTTCTGAGCAGAACACGAAGCTCAACGCCTACGACCGCGAGATAGACGCTATCAGCAACGAGGCTCAGGCGCTCTACGCCCAATTCACGAAGGCACAGCAGAGCGGCATGAGCGAAGCCGAGTTGCAGAAGCTCGCCGACGAGCTTGGTCCGAAGCTGAACGACATCTCTGAGCGCGCATCGCTCCGTTGCCTCGAGATTATCAAGGAGAACAAGGACAACCTCATCCCCGTAGCGTTCGTCGGCAACGTGATGTACTACGTAGAGTATCCCGAACTGAAGGAGATACTCAACGACAAGTACGCCTACACCAAGCACCCAGCGCTTGCCCCCGCACGCCAGTATCTCGCCATGCTCGCCAAGAAGGCAACCATCATCGGCAAGCCCTTCACCGACATCACCGAGAACGATGTGAACGGCAATCCGCACAAGCTCTCAGAGTATTGCGGCAAGGGCAACTACGTGCTCATCGACTTCTGGGCTTCATGGTGCGGTCCGTGCCGTGCAGAGATGCCGCACGTGAAGGCAGCCTACGAGAAGTACAAGTCGAAGGGCTTCAACGTCGTTGGTCTTTCGTTCGACAACAAGCTCGAGAACTGGAAGAAGGCAATCGCCGACATGCAGCTCGACTGGGTTCACCTCTCCGACCTTAAGGGCTGGCAGAGCAAGGCAGGTCAGGTATACGGCATACGCGCCATCCCTGCGAGCTACCTCGTCGACCCTACGGGCAAGATCATCGCAGCCGACCTCAGAGGCGAACAGCTTGAGGCTAAGCTGAAGGAGATTTACGGAGAGTAAGAAAAGAGTAGTGAACAAACAGAAACACCCCTCACATCACAATAGGTTTTTATGGATAACAGCAAACAGGCTACTCTTGAGCTGGGCACAAAGCCCGTGGGCAAGCTGCTGATGCAGTACGCTCTGCCCGCCATCGCTGCCATGACGGCAGCGTCGCTCTACAACATGACAGACAGTATATTCATCGGACAAGGCTGCGGTGCACTCGCCATCAGCGGCCTTGCCGTTACATTCCCCCTGCAGAACCTCGCGGCGGCGTTCGGAGCCGGTGTGGGCGTAGGTGCCTCTACGTGCATATCGGTGAAGCTGGGACAGAAAGACTACACCACAGCCGAGCGTGTGTTCGGCAATGCGTTCACGCTTAACGTCATCATCGGCGTTGCGTTCAGCATCATATCGCTCCTCTTCCTCGACCCTATATTGCGCTTCTTCGGCGCCAGCGACGCCACGTTGCCCTACGCACGCGAGTATATGGTCATCACACTCGCCGGCAACGCCATCTCTCACATGTTCTTCGGACTGAACGCCATACTGCGTGCGGCGTCCAAGCCACGCTCTGCTATGATGGCATCGATAATGACGGTGGTGCTCAACGCCATCCTCTCGCCGATATTCATCTGGCCGCTGCACATGGGTATAGGCGGAGCCGCCCTTGCCACAATCATTGCGCAAGCCACGGTGCTCTGCTGGCAGCTTAGGATATTCAGCAATCCGCAGTGCATCGTCCACTTCAAGCGTGGCATCTACCGTCCCGTGTCGCACATCATCAAGAACATCATAGCCATAGGCATATCACCGTTCGCCATGAACGCCTGCTCGTGCATCGTCATCATCTTCATCAACAAGGCGCTCACCTTCCACGGCGGCGACCTCGCTGTAGGAGCGTTCGGCATCACTAACAAGATAGCGTTCATCTTCATCATGATAAACATGGGCATGAACCAAGGCATGTTCCCTATTGCGGGCTACAACTACGGCGCACGCAACTACGACCGTCTGCTGCGCGTGCTGAAGTACACCATGACCGGCGCCGTGCTCATCACCACCGTGGGCTGGATAATAGCCCAGTCGATGCCCTATGAGTGCGCACGTCTGTTTACTTCCGACCAGACGCTCATCAGCATCTCCGAGCGCGCCATCACCCTCACCATGATCACCTTCCCATTGGTAGGCGCACAGATGGCGAGTACGGGCTTCTTCCAGAGCATTGGCAAGGCGAAGATAAGCATGCTGCTCTCGCTCTCGCGCCAGCTTCTGTTCTTCCTGCCGGCGCTGCTCGTTCTGCCCAACTTCTACCAGACCGACGGCGTGTGGCTCGCGCAGCCTATCAGCGACGTCATCTCGTTCATTGTGGCAATAGTGCTGCTCACGAAGTACATAAAGAAGTTCAAGGCGGCGCAGCCCGACGAGTGTACCATTTAACCTAAAGCCACATTCATCAACTAAAGACATAAATATATGAACAACGATAAACTGATAATCAGCGTCGGTCGCCAGCTTGGCAGCGGCGGCAGAACGATAGCGAAGATGCTCGCCGACGAGTTCGGCTGCAAGTTCTACGACCGCGAGGTGCTCAGCCTTGCAGCCAAGGAGAGCGGCTTCAGCCCCGAGTTCTTCGAGAAGAACGACGAGCGCAAAGGCTTCCTCGACCAGATATTCCACATGCACATGCCGTTCATCTCCGACTCGTCGTTCTACGACAACGGACTCTCGCAGGAGAATCTGTTCCGCATACAGAGCGACGCCATACGCAAGGCAGCCGATGAGTCGTCGTGCGTGTTCGTGGGCCGCTGCGCCGACTATGTGCTGCGCGACAACCCGAACATGGTGACGGTGTTCATCACCGCCGACCTCGACGACCGCATCAGCAACGTCTGCAAGCGCCGCAACTGCTCTGCTGAGGAGGCGCGCAAGCTGATAGAGGACAAGGAGAGCACGCGCTCGTCCTACTACAACTACTACTCGGGCAAGACATGGGGCGCCAGCGCCAGCTACGACCTCTGCGTCAATGCGTCGCGCCTCGGAGCCGAAGGCACGAAGGAGTTCATTGCCGAATTCATAAGAAGGAGAATGAAACGATGAAGAAGATAGGCATAATCAGCGACACCCACTCCTACTGGGACGACCGCTATCTGAAGTATTTCGAGCCGTGCGACGAGATATGGCATTGTGGCGACATCTGCTCTACGGTGCTTGCAGAGCGCCTGGCAGAGTTTCGTCCGCTGCGTGCCGTCTGCGGCAACTGCGACGGCGGCGACCTGCGCCTTATGTACCCCGAGGTGCTGCGCTTCAAGTGCGAGGAGGTGGAGGTGCTGATGAAGCACATCGGCGGCTATCCTGGCAAGTACGACCCGAGCATACGCCGGCAGATTATGGAGCGCCCGCCGAAACTCTTCATCAGCGGACACTCGCACATACTGAAGATAAAGAACGACCCGCTGCTCGGACTGCTGCATATCAACCCCGGAGCTGCCGGACTGCAAGGCTGGCAGACCGAACGCACCCTCGTCCGACTCACCATCGACGGAGCAACAATGAAAGACTGCGAAGTGATTACGCTGGCTACGCCGGGAAGGCACAGCGCTTTATAATATAAGGTATAAATACAGAAAATCGCCCACAAGCTCAATCGAGCTTGTGGGCGATTTTTTTCAGGGGGTGCAGTTGTCTCAACTGCACCAACAAGGTAGAAAATGCACAATTATATCAATTGCAACAAGGTAGAATGCACAATTATATCAATTGGTGCAGTTGAGACAACTGCACCCCCTGATGTTAGCTAACCTTGTTCAGCTTCTTGATAATAGAGAAGATGAAGAGGGCAGAGACGAGGCAGATGCCGGCGAGAACACCCCAGATAGTAATGAGGTTGAAGTTCTTGCCCCACATGATGCCCGGCACCATAACGAGCTGGTTGCCGATAGCTGTAGCGCCGAACCAGAGACCCATCATAAGACCTGCATACTTCGGAGGAGCCACCTTGGTTACGAACGAGATGCCGATCGGCGAGAGCAGAAGCTCTGCGAAGGTGAGGATGAGGTATGTAGAGATGAGGAGGTTTGCACTTACGCGTGTGCCTTCAGTAGCCGGGTCGCCCTGTGTGAGCGGCAACTCAAGACCCATAGAGCCTACAGCCATCCATACGAAACCGAGAGCTGCAACGAGCATACCCAGACCGATCTTCTCGGGCGATGTCGGCTCCTTGCCAATCTTGTTGAGCCAAGAGAAGAGGGCCACGCTCACCGGTGTCAGCGCTACAACGTAGCACGGGTTGAACTGCTGGAAGATAGGAGCCTCTACCGCTACAGCGCCCTCAAGGTTGTTGTACTTGTAGAAGAGGAAGGCGATGGCTGCAACGATTACGCCGAACGAGATGCCCTTGCCCTTGCCGGTCTTGCTCTGAGCGAGACCGAAGCTGCCGTACACCACGAAGATGCAAGCCACGAGGTTCGTCACGTCGAACGCCATCGACTGCAGACCCTCCGAAGTCTTCTGCGTGAAGTCGCGGGCGAAGAGTGTCAGCGTGTTGCCGTTCTGGTGGAACGCCATCCAGAAGAAGATAACCACGGCGAACACGAGGCAGAGGCACACGATGCGCTCCTTTGTCTCAGCCGGCGAAAGCTCGTTCACCTCCTTAGCCGGAGTCTTGTCGTCCTTCTTCTTTGTCTCAGAAGCCAGAACGTGCTTGTATGTGAAGCTGAAGATATAGTAGATGGCGATACTAACGATGAGCGATACGCAAGCCACGGCGAACGCGAAGTGGTAAGAGTCTTCCACAGATACGTGCATAGTATCCTGCGCCCACTTCATAATCTTGATGGCAGCGGTAGGAGCGAACATGGCACCGATGTTGATAGCCATGTAGAAGAGTGAGAAGCCCGAGTCGCGGTTCTGCGAATACTTCGGCTCGTCGTACAGACGGCCTACCATAACCTGCAGGTTGCCTTTGAACAGACCGGTTCCGAGAGCGATGAGGATGAGCGAAGCGCCCATTGCAGCGATGGCAACGGTGTCCTTGCCAAGCGGCAGCGAAAGCACGAGATAGCCGATGAACATGATGAAGATACCGGTGGTAACCATACGTCCAAAGCCAAACTTGTCGGCTGCGATACCGCCGATGATGGGGAGGAAGTAAACCATCATCAGGAAGGTTGAATAGATAGTACTTGCCAATCCGGTTTGGAAACCGAAGTTAGCCTGCAAATAGAGTAAGAACACAGCAAGCATGGTGTAGTAGCCGAAGCGCTCACCAGTGTTTGCCAAGGCTAATGCCCACAGACCTTTTGGTTGATTTTCAAACATAAATAATTGAGTTTTTATTGATTAAGTTATTATTTCATAGCATTGGTATCACAACTTACAAATTTAAGAAGAATAATTCTATCAACCAAATGTATGTAACATTTTCGTAACAAAATATGGCAATTATTCAGTTGCGGCGGCTTTCTTGGGGCTATATGGCAGGCTTTCGGGCGATATGTAGCCGTCGTTGTGCGGCGGGCGGCGAACGGAATCTGATCGGGCGGCGGACGGAATCCGATTGGGCGGCGGACGGAATCTGATCGGACGGCGGACGGAATCCGATTGGACGGCGGACGCGAACGGTGAGAAAAGTTGAAGAATCATAACAAATAGGGATTGCACAAACCAGACTTTCTACTTAACTTTGCATATCAAAACGGAAACACTTGTTTAGGGGGTGCAGTTGTCTCAACTGCACCAACAATGTAGAATGCACAATTATATTAATTGGTGCAGTTGAGACAACTGCACCCCCTAACTGCACCCCCTGCACATCACATCATAAAGACAGAACAATATGAACAAACGAAAATTTATACAACATCACAAATGGTTCGGACTGCTCATCAGCTTCTTCCTGCTGATGTTCTGCGTCTCGGGCATCCTGCTCAACCACCGCCAGCTTATCAGCGACATCAACGTGCCGCGCACGCTGCTGCCCTCGCGCTACGAGTACAGCCAGTGGAACGGCGGACTGCTGCGCGGCACGCTGCCCGTCGACTCACACATATTAATATATGGCGCGTCGGGCATCTTCCTTACCGATTCTACCGCTGCGCACATAGCCGACTTCAACGAAGGACTGCCCACGGGTGCCGACTACCGCCAGATACGCAACGTGGTGAGTGTCGGCAGCTCGGCAAAACAGCTCTTCGCCGTGTCGCAGTTGGCGCTCTACCGCTTCGGAACGCACGGCAAGTGGCACACCGAAGCGCTGCCCTTAGCCGACTCCGACGAACTGCTTACCGACATCGCTGCCCACGGCGACACGCTCGTCGTGCTGAGCCGTTCGCATGCCTACATCGCCGTGTCGCCCTACACGCAGTTTCGCCGCATCGACCTGCCTGCGCCGCCCGACTATAAAGACCGCACTACGGCGTTCCGCACGGTGTGGCTGCTGCACAGCGGCGAGCTGTTCGGCTTCGCAGGGCGCCTTCTGGTCGATGCTGTCGCCTTGGTGCTCATCGTGCTTATCGTTACGGGCTTCGCCTTCTTCTGTCTGCGCAAGACGAAACGCCGCTGGCAGAGCAAGGGCAGCACAATGAAGCACACGCTGCGCTGGCATAACCTCGTGGGGCGCAAGACTATCGTCGCCACAATATTAATATGTGCTACGGGCTGGTGTCTGCGCCCGCCGGTGATGGTGGCGCTCGCCCTGACGAAGGTGCCGACGCTGCCGTTCACAACGCTGAAAAGTAAGAACCCGTGGCACGACAAGCTACGCCTCGTGCGCTACGACAGTAGGGTAGGCGACTGGCTGCTGTCAGCCTCCGAGGGCTATTTCTCGTTGGGCAGCGACATCAGTAAGCCGCGTCCGACGCGCATCATGGACGCTCCGCCGCAGAACGTGATGGGACTGAACGTGTGGCAGCAGCGCGAGGACGGCATGTGGCTCTGCGGTTCGTTCGGCGGAATGTGCGTCTGGAATCGCCGCACGGGCATGGCTACCGACTATTTCACTGGCCTTCCGGTGTCGAAGAAGCCGGGTCCGCCGCTCGGCAAGAAGGCAATAAGCGGCTACAGCTCCGACTTCCGTGTCAGCGCCGCCGAGCAGAAAGGTACGAATGATACGGATACAAAAAAATCAGTCACAGAGATTGTGACTGATTACTATGATGGAACCACGAAGATTGTGCAGCCCGAAAGTCTGCGCCGCCTGCCCATGTCGCTGTGGAACGTGGCGCTCGAAGTGCACACCTACAGGATATACATGCACAACACCGCAACATACATCTTCATATTCTTCTTCGGAATAGCGGTTGTGTGGTGTCTTTGGACTGGATTGAAATTAAAGAAGTAACTTCAGGGGGTGCACTTGTCTCAAGTGCACCAATAAAACAGAAACCAAGGGGGGTGCACTTGTCTCAAGTGCACCAATAAAATAGAAACCAAGGGGGTGCACTTGTCTCAAGTGCACCAACCTAATAGAATGCACCGATAAAACGTTGGTGCACTTGAGACAAGTGCACCCCCTGAAGAATGTCTTGAGACAAGTGCACCCCTGAAAAATGTCTTGAGAAAAGTGCTACCTTTAACGTATATCAAACAGCCACGCGAGCTTCACCACGATGTTCGAGTGGTTAGAACGTGCGAAGTAGTCGCGCTTCGAGTCGCCGTAGATGTTGCCCAGGCCGTAGTAGTAGCGGCCCTCGAGCAGCAGACTGCCTGCATGCGGTATGCGCCACTCAACGCCCAAGCCAGCCGCAATGCCGTAGTCGAACTTGTTCTCTACAGCCATTGTGTCCTGCGCGCAAGTCTGGTTGGCGCGGTCTGTGGTGTTACGGTCGGCTAACGTGAAGTTGGTCTTTGTCGACTCGTTTATCATATAGCCGAACTGCGGACCAGCCTGGAAGAAGAACTGCAAGCCCTTGCGCTCCTTTCCCCACGCCAAGTGGGCGAACACCGGCAACTGTATGTAGTTGATGTCGCGCTGATACGCCTCAGCCACGCCCGTAGTAGGATTATTCACGGGCTTGTCGTTGACGTCGAGAATACTCTCCTTCCAACCGATACGCGCATAGTTCAGCTCGGCATACACAGAGCAGTAGGTCTTGAAGTATTTTTCGCAGGTGTACTTGAACGAGAGACCGGCGGTGAAGCCCGGGTGCTGCGTCTGCGTCACCTTCGGCACGAAGCTCACGCTGCTCATCACGAAGCCGCCGTTGAAGCCGAGTGCAAGGTCGTTGCGGTAGTCGCCCACCTGCGCCTTTGCGCACACGGCTGCCGTCAGCAGCAGAGCGAGGAGTGCTTTTCTTATTGTCTTTATCATTTGTTCTTTTTCTCTTTAAGCCTTTCTTTGTAAGCCTTTGTAAGCCTTTCTAAGCCTCTTTAAGCCTTTTTCTAAGCCTTTCTTTTTCTAAGCCTCTTTAAGCCTTTCTAAGCCTTTCTTCTTAAGCCTTTCTATTCTAAGCCTTCTAAGCCGAAGAAGAGCAGCCATGCCCTCCCCGACGGGGAGGGTTGGGAGGGGCTTTAATACGTAATTGTTTCTATCGTGCGTGTCGGCTTGTAGTGGAGCAGCACGAAGCAGTTGTTCTGCATACCGCCGTTCGTCACGCGTTTGAACTTCAGCGGAGTCTGCAGCGGCTTGTACGTGTTCTGCTGCGGAGTGCCGTTGAACTGCTTGCCGTACTTATTTATGCCGCGGATGAAGAACTGCGCCTGGTCGTAGCCCGTGAGGGCGAAGCGCGGCAGAGCCAAACGCATATCCGACTTGAACCACTGGCGATAGTGGCGCTCCAGACTTGCTGTAGCCGGCGCCGACTCGTTGTAGACGTAAGCCGTCGGGATGTATGCCTCGTACTTGTAATAGTAGTCCTGGTATACGCGCTTGTACATCAGCCATTCGTTGTAGCCGTACATCGCAATCTGTATGTTCGGGTAAGAAGCACGCAGCGTGTTCAGCTTTGCAAGCGTAGAGTTAAGCTGTGGCGAACGACCCGTGTTCAGAATCACCACGTTGCGCTTCTTTGCGCTGAACGCCTTGGCGAACATCGGCTCCGACGACTTCAGGTTGGTTATGTTGTACGCAATGCCCTCAGCCTCAAGACGGCGGCGCAGGGCGGCTGTGAACACACCCTTGTCGCTTGTCGTGTCGTTGCAGTCGACAAACACCGGATGCGCATCCTTGAAGCGGTCCATGAACGCGTTCACAGACAGTTCGGCTGTGAGCACACGACTCTGATAAACCTGAAAGATATGGTCGTTGGTCTCCACGTCTCCACCGTTGATAGAGAACGGGATGACGAGACGTATGCCGTTCTTGCGGCAGAAGTCGCCTATCGGTTTCACCTGCTTGGTGTAGAGCGGACCGAAGATAAGGTCGCAGTTCTTGGCGTTGGCGTCGGCAAGCACCTGCGCCACGCTGGCATCCTTATGCAGGTTCCACGCGAAGATGTTGGTGTTGATGCCCTGACTGCGCAGACTGTCGCACGCCATGAGCACGCCACGGTAGTATTCTATCATGCGCTGTCCGTCGCCGTCCACGTTGTGCAGCGGCAGCATCACGCCTACGTTCACCGTGTTAGCCGCACGCTGCTGTGTTGCAGAAGCCTTCGGCGCTGTTGCTACTGCAGTGGTCTGCACCTGCTTCGGGAACGGAATGAGCAGCTGCTCGCCCTTCTTCAGCACATAGTCGTTCTTCTGCATGTCGGGGTTTGCCTGCATCAGCTCGTCGATGGTGATGCCGAACTTCTGGGCGATGCCATATATCGTGTCTTTCTTCTTTACCTTATACAAGTCTTGCCACTTCGGCGTCTGCGCTGCCACCGACGATGCCAGCAGCATGGCGCAAAACAAGAAAAGAATTCTAATGCTACGTCTCATTTCTATCATTCTATTAAAATTAACATTGCAAAAGTACACAAAATATATTGTTTGCAAAAATCTTTGTTCATAAATAACGTTATAAATAGGTAGCAGCGTTTTGCTGTGTGCGAGATAATAACTAACTTTGCATTACAAGTAAACGAGTAGACAAGTAAACAAGACGATAAGTAAACGAGTAGATAATGAGATACATCAGAACACTTTTATTGTTGGTTCTCTGCACCACGCTGCAGGCATACGCCGACGAGGTGCCGACAATCGACCCGCAAGCTACGTTCACCACCGACGAAGGCGAGGAGACCGGCACGAGCTATTCCGGTTCGGCTCCGCTCACGGTGGTGTTCCACGCCAATGCCGAAAACGTAGGCATGTACACGCCCCACTACGAGTGGCGTTTCACCAAGGAGGGAGAGACGCAGCCCTACCTTGTGCGCTACGAGGAAGAGACCGAGTACACGTTCACCGAGGCGGGTTCGCACCGCATCGTGCTCTACGCCACGTTCATCAACGGCAACGACACCGTAGCCTACACCAAGGACTACTGGCAGGACGCACAGCCGATAACCATACAGATATCGGAGAGCAAGCTCGAGATGCCCAATGCCTTCTCGCCCAACGGCGACGGCATCAACGACATCTATCGCGCCAAGAACAGCTACCAGAGCATCGTGGAGTTCGACGCCTACATCTTCAACCGCTGGGGACAGAAGATATACGAATGGCACGACCCTGCGGGCGGATGGGACGGCAAGTTCAACGGCAAGGATGTGAAGCAGGGCGTCTACTTCGTGCTCGTGAAGGCGAAGGGAGCCGACGGAAGAAAGTATAACATCAAGAAGGATGTGAACCTGCTGCGTGGCTATACAGAAAGCAATGGGGTTAATTCTGTTGAATAGAGTTATGGGAGAAAAGATAAACGTTTGGGGCGCACGCGTCCACAACCTGAAGAACATTGACGTGGAGATACCACGCGACTCGCTCACGGTGATCACCGGACTGAGCGGATCGGGCAAGTCGTCGCTTGCCTTCGACACTATTTATGCCGAAGGTCAGCGCCGATACATCGACACGTTCTCGGCATACGCACGCAACTTCCTTGGCGGAATGGAGCGCCCCGATGTCGACAACATAACCGGTCTGAGTCCGGTTATATCCATCGAACAGAAGACAACAAACAAGAACCCGCGTTCTACCGTGGGCACAACGACCGAGATATACGACTATCTGCGTCTGCTCTATGCTCGCGCCGGAACGGCTTACAGCTATGTTACGGGCGAGAAGATGGTGAAGTATACCGAGGAGCGCATCATCGAGATGATCAACTCCGACTATGCCGGCAAGCGCATATACATACTCGCGGCACTCGTAAGGCAGCGCAAGGGCCACTACCGCGAACTCTTCGAGACGCTTCGTCGCAAGGGTTATCTCTACGTGCGCATCGACGGCGAGATTACGGAGATAAGAAGCGGCATGAAGACCGACCGCTACAAGAACCATAACATTGAGGTGGTGATAGACAAGATGCAGATGCGCGACGGCTTCGACGACCGCCTGCGCAAGACTGTCGCTACGGCAATGCGCGAGGGCGACGGACAGATTATGATTCTCGACAAGGACACGGGCGTGGCAAAGAACTTCTCCAAGCGACTGATGTGCCCTACGTCGGGCATCTCTTACCGCGACCCTGCACCCAATATGTTCTCGTTCAACTCGCCCGAGGGTGCCTGCAGCAAGTGCAAGGGCTTGGGCTACGTCAATGAGATTGACATGAAGAAGGTCATCCCCGACGACTCGCTGTCTATATACGAGGGCGCCATTGTTCCGCTGGGCAAGTATAAGAACCAGATGATCTTCTGGCAGATTGGCGCCATTCTCGAAGCGGCTGAATGTACGCTGAAGACGCCGGTGAGTGAGATACCTGAGGACACACTCAACGAGGTGTTGTACGGTTCGCTCGAAACGATACGCATCAGCAAGGACGTGGTGCGCACGTCGAGCGACTACTTCTGCACGTTCGATGGCGTCATCAAGTATCTGCGCACCGTCATGGAGAACGACGACTCGCAGGCCGGACAGAAATGGGCTGACCAGTTCCTCGCTATGGCTGAGTGTCCTGAGTGTCACGGCGCACGCCTTAACCGCGAAGCGCTGTCGTATCGCATCTGGGACAAGAACATTGCGGAGCTGTCTGCGATGGACATTCAGCAGCTTAAGCTGTGGATAGACGAGGCAGAAGCTCACCTCGACTCTCGTCAGAAGACTATCGCTACGGAGATATTGAAGGAGATAAAGACACGTATCAATTTCCTGCTCGACGTGGGTCTCGACTATCTGTCGCTCTCACGCCAGTCGGCAACGCTTTCCGGCGGCGAGAGCCAGCGCATTCGCCTTGCCACTCAGATCGGTTCGCAGCTCGTCAACGTGCTCTACATCCTCGACGAGCCGAGCATCGGTCTGCATCAGCGCGACAACGACCGTCTTATCCACTCGCTGAAGGAGCTGCGCGACATGGGCAACACCGTGGTTGTGGTAGAACACGACCGCGACATGATGCTCAATGCCGATTATATCGTTGATATCGGTCCGAAGGCGGGCATTCGTGGTGGCGAGGTTGTGTTCCTGGGAACGCCCGCTCAGATGCTTAAGGAGCACACCATCACCGCCGACTACCTTAACGGAGTGCGTAAGATAGAGATACCTGCCAAGCGACGCGAGGGCAACGGCAAGAGCATCGTGATACGCGGTGCGAAGGGCAATAACCTGAAGAATGTAGACGTAGAGTTTCCGCTGGGCAAGCTCATCGTGGTGACGGGCGTGAGCGGATCGGGCAAGTCGACGCTTATCAACGAGACGTTGCAGCCTATTCTCTCGCAGCACTTCTACCGCTCGCTGAAGAAGCCGATGCCCTACGACAGTATCGAGGGCATAGATAATATAGACAAGGTGGTGAATGTAGACCAGTCGCCGATTGGTCGCACGCCGCGCTCCAATCCGGCTACATATACCGGCGTGTTCAACGACATACGCGCCATGTTCGTCAATCTGCCCGAGGCGAAGATACGCGGCTATAAGCCAGGGCGCTTCTCGTTCAACGTGAAGGGCGGACGCTGCGAGACATGCAAGGGAGGCGGCTACCGCACTATCGAGATGAACTTTCTGCCGGATGTGCTCGTGCCGTGCGAGGAGTGTCACGGCAAGCGCTACAATCGTGAGACGCTTGAGGTGCGCTACAAGGGAAAGAGCATCGCCGACGTACTCGATATGACGTTCAATCAGGCTGTAGAGTTCTTTGAAAACGTGCCTAACATTCTGCAGAAATTAAAAACCGTGAAGGAGGTGGGCTTGGGTTACATCAAGTTGGGTCAGCCTTCGACGACACTCTCGGGTGGCGAGTGTCAGCGTGTGAAGCTGTCTACCGAACTCAGCAAGCGCGACACTGGCAAGACGCTCTATATTCTCGACGAACCGACAACGGGTCTGCACTTCGAGGACATAAAAATTCTGATGGAGGTGATAGAGAAACTGGTCGACCGTGGCAACACGGTGATTATCATCGAGCATAACCTCGACGTGATAAAGCTCGCCGACTATATCATCGACATGGGACCTGAAGGTGGACGCGGTGGCGGATGCTTGCTCGCAAAGGGAACGCCGGAGGAAGTAGCTGAATGCAAAGAAAGCTACACGGCGAAGTTCCTGGAGCAAGAGTTAGAATGTAAATAATTAGAAGTATATGAAAATAGAACTCAGTAATCTTGAGAAACGCTTCGGCACGAACACTGCCGTGGACATTAAAAGTTTCACCATCAACAACGGTGATATTCTTGGTCTTGTGGGCAACAACGGTGCCGGCAAGACTACGCTTTTTCGCCTTATGCTCGACCTTCTGAAGGCGGACGAGGGTGTTGTTACTATGCATCCGTCTGCGGATGGCGTTGAACTTGTTCCAAGCAGCCTCAAGCTCTCCCCCGACGGGGGAGTTGGAGGGGGCTCTCCAATCAATCCTGCGCTGAGCGAGGACTGGAAAGCGTATACCGGTGCGTACATCGACGACGGTTTCCTCATCGACTTCCTCACGGCGGAGGAATATTTCGACTTCATCGGTCGTGTGTCGGGCATGACGAAGGAGCAGATTGCGGAACGCCTTGTCTACTTCGAGCCGTTGATGGGCGGCGAGATACTCAACCAGAAGAAGTACATACGCGACTTCTCTGCGGGCAATCGCCACAAGGTGGGCATCATAGCGGCGCTGCTCAACCGTCCCGAACTGGTTATTCTCGACGAACCGTTCAACTTCCTCGACCCGCGCAGCCAGAATATGCTGAAGAAGATTCTTGTTGAATACAATAAGGAGACGGGTGCAACGGTTATCGTGTCGAGCCACAACCTGCAGCACACCACGGAGATATCTACACGCATCGCGCTGCTTGAGCACGGCGTGATAATAAAAGACCTCGACAACCACGATGCTGAGGCTGTTGTCGAGTTGCAGGACTATTTTAAAGTTTAGACTTTTTCATCTTCCAGCGCCAGTAATAATGCCACAGTCTGAATACCGGCTCGCTCAGCGCCTCCGACGGATAGTATTTTAGCAGTCGCAGGTCGCGGTGCAGTCGCAGCAGATTGTGTCCAAGAGCGCCATGCTTGAAGCCGTTGCCGTCGTAGGTGTCGCGACCCCAGGCATGGCGTTCGTCGTGATGTCCGAAGTTGCCGCCGCATAGGATGTCGTTGAGCAGCATCTCTCCGCGTTTCTTGTCCATCGGCGCAATCATCTTCTCCTCTGGCAAGCCCAGCACCTCGTGCAGCACGTACATCATTGCGCCGGCGAAGTGCCATAAGCCGAGGCGCTTTAGAGAATTTTGAGTTTTGAGTTTTGAGTTTTGAATTGTCGGCTTTGCCGATTTTGAATTATTCAATTTTGAGTTTTGAGTTTCCAATTCACAATTCTTCAACTCCTCATCGCGTAAGCGACAATTCAAAACTCCTAATTCAAAATTCAAAATTACATAGTAATAGTCTACTACTTGTCTCAGTCCCACGCCCTCGTAGAAGTAATGGTGATAGAGATGGTAGAGTTGGTAGACAGCGTTGAAGGCGGCAGTAGGCGCAGCCACCTCGCCCGCCTCGTCGGGCAGTGCTATCATGTTGCGGCACTGCGCGGCGATGCTCTCGCGAAACCACTGCTGCAAGCGGCGGTTGTACGTGAAGTTTGCCATGAAGCCCGGCGTATAGTGCAGCTCCACCGATATGTCGTTCGTCGTGAGCGCAATGTGGTTGTAGCTCTCCTCGTCAATCCGTCCGTTCTCCTTAGCCAGCGTTTGCGCCAGTTGTCTTATCTTCTTGCGCGATGCGTCCACCCACATGTCCACATCGCCCGGCGTGCGCGCCGCAGGGTTGGCGTACATAGCCGCGTTCGCCTGACCCTTCAGAATGCAGCAGTCGTAGCCCGCCGCCTTCACCTTATTATATATCTCCGCCGTCGCCGCGTTCAACATCATGTTCTGGCGGCTTATATTCTGGCTCATCATGAACCAGTTCATAAGCAGTCCCTGCTTGGGTGCTACCGCCTTTGGCAGTCGCGATATGCCTTCCATGATGATTCCTACCAGTGTCTGTTTCTTTGCGAAGTCGTAGAAGCGTTGCCAGTCGAAACCGTTCAGCGCCGACCCGTCCAGAAACTCCTTCCCATCGTACGTGCCCAGGGCGAATTGTATGAATTTATAATAAATCTTCTCTGTCATTATCTCTTTTAATACACGTTTTGCCGATTGGCAAAGTTAGTCAAAATCTTTCGATTATACTGCTCGTTTCCCGATTTATCCGCATGTCCATCCTAAAAATCGAAGTCGTCTACAGCATAAAGAGGTACATTCGTAACCCAATCTTCTTGCTTAAAGTCGTTCATTGAGATGCGGTATGCTTTTCTCGATTTGTTGTCACATACAAACTGACGCAGACTTTTAGCCTTGACATTAGTCTCTGCTTTTACTTCTAACGGGACAATCTCGTCCTCGTCATCTTGTAGCAAGAAATCAATTTCCAGGGTGCTGTTCGACTTGGCGTAGTAGTACGGTTCATATCTCAGAATTAGTTGCTGCAATACATATTGCTCTGTCAACGCCCCTTTAAACTCTGTGAAGATACTATTGCCTGTCACAATTGTAGAAGCTTTGAGATTAGACATTGCCCCTAAAAGTCCAACATCTAAACCGAAAATCTTAAAAGCCACTCTGTCTTTATAGCTGACAAGCGGCAGTCTTGGAGCCTTCACATTGCATACCTTGTATATTAATCCGGCATCTTGCAACCATTGCAAAGCAATTTCATACTCTCTGGCTCTTGCGCCATCACGCACCACTCCGTATATGAATTTCTTATTCTCCTTGCTTAGTTGGGCAGGCAGCGAATTCCACAAATCAGTAATACGAGGCACTATCTCAGATGGTGCGTGCTTAGACATGTCTCTTTGGTAACTATTCAGTATGCCTTTTTGTATCGACCTTACATCCTTCCAGTCGCGTTTTTGGCTAAAACTCAATACCGCCTCAGGCATACCTCCAACATAGTAATAATATTTTAAGTGTTCCTGAAGCTTTGGGGCAAACATAGTTATCATGTTCCAGTCTTTTGTTTGCAGTAGTTGTGCCAGATTCTTTTCTCCCATAGCCATCACAAATTCAATGAAATTCATGGGGTATAGGGACAGGAAATCTACCTTACCTACGGGGAAAGACTCTCCATTGTGTAACTCTATTCCTAAAAGTGAACCAGCCGCAATAACGTGATAGCCAGGTGCATTCTCTGCAAAATATTTAAGCGAAGTTATGGCGTGTGGCGCAGCTTGTATCTCATCAAGGAATATCAATGTCTCGCCCTCTGTACAGGTCACATTTGTTGCGGCTCCTATGGCAATAAGAATTCGAGGTATATTAAAGTCTTGCTCGAAGAGGTTTTGCAACATCTTCATCTCTTCAAAGTTCACATACGCCAACTGCTTATAGTTTTGACGAGCAAACTCTTTGACAAGCCAAGTCTTACCCACCTGCCTTGCTCCCTCTACAATTAGAGGTTTACGATGTTCTTTGGCTTTCCATTGCAGAAGTTCACTTGTTGCTAATCTATCCATAATAAAACATTTTTATTTCACAAAAAAATGAGGGAATATTCCACCTCTTATGCACATTTTAAGGGGGAATAACGATGCAAAGATACATATTTTAAGGGGGAATAACGATGCAAAGATACACATTTTAAGGGGTAATAATTGCTTTGTCTTACACATTTTTATGGGGAACACCCATTCTTTTATTATTTTTAAGGTTTTTCTTGCAGTAGGAATTTTAACAGCGGATTAAACTCTTAGTTTGAATTTACGCAGCCAAAATTCGTTTAATCCGTTTCTTGCTCGGTTGGTGCACTTCTTGCTCTGGCAAGCGGCAAAGCCGAGCGGAGACAAGTGCACCCCCTAAAAATAGCATCTGTGTATCTGCAATCCGTGGGAGAACATCAGAATATTGATTCTTCCGTTTCTGACGTGAATAGTTCCAGAGCCTTCATGCCCATGATAGAATTGCCCTTCGAGTTGAGTCTCGGACTCCACACCGCTATCGAGTAGCGCGACGGATAGAGCGCTACGATGCCGCCGCCCACGCCACTCTTGCCAGGCAGCCCCACGAGGAACGCGAAGTCGCCCGCCTCGTCGTAGAAGCCGCACGTCTGCATGATGGCGTTGATGCGCTTCACCCTCGAGATTGTCAGGTTCACGCCGGCATGCGAGAAAGGCTCGTTGCTGCGAGCAAACGCCATGAACGCATGCGAGAGGTCCTCGCAGCTCATCTCCAGCGAGCAGATAGTGCTGTAGAACTGCAGCACATCGTTCACGTCGTTATGCAGATTGCCGTGATGCTTCAGCAGATAGGCGATGGAAGCGTTCAGATAGCTGCAGCTCAGCTCCGACTGCGCCACCTCCTCCGAGAAGTTGATGTCCTCGTTGCCGGCGATGGTGCGCACGAAGCGCAGGAAGAACTCCTTCGGGTTCTCCAGATGCGAGAGAATAACGTCGGCAGTCACCAATGCGCCAGCGTTGATGAACGGGTTGCGCGGCTTGCCATGCTCGTACTCCAGTTGCACAAGCGAGTTGAACGCCGATCCCGACGGCTCCTTTCCGATGCGCGTCCACAGATCCTTGCCTAAGATGCTCAGAGCGATGGCAAGCGAGAACACCTTTGCGATGCTCTGTATCGAGAACTTCACGTCGGAAGCCCCGATGCTGTATGTCCTGCCGTCAAGCATGTGCAGGCACAGTCCGAACTGGTCAGGGTCTACATTCGCCAGTGCCGGGATATAGTCAGCCTGCTTTCCCTCTTTAGCGTATATCTCAATCTCTTCTCTTATGTGTTCCAGTAAAGGTTGATAGTCGGTCGTTTTCATTCTTTAGTAGCTTAAAAGTTAACGCTGCGAAAATACATGTTTTCTTATAAACGAGGCGCAGAATTAGTGTTATATAAACTTAAAAAGACTCTCCCGATAGGCTCAGGCTTTCGCCTGCTACCTATCGGGAGAGTCTTTATATATAAATATGTTTCAGGATACTTACTCTGCTACCACATTAACGCTTTTTGCCGACTGAGGCTTGAAGCGCAATGTGTATGTGCAGCTGTCCGATGACGGGCAAACATAGTCGGAGAGGGTTTGGTCGCCACCGCAAGAGTTGTTGCCCAAGCCGCGCTGCATATAGTCGAAGTGAGCGTAAACCTGCGAGTCGCGTGTCAGGTCGTACCAGTGGAGCTTTGTTTGCCACATAGTGTTAGTTCCTTTACACCATTGTGTCTCGTCATAGTGAGAGAGCGAGAATGAAGCGCGTCCGCCCACCTTTACGCCGAGCTGCACGCCTACGGTTTTGTTAGTGAGAATCAGCTCACGCAAGTCCTCGTGGTCACCGAAAGTCTGCGGGTGAATCATCTCGTCAACCATGTCGTCAACCGTTGTGGTGAAGCGTCCGAGGTAAGAACCCGTCTTGCGGTCGCTGTAGTTAGAGCGAGGACCGCGAGCATAGAACTCTACGTTCTCGAAACCTGCGGCAAACTGCATGCCCAAGCCGATGCGGGCGAGTGATTGACTTGGCGAGAATGTCACCTTCATGTCTACTGTTCCGTCTGGGTAGAATGTATAGTCGGTGGTGTAGCTGCATCCAGTTGCCGAACCGCTGACAGACATTGTCGCATTATTGCCGCTCTTTCTAAGTGCGCTTGTGACGCTGAGACTTGATGAATTGCTGAATGAGGAGCTAATCCAGCGGTCGTTGTCAACATCGCGATAGCTGTTGAAGTCAGGACCTGCAGCGATAAGGCTCTTGTCGTCGTATGTCCATGAGGTCATCTTGCCTGACGAGTTGAATACGATAGAATACTCCTTGCCGTTATTGTCGGTACCAGAAACGGTATTGCCGCTTACGCTCAACGAACCACCTGCAGAAGCGTAGCTTGGCAGCACGGGGAATCCCATTGTACCGTCAGTGCCCTTAGCTGTGCCGTTAGAGGTGTCCTGCTTAGAGAGCGAGAACTGAGCGTCAGCGATGCTGTAGCCTTCTTCTGCCCATGATGTCCAGTCGGCAACGTTAGCCTTTGTAGGCTTCTTTACGCGCAACTCTACGTTTACGAGATACTCTGCGCTGCCCTCTACTTTAGTTGTTATAGGCAGTGTTACGGTAGCAGAAGAACCTGCATCGATAGTTGTGAAGCTTTCGAGCTTGCCGTTCTCCACCAAATATCCGTCCTTCATCACGCGATAGCCGATTTCGAAGTTGTCAGACGAGATAGGCATAAACGCATACTTGTTCTCAATCTTTACAGACTTCGAATCAGCAGTAGGCTGAGTGAATTTCACATACTGATATACCTTCTTCACCTCAGAGAGCTTGCCAGTCCATGTGCGGTCTGGCGTGATGATACCGTTGTTGAGGAAGTTGCCCTGGAAGCCGGTTACAGGACTCCAGTTCACAGCGATGGAATTGTAATCGTAACCAGAAACCCAATAGTTGAAGCCGTTTTCGCTTTTCTTTTGGCCCTTAACAAGCTTTTCCGGGTCGTAAATCGACTGGTCTACCCAGTCCCAGATACAACCACCGATGATACCGGTGCTGCTTTCAATTACATCCCAGTATTCCTTCAAGTTACCAATAGCCTGACCCATTGCATGAGCATACTCGCAGATGAAGTAAGGCTTGCCGTTGTAACCATTCGACTTGCTTGATGCTCCTTGCTTGTCACCAATCGGATACACAGTCGGGTACATGTTAGAGTGGAGGTCTGAATAGCTGACATTGTAGTCCTCGTTGCAGTAGAAGATAGGGCGGCTGTTGTCGTACTTCTTCATTTCTGTTTTTGCAGAAGAGAAATTGGTTGCATCGCCACACTCGTTACCCAACGACCAGAAGAGAACGCTCGGGTGGTTGCGGTCGCGCTTCACCATGCGCACCTCACGGTCGGTGATAGCTGTTTGCCAACTGCTGTTGCTTGCTAATCCCTGGTTGCCGTGACATTCCACGTTTGCCTCGTTCACACAATACATACCAAATGCGTCCATCATGGCGTACATCTTCGGTTGACGCGGATAGTGCGATGTGCGTATTGTGTTTACGTTAGCCTGCTTCATCATCTTGATGTCCTTAAGCATTGTCTCCATGTCGATAGCACGACCATATTCAGGGTGAGTGTCCTGAGTGTTCACGCCCTTAACGAAGATACGCTTGCCGTTTACGAGCAATTTTGTACCGCTTATTGTTACAGTCTTGAAGCCGTACTTTGTAGAGAACGCCATCTCCTCTGCTCCGTTCTCGTCCTTCTGACTTACAACAACCGTGTAGAGATACGGGTCTTCAGCGCTCCACGGATACAGACTGCTGAGGTTGCCGAATGTTATAGTCTTTTCAGCTTTTGCTGTTCCGCTGTAAGTCTCTGTTTCGGTAGCTATCTGATTGCCGTCGCGGTCGAGCAACGACACCTGCAGAGTCTTGGTTGTAGAGACGTTGTTGCGGTTGTCTACAGTCAGCTTCACCGACATGCTGCCGCTTGTAGCCTCGTCGTTGAGCGACGATGTGATGTAGTGGTCAGACACGAACACCTTCGGAGTAGCTACGAGATATACGTCGCGATGGATGCCAGAGAGGTGCCACATATCCTGACCTTCGAGATACGAACCGTCGCACCAACGATATACACGTACCGAGAGCTGGTTGTCGCCAGTAGTTACGAAGTCGGTGATGTCGAACTCGGCGTCGGTGTTAGAGTCTTGCGAGTAGCCTACGTACTTGCCGTTCACCCATACCACGGCAGCGCTATATACGCCGTCGAAGTGTACAAACACACGCTTGTCCTTCCATGTCTCAGGAATAGTGATGGTACGGCGATAGAAGCCAGTTGCGTTGTGGTCGGTAACACCATATTTCTCCCAACCCACGTTTGCGTTTGGAGCTTTGTCTTGGAACGGATAACCTACGTTGGTGTATACCGGTTTGCCGTAGTTAGCCATTTCCCAAGAGAGCGGCACGCGGATGGTGTCCCAACTGTTGTCGTTCAAGTCCTTTGCATAGAACTCGCTTGAGCCAGGACCAGATGATGTACCTGCAACATACTTGAACTTCCAAGTTCCGTTGAGGTTGATATATTCAGCCTTTGTTTTGTCGGGCTGCTGCCACGGCTCTGCGTAGTGCTTAGTGTCTGCCTTCATCTGCTCTACCGAAGCGTAAGGGATGAATGTAGCGTGTGCGTCCTCCTTATGGTCGCTCACCTTGCTCTGGTCGCTTATCCAGCTAACATCAAAAGAACCATGGTTAGGAGGTGTTGTGCCGGCGTCAGTTTTGATGAAGCCGAAGGCTGTAGCGCTTGATGAATCTGTTGTACGACCAAGCTTGCCACCGTCGGTTCCGTCGTATGTGAGGTAGTATGTCTTGTTTTGTGTGTAAGCGTAAATCTTATATGTATGATTTGTTGCATCTACCTCCTCGAATTTCCACTCCTGATTGGCATTTCCCTTTTTGTCGTCGTTTTCAGATGTCCACTGAAGTGGCATTACCTTGGTGTTGTTGCCTGCCATGTCGAGAGCCTTAGACGACATGATGTTTACGATGTGCCAAGGATACGAAGTAGAATAGTTGCCTTTCTTTGTTATCCACTTCTGACCGTTGTTGCTGTCTGACTTTGTTGTCACAGTAATCTGCTCATCATTATTAGATGTAGTAACGGTGAAGCATCTTGTCGGGTAGTCGGCTGGACAAATAAAATATGTAGAGCCGTATGCTGGAACTGTGAATGGTGGAACAATGCTGACGCTCTTATATGTAGCATAGCTACGATTGTCACCTTGCTGGCTGCCTATAGAGATAGAATTCAAAGCCAAAAGGTTAGACAACGTAGAAGCGTTCTTCTGAACTACACCGTTAACGGCAAGACCTTCAGAAGAGAGCTTCAACTTCAAAGTTGTGCTTGACAGCGTTACCAATGTTTGATCTCTGCCTCCGCCATTGGGCAAGTAGTCTATTTCAAGCTGCTTGGTTGATGCTGTGTAGTAAAGGTGGAGATTGTACTTTCCTGCTGTGCTCCACTGGGCAATATCATCGCCAAAGGAGATTATGTTCTGCAGTGAAACTGATGTTCCGCAATTGCTAAGGTCAATCTCTGCTTCTATCCATTGATAGCTGAAATCAATATTTTGAGTTTTTGAGAACTCCGCACCATTAGGCGAGTAGTTCTCCCACAGAACTGTTTTTGTCTCCGCTGCGAACGCTTGCGTCGCAGCGAGTACGAGCAGCGTTATTATCGCAGCAAAATGATGTTTTATATATGTCTTCATAGGGTCGTATATTTTTATTTAACTATGAGTTTAATGCCGTTCATGATATATACGCCCGGAGCCAGACCTGCAGCAGTAGAGTTGCGGCGCACGAGCTGACCGTTAACGGTGTATATGTTTCCAACCTTAGGAGCCTCAGGCTTTACGAAAGTACCGTCGAGGCCCGTAGTGTTGTTGTCGATGCCCCATGTGAGCTGACGGTCATAACCGCTCATGTCCTGGAAGTAGCAGCGGAAACCATCTGCCGGCATAGCAGTTACCAGGTGATAAAGCTTGTTTTCATCACCAAATACATAGCATCTTGCAGGAAGCTCAGTCGGGGTATAGAAACCAGTAAGTCTTATTGGTTCTTTTGTTATCGTAGGAACCTTTCCGCTATCATTCCAAGTAGCTGTTTCAATATCTGTGAAAGTGTATGTGTGGTCTGTGCTCACACGCTCAGGCTGAAAGAAGTATGGTGTGCCAGCCTTGATGTCTGCACGGTCAGAAAGATTCAAGTTGTTTCCAGTGGTGCTTGTAAATTCCAAAACTCTTGTACCTGCACCCCATGCAGCAACAACCTGATCGGCAGGTACGTTGAATGGGAGACAGATAGAATTCCATTCTTTAGCATAAAGCTCACGCTTCAGCTCTACATCAACATAATCGCCAGTGAATGTCGGCTGACGGTATTCTTTTGTTTCGTCAAGTTTTACAACCTGCTTTACAAACCATTGACCAGAAGCGAATGATGCAGCTGGCTCCTCGTACGAAGTTGCAATTGCGTCATCAAGTGTGTAGACAAAGGCAGTAGAGTAGGCGTTGCTATCCTGATAGCCCAATGTGTAAGTGCCGTCGGCAGACGACTTCAATATCCATTTGACGTCTGTGCCGTTAAAGTTCTTACGACCGGCGTCTTTTGATGGAGTCTCTGTAGTATTGGTTACCTCCATTGCAACCCGTTTTTTTGAAAGCACCGGCTTGCCATCTTTGCCCACCGAGAGGTACTGTCCCAGTGAGTTGAAGATATACACGGAAGTCAGCGCCAATGTGTATAACAAATTCATATTAATAAAGTTTTAATAGAAAAATCAAATTAGAATGGTAAACGCCAATAGGGCTCACCATGAAAATAGAAATAGGTATGTGCTTATTAATCGTAAGCTTTAAACCCCATGTCGTCATCCATAATCTCAGAATCGTCTTCCCATGCAGAACTGCCAGAAGGGCGTTTCATGCTGCGAGGCTTTGTCGGATTGCTTTCTTCTGAACCGCCAGGTGAGACTGTCGTTCCGCCATTTCCTCCTCCAGGGCTACCAGCCATCAATCTGTTGCTTGTCTCAAGCGTCAATACTTCGACAAAAGGTCGGTCGTACTTTTTTTTCTTCATAGATTATTGTTTTAGTTTATTTTTTTAGTTTATTTTTTTATTTGCATAACTTCAAACGTAAACCAGCGGTGCTTATCATTATTTTACTTCGCTTAGGCGCACACGCCATGCGATGCCTTTTAGTCGTAAAAGCACCACATCAGTTTAACATTTGCTATAACTCTCTTTTATTTATTTAATTATTCTGCTTGCAAAATTAGCCATTTATTCTCTTATATTTGTATAAACGACAGTTGTATTAAGTTTTTTTATATATTGTTTGAAGAAGTCAGAGAATTTAAAGAAGTTATAGAGTTTGAAGAATTTAAAGAAGTTATAGAATTTAAAGTCAAATGTCCTATTGCTGTCCGGTAAAACTAATAATGAGGTCAAAGACGGGCTGAAAGCCCAACAATCACATAGCCCAGGGCAGCGCCCTGGGTAAACATTATACCCCACATCTACATTCGCCCTGTAAGGGCAAAAGCCTAATTATTAAGCTGTTGCCCTTACAGGGCGTAGGGGTCGTGTGGTTCCTTTTACCCTTCAATATTGCTTTGTTGGTGCACTTGAGACAAGTGCACCCCCTTAAAGCACCGTTCGCCGTCCGATCAGATTGCGTTCGCCGTCCAATCGGATTCCGTCCGCCGTCCGATCGGATTGCGTCCGCCGTCCGATCAGATTGCGTTCGGGTGACGGTGACTTTTCGTGAGGTTTTACCCACAATAAAGTATTGTACGCATGCGTACCTATTATTCTTTAATAAGCTTTACTCGTGATATATCACAAGATTTGTGCTCTTTGTGCCGCTATGAGCCACAAAGAGAGCATAATAAGTCGAATTTATTTGCTTTTTCGAAATTAATGCTGTAAATTTGCACATTAATACGTAGTGTGTGCAAGCGTTTCGTGCCTGCAAGCAGAGCACGCTACAAGGCGTGTGTGCAGCAATGCGCAACGCATATATATATAATAGGTATAACAAACAGGAAAGGGGTAATCATTCAATATGTCAATATCCAAGACACGCCAGAAACTCATTGATATCGCGCGCCAGCTCTTCGCCAAGCGCGGCGTGGCTAACACCACGATGAACGATATCGCCGTGGCGTCGGGCAAGGGTCGCCGCACGCTGTACACCTACTTCAACAGCAAGGAGGAAGTGTATTCGGCTGTGATAGAGTCGGAGCTTGAACGCCTGAGCGACAAGCTCGACGAGGTGGCAGCCATGAAGATGCGCCCGCTTGACAAGGTGATAGAGCTTATCTACACCCATCTGAGCATGATCAGAGAGACCGTGGTGCGCAACGGCAACCTGCGCGCCGAGTTCTTCCGCAACATCTGGATGGTGGAGAAAGTGCGCAAGAAGTTCGACGACTACGAGATAGACCTCTTCCGCAAGGTGTATCAGGACGGCAAGGCAGACGGCGAGTTCGACATCGACGACGTGAACCTTGTAGCCGACATCACCCACTACTGCATAAAAGGTCTCGAAGTGCCGTTCATCTACGGACGCATCGGACACGGGCTCACCGAAGAAGCCAGCAAGCCGCTCGTGGCGAAGGTGGTGTACGGAGCGCTCGGCAAGAAACTCAACAATTAGAATTTTTTATTTATTAAATAATTAAAGAAATGGGATTATTAACAGGTAAGACTGCCCTCGTCACGGGAGCAGCCCGCGGCATCGGAAAGGCTGTCGCAATGAAGTTCGCCTCTGAAGGCGCAAACATCGCATTCACCGACCTCGTGCTCAACGACGACATGGCTGCCGGACTTGAGGCTACACGTAAGGAGATTGAGGCTCTGGGCGTTACTTGTCGTGCATACGCAGGCAATGCTGCCGATTTCGAGGAGACAGACAAGGTTGTAAAGCAGATACATGCAGATTTCGGTTCTATCGACGTGCTGGTGAACAACGCCGGCATCACAAAGGACGGCTTGATGCTCCGCATGTCTGAGGCACAGTGGGACGCAGTGCTCAACGTGAACCTCAAGTCGGCATTCAACTTTATCCACGCTTGTGCACCGATCATGCTCCGTCAGCGCAGCGGTTCAATCATCAATATGTCGTCTGTAGTAGGCGTTCACGGCAACGCAGGCCAGTGCAACTACTCGGCTTCTAAGGCTGGTATGATCGGTCTGGCTAAGTCAATCGCTCAGGAGCTCGGCCCCAAGGGCGTACGCGCCAACGCCATCGCTCCGGGTTTCATCGAGACACCTATGACAGCACAGCTGCCTGAGGACGTACGCAAGGACTGGATGAAGAAGATTCCATTGCGTCGCGGCGGTCAGACAGAAGACATCGCAAACGTATGCTTGTTCCTCGCTTCTGACATGTCATCGTACGTTAGCGGCCAGGTTATCCAGGTAGACGGCGGCATGAACATGTAATTCTGTCTGCAAACAGATTTTTTACGATAATCAGGGTGTTTCAAAACTGAACTTATCGGGAGCCCCAACTTCCTTTAACTTCTATTTTGATGCACCTTTTTTGTGTCTTTTTATAATAAGCAAACAATGAAAGTAGTCTACGAAGACAACCATATTATCATAGTCAACAAGTGCAGCGGCGAAATAGTGCAGGGCGACAAGACCGGCGACAAACCGCTATCCGACATCGTAAAGGAGTATATCAAAGAGAAGTATAACAAGCCCGGAAACGTGTTCCTCGGCGTGGTGCATCGACTTGACAGACCCGTGAGCGGACTCGTTGTCTTCGCAAAGACATCAAAGGCACTCTCCCGACTGAACGACATGTTCCGCACGGGCGATGTGCACAAGACCTACTGGGCGATAACAAAGCGCCGCGACATTGCGCCCGAAGGAACGCTAACCGACTGGCTCACGCGCAACGAGCGCCAGAACAAGAGCTACGCCCACGACAGGGAGGTGCCGGGCGCGAAGAAGGCGATACTGAAATACAAGGTGCGCTCCGTGTCGGACAACTATATGCTGCTCGAAGTGACGCTGCTCACCGGCAGACATCATCAGATACGCTGTCAGCTGGCGCACATGGGATGCCCGATAAAGGGCGACCTGAAGTACGGCGCGCCGCGCAGCAACCCCGACGGAAGCATCTCGCTCCACTCGCGCCGCGTAGAGTTCGTCCACCCCGTGTCGAAAGAACAGATATGCGTTGAGGCAGAAGTGCCGGCAGACCGTCTGTGGCAGGAGATCGCAAGGTAATTCAGGGGTGCACTTTATCAGGGGGTGCACTTGTCTCAAGTGCACCAACCTATTAGCTTTCTAATGTGGACAGTTTGCTGTGTTGGTGCAGTTGAGACAACTGCACCCCCTGACTGCACCCCCTAACAGCTCTATAAAATAAAAATCAAACAATACAAAAGAATGAAGCCCAAATACAAACGATATTTAAAGATAGCGGCAGCCATACTTGCCACGCCGATAGCGCTTCTGGTGCTGTTGGCCGTGCTGCTTTACATACCGCCCGTGCAGAACTGGGCAGTAAGGCAAGCGGCAGGATACGCCTCCGAGTCAACCGGCATGAACGTGTCGGTAGAACGTGTGCGTCTCAGCTTTCCGCTCGACCTAAGCGTGCAAGGGCTTCTCGCTACGCAGCCCAACGACTCGCTGCACAACAGCATTGACACTATAGCCGCTGCCGACGAACTCGTCGTGGGCGTGCGTCTGCTGCCCCTCTTTGCCGGCAACGTAGACGTTACCGACCTCGACTTCCGCCATGTGAACATCAACACCGCACAACTCGTGCCCTCAGCACGTGTGAAAGGCGGCGTAGGACGACTGAAGGTGGAGCCGAGCCGCGTGGCGCTTAAGAAGGAGAAGGTGGCGCTCGGACCGGTGCTCCTCGCAGACGCCAACCTCGACATAGCGCTCAGCGACACCGTGCCAGAGGACACGACAAAAACAGAAAACAAATGGCAGATAGCTTTCAGCCGACTGGCTGTGAAGCGTTCGGCTGTAAAGATACACATGCCCGGCGACACACTCGCTATAGGCGTCGGACTGACCGATGCATCGGCTACCGACGGCGACATCAATCTCGGTACGGGCGTATACAAGGTCGGCACGTTCGACTGGCGCGACGGCTTCGTCAACTACGACAACAACTTCGCCATGCGACAGAAAGGGCTCGACGTGAATCATATTGCGCTGAAAGGCGTTTCGCTGCGCATCGACTCGCTCTGCTTCGAACAAGAAGCCACCAAGCTGCAACTCGCTCTCAACCGCTGCGCCTTCCGCGAGCAGAGCGGACTGAGCGTGACCGACGCAAAGGGACACGTGCGGCTCGACACGGCGCACATAGCGCTGCCCGACTTCCGTCTCACTACGCCCGTGTCGTGGCTCAAGGCGAGTGCCGACATGGACTTCTCTACCTTCGCCGACACGAATCCGGGCGTGATGCGACTGAAGATGGACGCATCAGTAGGCAAGTCGGACATGCTGTTGGCGCTCGGAATGATGCCCCTGCAGTTTGTTTTGCGACTGCCCGAACAGCCACTCGCCCTTCATGCCGACATCAACGGCAACATGAAGAACCTTAAGATTCGAGACATCTCGGCTAAACTCCCCACGGCATTCAACATAAAGGCGGACGGAAAGGCGGGCAACCTCACCGACATCGACCGCCTCACAGCCGACATCAACCTCGACGCACGTGCCGACAACATCAGTTTCCTGCAGCCAGCATTGGGTCTGGACAAGAACACAGCGGTACGAATACCTAACGGCATAACGCTGAAAGGCAACTGCAAGGTGAACGGACCGCAGTATGCTACGGAGTTTGTGGCTACGCAGGGTGGCGGTTCGGTGCGAGGCAGAGGCGCGTTCAACATGCGTTCTATGGCATACCGCGCCAATCTGACGGCTTATGCTCTGCCCCTGCAGAACTTCATGCCGGGCAGCGGTCTACATTCGTTCAGCGGCGAACTGACAGCCGACGGCGCAGGCTTCGACTTCCTCTCGCCACGCACCCGAATGGATGCACGTGTAAGGGTTGGCAACTTCCATTATTCGGGCTACGACCTCTCGAACGTGAGTCTGCAAGCCGAGGTGAAAAACGGTGTCGGCAGAGCGTTGCTCGACAGTCGCACACCGCTGCTCAACGGCATCATCGACCTGCGCACCGTGCTCGACAACCGACGCATTGACGCAAACCTGCTATGCAACCTGCTCTATGCCGACTTCTACAAACTCGGTATCACCGAGGTGCCGCTCACGACGTCGATGACCGCTCATGTAGACGTGCAGTCGGACCTTGCGTCGACACACAGCGTGAAGGGCGTGATAGGAAACATCGTAGTGCGCGACTCGGCAGCGGCTTACCGACCAGAGAACGTGGTGATGGACATCTTCACACGCCGCGACTCAACACACGCCAACGTGACGTGCGGCGACTTTGCGCTGCGACTCGACGGCAGCGGTTCGGCAGAACATATCCTCAACCGTCTTTCGTCGATAGGCGTTGAGGCTAAGAAGCAGCGCAACGAGCGATATATCAACCAGTTGCGACTGCGCGAACGCCTGCCAGAACTCTCCGTTTATCTCGATGCAGGTAAGGAGAACATCATCTCGCGCACGGCACGCCACTACGGTTACGAGTTCCAGGACGCATATATAAACATGAACACGTCGCCCGTGAAGGGCATCAACGGCACGGTGCGCATCGACTCGCTCGTGGCTTCGGGCATGCAGCTCGACACGATACGCGTAGCCGTGCGGTCGGACTCGGTGAAGACCGACTTCGAAGGACAGATACGCAACAACCGATATAACAAGCAGTACGTCTTCAACGCTCTCTTCCGTGGAGCGTTCTACAAGCAGTCGCTCTTCTTCGGCACACGCGTGTTCGACGACCGCAACCGTCTCGGCGTGGCGCTCGGACTGAAAGCCGATATGGAGCAGAACGGTGTGCGTGTGTCGCTCGGCGGCATCGACCCGGTGTTCGGCTACAAGCAGTTCAAGGTGAACAAGGGCAACTATGTGTTCTTCGCCGACAACAAGCGCATATCGGCTGACATGAAGTTGCTGGCAGACGACGGCATGGGTGTGAAAGTGTTCAGCAACGACAGCACCGAAGCACAGCAGGACATCACAATCGGCTTGACGAAGTTCGACCTTGCCAAGGTGCTCTCCGTCATTCCGTATGCTCCGAAGGTGTCGGGCGTGATGAACGGCGACTTCCACTATATCGACGACAACGGCGTAATGTCGGTGTCGTCGTTCGTGAGTGTGAACAAGATGGCGTACGAGGGCTGCAAGATAGGCGATGTGGCGAGCGAGTTCGTATACATGCCGCGCGAAGGCGGCAATGAGCATTGTGTCGACGGCACATTCTCTGTAGACGACTACGAGGTATGCACGCTCAGCGGTACGTACGTGACAAGCGGATTCGGCCATCTCTCGGCAGATGTGCAGCTGCAGCGCACTCCGCTGTTGCTGCTCAACGGTTTCATGCCCGACAGACTGCTCAACTTCAAGGGTTATGCCGACGGACACGTGAAGGTGGACGGACAGCTCAACCGCTTGGACGTGGACGGCGAACTGATGTTCGACTCGGCTTATGTGGCGAGTGAGCCTTACGGTGTGGAGATGCGACTCTGCGACGACCCGGTGACGATAACCGACAGCAAGATGCAGTTCGAGAACTTCCAGCTCTTCGCACGCAACGGCAATCCGCTCACGCTCTACGGCAATGTAGACTTCGCCGATATGTCGAACATGACGATGTATATGCGTATGCGTGCAACCAACTATCTGCTTATCGACTCGAAGCAGAAGGCTCGCTCTGAGGCGTTCGGCAAGGCTTACGTCAACTTCCTCGGACTTGCCGACGGACCGCTCGACGCTTTGCGCTTCCGCGGTCGTCTCGACGTGCTCGGTTCGTCGGACATCACGTACATTCTGCGCGACTCGCCGCTCTCTACCGACAACCAGCTCGACGGACTCGTGAAGTTCGTGAACTTCAAGGACCCGGGAGCTACGCAGGTGGTGCGTCCGCCGCTTACGGGTCTTACGATGGACCTCACGGTGAACATCGACGAGGGCGCTCATGTGCTCTGCGCGCTGAATGCAGACAAGTCGAACTACGTGGATATCGTAGGAGGCGGCCAACTGCGAATGAAATATACCGAAGCCGACGGACTTGGTCTTTATGGCAGATACACGATAGGGCAGGGCGAGATGAAATACTCGCTGCCGGTTATCCCGCTAAAGACGTTCACCATCAAGGACGGAAGCTACGTGGAGTTCTTCGGCGACGCAATGAACCCGCGCCTGAACATCACAGCGACGGAGGAGAACAAGACTACCGTCACGAACGATGCGGGCGTAGGACGCAGTGTGACGTTCGAGTGCGGTGTGGAGCTTACGAAGACGCTCAACGACATGGGTCTGCAGTTCACCATCGACGCGCCTGACGACCAGGAGATACACAACGAGCTGATGACACAGTCGGTTGAGAACCGCGGCAAGCTCGCTGTCACGATGCTCACCACGGGCATGTATCTCTCAGACACCAGCGCCGGCGCATTCAACATGAACAGTGCGCTCAGTTCGTTCCTCAGTTCGCAGATTACAGCCATATCGGGCAACGCGCTGCGCACGCTCGACCTCTCGTTCGGCATGGACAACACGCAGTTGGGATCGGGCGCCGTACACACCGACTACTCGTTCAAGTTCTCGAAGCGCTTCCTCAACAACCGACTGCGCATCGTGATAGGCGGTAAGGTGTCGAGCGGTGCCGAAATAGAGAATCAGAACGACACGTTCTTCGATAATATTGCGATGGAGTATCGCCTCTCGCCCAACTCGAACAAGTATCTGAAGTTCTTCTACGACCGTGCTACGTACGATTGGCTCGAAGGCTACGTCGGACAGTTCGGCGGCGGTTTCGTATGGCGCCGCAAGCTGCAGAGTCTGAAAGACATCTTCCGCTTCAAGCGCAAGACAGATGACATATACACGATGCCGATGAACGGTGCGCTGGTTCAGAAGAAGAATTACACGATTGTGAATAACAACGATTCGACGGCTGCGCAGAAGAAGGACTCGACTGCGGTTAAGAAAACGAAAACGGCGCTTTCGGGCGATAAAAAGTAAAGGTTTATGAAGAATACGCTATATATAATAATATGTGTAATGGTGCTTGTCGGCTGTTCGTCGACAAGTTCTGTGCCCGAGGACGACAAGTTGTTCACGGGCTTGCGCAAGACCGGGTACGAGAACTACGAGCCTTGCGACCATTTCTACTCTACGCAGGAGGAAGTGGAGGCGGCGCTCGCCACAACGCCAAACGGCGCCCTTTTCGGCAGTCCGTACTACCGCATACCTTCCTACCGTCTGTGGATATACAACGCCTTCGAACATTCGCGCGGCGGCATAGGCAAGTGGATGCGCACAACGTTCGGCAAGGCGCCGGTGCTGCTCAGCACGGTCAATCCGCAGCTGCATGCGCAGGTGGTGCGCGAGTTGCTGCGTGCGCGCGGCTACTTCGGCGGCTATGTCAACTACGATGTGCTTACATCCGATAGTTCGTGCACGGCGAAGGTGAAGTATAACGTCAACTTCGGCGACTTGTACACCGTAGACACGCTGACATACCACAACTTCCCTGAAGAAGCCAACGAACTTATCGAGAAGAAGGCGTCGGAGTCGCTCGTGAAAGCCGGCGATCCGTTCGACGTCTCGGTGCTTGAGGCAGAGCGAACACGCATTTCGACGCTCCTGCGCAACAACGGTTTCTTCTACTATCAGCCGAGCTATGCCACATATCTCGCCGATACCATCGCCGAGCCGGGCGAGGTGCAGGTGCGTCTGCACTACGCCGACAGTCTGCCTGCCGCGGTAGGTCGCAAGTGGTACGTCGGTCGCATCAATCTCGAGATGCGTAAGCAGTCGGTGCTGGAGCAACTGAAGGATACCTTACGCCGCCGCAACTACACCATCGTCTACAACGGCAAGCGCGAGCCGATGCGCCGCAGCGTAATCACTCGAGATATGAAGATAAAGCCCCGCAAGCTATACAGCTATCAGGACTATCAGCAGACCATCAACACGCTCACGGCGAAGGGACTCTTCTCGCGTGTCGACCTTGCGTTCGCTCCGCGCGACACTTCGGCAACGTGCGACACGCTCGACCTCACGCTCAACTGCGTGTTCGACAAGCCATACGATGTTTATCTTGAGGGCAACCTGGTAGGAAAGACGACGGGGCGTGTGGGTCCGGGACTCAATCTGGGCTTAGTGAAGCGCAATGCCTTCCGAGGCGGAGAGAAGCTCACCGTGAATCTGAAAGGCTCGTACGAATGGCAGACGGGACATCAGGCAGACGGCAGCAGCTCGAAGTTCAACTCGTACGAATATGGTGCCGATGTGTCGGTAGAGATGCCGCGCCTGCTGTTTGTGAACAATATCTTGCGCCGCTTGCGCCATATACGTCGCAGAAAAGGCAAGCCGATACGCCAGCGCTATGCTACGCCGACAACGCTCATCAAGGGATCGTTCGACGTGCTCAACCGCTCGGGCTTCTTCCAGCGCCACATCGTGTCGGGCGAGCTGACATACAAGACGCAGCCGAGAGCCATCGTGCAGCACCAGTTCTCGCCGCTCATACTGCAGTACGAGTACATGAAGCACATGACGCCGGCGTTCACCGAACTCGTCAACAAGAGTCCGTACCTGCTTGTGGCGATGAGCGACCAGTTTGTGCCTAAGATGCGCTACACATTCACATACCAGTCGCCGGCGCGCCTTCACAATCCTATCTTCTGGCAGGTGTCGGTGAGCGAGGCTGCCAATCTGCTTTCGCTCGGATACATGGCGTTCGGCGAGAAGTGGACTGACAAGGAGAAGACGATGTTCAAGAATCCGTACGCTCAGTTCCTGAAAGTGGAGACCGACTACAGCAAGACGTGGCAGGTGACGGAGCACAGCACGCTCGTCGGACACGTGAACATGGGTGTTGTATGGGCGTATGGCAATGCGATAAGTGCACCGTACAGCGAGCAGTTCTATGTAGGCGGCGCCAATAGCATACGTGCATTCAACGTGCGCAGTATCGGTCCGGGTCGCTATCATGCCCAGACTTCTTACCTCTCGTATCTTGACCAGACCGGCGACTTGAAGTTGCAGATGAACCTCGAGTATCGTCCGCGTATGTTCGGCAACCTCTACGGCGCATTGTTTCTCGACGCAGGCAACGTGTGGACGCTGCGCAGCGACAGCGACCGTCCGGGTGCGGTGTTCAAACCGAAGAACATGTTTAAGGAGATGGCGGTCGGCACGGGCATCGGCATACGCTACGACCTCGACTTCTTCGTGCTTCGCCTCGATTGGGGTGTAGGTCTGCACCTGCCGTACAAGAACGGCTTCTACAACTTCGACAAATTTAAGGATAGCCAAAGCATACACTTCGCAATCGGTTATCCGTTCTAAAATCAATAAAGCAAAAAAAGTAGCGGAGGTCTCCGGCCTCCGCAGCAAGCAACAAGACTATATTCAGTCAAGTTAACTGCTGCGGAGGCCGGAGACCTCCGCTACTATTTTTATTCCGCCGAGAAGTCGGCTACCATTTTTCTGTACATGCTATACGCTCTTGAACGCGAGATATATCCCGTGAGATGTCCTGAGACATTCACCACGGGCATATAACGTGTGCCCTTAAGATCGAACTTGCGCATCACTTCCTCCATCGAATCGCTCTCGCCAACCTGCGCTGCAATGGGCAGCATCAGTTGCTGAACGGTGAGTTTGTTATAGAGTTCGGCGCGGAACATGATGTGTCGAATCTTCGTGATGTCTATCTCGCCAAGCAGCGAACCGGCGTTGTCGAGCACCGGTATGAACGACGTGTGACTTTTCGAGATAGCGTTCACCAACTTGCCCAACGGCATGTCGGGCGTAACGGCGGTGAAGTCGCGCTCTATCACGCTGTCTATCTTCATCAGCGTCAGCACAGAGCGGTCGGTGTGGTGAGTAAGGAGCTTGCCCTCGCGAGCAAGACGCATGGCGTAGATGCTGTGCGGCTCGAAGATGCTGATAGTCATCACCGAGGCAATGCTCACAATCATCAGCGGCATGAACATATCGTAGCCGTTCGTAATCTCGGCGATGAGGAAGATGCCCGTAAGAGGAGCGTGCATAACGCCTGCCATAACGCCAGCCATGCCGAGCAGCGTATAGTTCTTCTCAGGAATATAGATGCCCACCTGGTACATGTTCCAGAGTCGCGAGAAGAGGAAGCCGGTAAAGGCTCCGACAAAGAGCGACGGCGCGAACGTACCGCCGCAACCGCCACCGCCGTTTGTGGCTGCCGTGGCGAATGTCTTGGTCAGAATGACGAGCGCAATGAACACGATGAGCCATCTGCCGTCGCCAGAGAACATAGAGTTCTTCAGCACTTCGTTCCAGTCTGCCTCGCTCGTGCCGTTGAGCAGCACGTTAATGGCAGAATAGCCTTCGCCGTAGAGCACGGGGAACACGAAAATGAGCGAACTGAGCATCACTCCGCCCAATGCGAGCTTAGCCCAGCGATGCTGCTTCAGCTTGCCGAACATGCCCTCGCATACTGACATCGAACGTATGAAGTAGAGACTCACAAGTCCGCATGCGATGCCGAGGATGATGCACGCCGGCACACGCTCCACGCTCCACATGCTGTCGAGGTGGAAGCTGAACAGCGATGAGCTGCCCATGAAGATATACGTGAAGCACGTAGCCGTGACCGCTGCCGTGAGGATAGGCAGCAGCGACGCCATGCTCAAGTCGACCATCAGCACCTCGAGCGTGAACACCAGTCCGGCTATGGGCGCCTTGAAGATGCCGGCGATGGCGGCGGCAGCACCGCAGCCAACAAGCAGAATCAGCTTCTTCTTGTCCATGCCGAACAGTCGTCCGAGGTTGGAACCGATAGCCGAACCCGTGAGCACGATAGGCGCCTCGGCACCTACCGATCCGCCGAAGCCGATGGTGATAGCCGACGCCACAACCGATGTCCAGCAGTTGTGCCCTTTCAGTCGCGACTGCTTCGAGGATATAGCGTAGAGGATGCGCGTGATACCGTGCGAGATGTTGTCCTTCACCACGTAGCGCACGAAGAGCGACGTTAAGAAGATGCCCACAACCGGGAACATCAAGTAGAGCCAGTTGAACGTGTCGGCATGAAACCTCGACGTCAGCATGTGCTGTATGATGTGAATTATCGAGTGGAGCACGTAGGCAGCCACCGACGCGAAGAATCCGATGCAGAGGGCGAGGATGATAGTCGCCTGACGGTCGGAAAAATGCTTCGTGCGCCAAGCGTACAGCCTTTCTTCCAGCGTTGCGTCTTTCTTGTCTATCGCAGTCTGTTCCATTTACTTGCGTATGATGGTTACCTGTCCGTCCTTAGTGAGCTTGATAATGCTGCTCGGAGTGTGCGGCTTGTGTTCCTGGCGACGAGTCCAGCACACATAGTCGACAGCCTCCAGTATCTCCGGCGCAATGTCGCGGTAGTTTTGTGCCGTCGGTTCGCCGCTGATATTGGCGCTTGTGCTCACGATAGCCTTCTGGAAACGGTAGCAAAGCTCCTTCGAGAACGGCTCGTTGGTGACGCGCAGAGCGATGCTGCCGTCTTGGGCGATGAGGTTCGGGGCGAGGTTCACGGCGCCGTCGAGCACCACTGTTGTCGGCTTCTCGGCAAGTTCCATAAGGTCCCAAGCCACCGGCGGCACGTCGCGCACGTAGCGCTGCACGCGGTCTACCGAGTCGGTGAGGCAGATAAGCGCCTTCGAGTCGTCGCGCTGCTTTATCTTGTACACCTTTGCCACTGCCTCAGCGTTCGTTGCGTCGCAGCCTATTCCCCACACCGTGTCGGTAGGATAGAGTATCACGCCACCCTTACGCATCACGTTCACGGCATTCTGAATGTCTTCTTTCTGTGTCATTGTTATTTCCTATTTTGTTTTTTACCTTTTACTCTTTTACTTTTTTACCTTTTTACTTTTACAAAGTTAATGCTTTTTCTTGTTATGCCGTAAGTTTAAAGACAATTTTCTTGCTCTTTATTACAAGCATGAATGATATTCGCCGAAAAAAACGTAACTTTGTAAAAGTAAAAAGGTAAAAGAGTAAAAAAAGTAAAAAGATATATGGAAAAGAAAGACCTCCGCATAGTGTTCATGGGAACACCCGAGTTTGCCGTTGGATCGCTCCAGCGACTTGTTGAGAACGGATATAACGTAGTGGCTGTCGTTACGCAGCCCGATAAACCCGTAGGTCGCCACGGATCGGTGCTGCGCCCTTCGCCCGTCAAGGAGTACGCTCTGGCGCACAATCTGCCCGTGCTGCAGCCCGTGAAGATGAAAGACGAGCAGTTTCTTGAGGAGCTGCGCAGCTTCAACGCCGACCTGCAGGTGGTTGTTGCGTTCCGCATGCTGCCCGAGGTGGTGTGGGCTATGCCGCGCTTCGGCACGTTCAACGTTCACGCCGCCCTGCTGCCCGACTATCGTGGCGCAGCGCCAATAAACTGGGCTGTAATCAACGGCGAGACCCGCACCGGCGTCACCACATTCTTCCTCGACCACGACATCGACACCGGTCGTATCATCGCGCAGCGCGAGTTCCCCATCCCCGACGACGCCGATGTGGAGTATGTATACGACGGACTTATGCAGCTTGGCGCAGAGCTCTGCACCGACACAGTCGACCTCGTGCTCTCTACCGATGGCGACGTGCCTTCGCAGCCGCAGCAGGAAAGCGAGGCTCACCACGCCGCTCCGAAGATATTCAAGGAGACCTGCGCCATCGACTTCACGCTCTCAGCAAAGCGCATTTACGACTTCGTGCGCGGTCTGTCGCCAGTGCCCGGCGCATGGTGTATGCTCACTCCGCGCGACGCTCAGGCTAAGGCTCAGGTGCTTAAGGTGTACAAGGCAGCAAAGACTGGCGAGTCTTCTAACGGCGTAGAGGTTGGAACGCTCAAGGCAGAGAACCGCCGTCTTCTCGTTGCCACCGTCGACGAGTGGCTTGAGCTTGTAGAGCTGCAGCCTGCCGGCAAGAAGCGTATGGCAGCCCGCGACTACCTCAACGGATTCCAGCATCCCGAGGACTTCCTGCTGAAGTAATTGCTTATCTTAGGGAAAAGACCATTACCCAACATGGCATAGTCTGTTGATGTCTTCGTCGAACGTGTCGCGGTTCACAGCCCGTGCGCGAATTGCCGACTTGTAGTTGTATATTGTCTGTGTCGAGTAGAACAGAAGTGTGGCTATCTCCTGACTCTCAGTCACACCCAAACGCATTAGCGCGTAGATGCGCGCTTCTGTAGTCAGGGTGTTAGGAGATGGCTGCGCAATCCTTCCTTCTGGAAGCAACAGACTGTTCAGTTCGTCAACAAAACCAGGATACAGCTCCGTGAAGGCGCGGTCGAAACGAGTGTAGAACGTAGTCGCCTCCTCCTCTGCGAGCTTATAGCTGTTTATAGTCTTAAGAAGGTCAGCCGTTTGGTTGGCCTTTATTTTTCTGCTCACCAGTTTACGGTACTCCATCAGCTTGCGGATGTACACCGCACTAATGTCCATGAACAAACGCATGTAGGTCTCGCGGCGATGGTTGGTCGCTATGAGTCGTTCGTTCAGCTCCTTCAGCTGCCGGTTCTGTGTCTTTACCTCTCGGCGGCTACCTGCCAGCCATTTGTTCTGCTTGTAGCCGAAGATAGCCATTGCCAGCAACATCAGCGACAGAAAACTAACCACCGCAAGCACGCCTCTCACGATACGTTCCTTATGCGCTAACGCCTCCTGATTGGCTGTGGCGATGATAGGCAATATGCTCGAAATCTCGAGCATACGCAGTCGGTTGTTGTAGAATCGGGCATCCTCCATAGAGCAATAGATGTAACGTGCCGCATGGTCGGCATACTTCTGGTCCTTCTCATACAGATATGTAGAGAACTCCTGCAGCGCAAGATTCTCCTTCAAAGGGCATGTTATGTCCGAGATAGCCGCTTCAATAATGTACTTTTCATATCGTTGCGTGTCGCCCAACTCGCGATAATAGCGTGCTATGCAGTAGGCTGCCGAGGCATGCACACGGCTGTCTACCCGGCTGTTCAGCAGAGCCTTTGTGTAGAATTGCAGCACAGCCTTGCTCATGGGATTGATGAGGAAAGCCAGTTCGCCGCTAAGGTAGGCATGCAGAGCCACATCCTTGCTGCTTGTGACTTCCATAGTGAGCTTCAGATTCTCGAACTTCTTCTTATGGTAATAGCCCATGAACTCCGACTTGTTGCTGAACGCCTCCCAATAGTTGTACAGCCACGTGCGTGTATAATAATAGTATTGCTTTAGCTGCTTAGGCACACCCTTCTTCTTTATATCCTCAAGCAGCTCCTCCGACTGACTGTAGAAACCACCCGTAGACAACACCGCTGCACGATTTATCTTGTTGAGCGTTGTGTAGTAGGCGTTGTTCTCGCTCTCTGATAGAGCGAGGCCGCGGTTCACGTATACCATTGCCGAATCGTAATGGTATGTATAGTATTCGCGATAGATACTGTTCAGAAGTGCGAGTCGCTGCGGGATGTCTTCCGCCGTTCGCAACTTCAGCTTCAGTTGGTCAATCTTCTTTTCTTTCTGCTTGGAGTATGCGTCGCGCTTGTCGACATAGCTGTCGAGAAGGTCAAGCAGGTCTTGCTCGCCAGAGATTCCGGCTGTAGCCAACTTGGTTTGGGCTGTAGCCTGCAGCGGCAAAAAGATGAACAATATGTATAAAAAGATGCGCATAATAGTGGGTTTTTAGCTTTATTGCTGCAAATTTAGCTAATATTATTAAGATAAAACCATTTACTTTGATAAAAAAGACTAAAGCCTTAAATATTCTGATATATAATAAGTTATAAGTTTCTATACCTTCATTTAAGTCTACTTTCATTTTACGCATACATACATTCAGCCGCTATAGTTTGTAACTTTGCAACCGAAAACATAAGCACAACGGATATGAACCTAAAACTTAAAACATTCTCATTCGCCCTCTTGGCTTCTGCCTCTACGGGCATGTATGCACAGACGCATACAGAAAACAATTCAACAAACGATTCGGAACCGCAGAAGAAGGAAGAGCGCAACGTGATGCTCAACGCTTCTGACGCCAACAAACCGCGCGAGATTCAGATTGGATTGCCGAGCGAAGACGTAACGGTATACGAGAACGGACTGCCTGCCGTTTACTCGTCGTCCGTGCACAAGCTCTCTGCCCACTGGCGCAGCGACGCTTCGCTGAAAGGCACCGACCTTATGACTCCGTCGGAGAGTGCCATCAAGACCGGCAACATCGCCTATGCTGTTTCGGCGTTCAGCGAGTTGGGTCAGAAGAAGTTCAGCGGTAAGCTCAATTACAAGGCGAACCACTTCGGTATGCAGAACTTCGACCTTAACCTCTCTGGCGGCATCGGCGACAAGTGGCTCTACACAGCCGGCATGTATCAGAACTTCGACCCGGGAAGCTTCAAGCTGCGCTTCACCGACTATGCCGACCGCACGCAGATCTACCATTTGGGTCTTACGCGCATACTGAACGGTGGCAAGGGACACATATCTTTATTATATAAGTATTCGAACAGCAAGAACCCCGGCAACTTCGCCAATGCCGCTCCGTTCATCTACGCCGGCGACGGTAGCATAAAGAAGCTTGCAGGTTTCGACCCGGGTATGGATTCATACGTGCAGCGCAACGGTTCGTTCAGTTATCTGAACACCAAGACCGGCAAAATGGAGACATGGAACATGACCGACGGCAACGACAACCGTGCCAATGAGGTGGCTTTGGTGAGCAAGTATCAGTTTGACAACGGCTGGCTGTGGAAGTTGAACGCCAAGTATATGAACGCTCCGCGTGCCAACTTTGTAGACTACGGCGGCAGCACCATCTCTGAGGTTGCTGAGGCTGATGGCTATCAGCTTTCAGACGGTTCGGCATACAGCGGACTCATCGAAGGCCGCCGCACTTGGCTGCACATCGGCAAGGTGAGCAACGCCCTCCTTACAACCGAGATGAGCAAGCAACTGAACAACCACAAGCTGATGATTGGCTTGAACGAGTGGTACTACCACCTCAACTACTATTCGTCTTCGTTCCAGTGGGCAGGCACCGTTGAGGCTTATCCTCGTACGCTGAGCCAGATGTACGTCAATCCGCTCGATCCTACGCAGACAGCACACCGCTCAGAGACCTTCGGCTACAACGAGCTGAGTCCTGAATATACAAAAGGCTCGGAGAACAAGCTCGCTCTCTATTTCACCGACGAATGGCGCATCACTCCTAAGTTCAAGCTGTTCTACGGCGGACGTCTCGAATACTATCGTATGTCGGCAGACCAGATTTCTGCGTCGCGCTTCCGTGGCTTCCATCTCGGCAACTTCAATACATACTCTACAGCCGCAGACGGATCTATCGTTGCAACAGAGCATAGCATTGCTCCTGCCAACGTTACGAAGAACAAGCTCAACTATGCTGCCACTTTGCAGATGACTTACAACGTAACAAACCAGTTCGGTCTTACTGCCGACGCCACTATCGCCACACGCTTCCCGCGCATCAGCGAGTATGCCGGCACCGGTCCTACCGAGGAGCAGTACAAGCGCGTGACCATTCCGTTGGTTCGTGGCGGTATCTTCTACAAGAATTCTTGGCTCGACCTCTCGTCGATGGTGACATACATCTCTAAGTCGAACAATATCGACCAGCAGAACCTCACTAAGCCTGGCACTTCTGAAGGCAAGACCGTGTTGCTCATCTACAACATCCAGACATTGGGCTGGACAACATCTGCCGAAATCAACCCGTTCAAGAACTTCCACATGCACGCTCTCTTCACCTATCAGAAGCCTGTGTACAAGAACTACAACGCGAGCGTTACGTTCAGCGACGGACAGACTATGAGCGTTAATGCCAACAACAAGATTGTGAAGGAGATTCCGCAGGTGCTCATTGAGCTTGACCCGAGATACGACATCACGAAGAACCTCAGTGCTTGGCTCAGTTTCCGCTACTTCGGCAAGACATACGCCAACCTTCAGGAAGCACTCTACTTCAACGGCCACTGGGAGACATTCGTTGGCGTCAACTGGAATGTGAACAAGAATCTGAGTCTCGGTGTCAGCGTCATTAACATCTTCAACGAGAAGGGGGCGAAGGGCACAATCAGCGGTTCGGAGCTTATCACAAAGGATGAGGCTGGCAAGTATGCCGGCAAGTACATGAGCGGCAACTATCTCCGCCCGTTCACAGTAGAGTTCAACGCAAGCATCAAGTTCTAACAAGCCAATGCAAGAATATCGATATATAAACAACCTGTAAAAACCATACGAAAATGAAGAAAACTATTATGCTAATCGCAGCAATGTGCATGACTTCTGCCATCACATTCGCTCAAGAAATCATCCGTGTGTCTACCGAAAAGACCGACCTCGTGATGAAAGTGTCGCCAAAGGGCCGTCTTTATCAGGTCTATCTCGGCGATAAGTTGCAGAATCCTGCCGACTACGAGAACCTTAAGTGGGATGTATATGCCGCTTCCGACGGCGCAGTGTGCCAGCGCGGTCATGAGGTGTACGCCACTTCCGGCGCTGAAGACTACTTCGAACCGGCTGTTGCCGTAACGCATGCCGATGGCAATATGTCTACATATTTATATTATAAGTCGTCGGAGCAGAAAGCTGTGAAGGGCGGCACTGAGACAGTCATCACACTTCAGGACAAGGTGTATCCGCTGACAGTGAAGCTCCACTATGTGGCTTATCCGAAGGAGAATGTGATAAAGGCATGGAGCGAGATCTCTCACAAGGAGAAGTCTGCCATCACACTCTGGCGCTACAGCTCTACGATGCTCTACTTCAAATCTTCAAAGTATTATCTCACTAACTATCACAGCGACTGGGCTAAGGAAGGTCAGCCAGAGACAACCCAGTTGAGCACGGGCAAAAAGATTATCGACACAAAGCTCGGCACACGCGCCGCTATGCATGCTGAGCCTTTCTTCGAGTTGGGCTTCGACGAGCCTGCCAAGGAGAACGATGGCAAGGTGATGCTCGGCACGATAGGCTGGCCCGGCAACTTCCGTTTCACCTTTGAGGTGGACAACGTCGGCGCGCTTCGCGTCATTCCTGCCATCAATCCTTACGCTTCCGACTATAAGCTGAAGGCAGGCGAGGTGTTCACCACTCCTGAGTTCATCTTTGCGATGAGCGACAATGGTATGGGCGAGGCTTCGCGCAACCTGCACAACTGGGCTCGTCAGTATCAGGTGAACATGGGTATGGGCGACCGCCTCACCCTCCTGAACAACTGGGAGAATACAGGCTTCGACTTCAACCAGCAGAGTCTTGCCGAACTGATGAAGGATGCCAAGGACCTCGGCGTAGATATGTTCCTGCTCGACGACGGATGGTTCGCCAATAAGTATCCGCGCAAGGACGACCACGCCGGACTGGGCGACTGGGAGGCTACAAAGAGTAAGTTGCCGGAGGGCATTCCTGGTCTTGTAAGAGATGCAAAGAAGGCTGGCGTTAAGTTCGGTATATGGATTGAGCCGGAGATGGTGAACCCGAAGAGCGAATTGTTTGAGAAGCATCCCGACTGGGTTATCTTGCAGCCGCAGCGCGACACATATTATTATCGCAACCAGCTCGTGCTCGACATCTCTAATCCTAAAGTGCAGGACTATGTGTACGGCATCGTCGACCGCATCATGACTGAGAACCCCGACGTGGCTTACTTCAAGTGGGACTGCAACAGCGTTATAACCAATATCTATTCGCCGTATCACAAGCAGAACCAGGGCAACTTCTACATCGACCACGTTCGTGGCATCTACAATGTGCTCACACGCATTCATAACAAATATCCTAATCTGCCTATGATGCTCTGCTCAGGCGGTGGCGGACGTATGGACTACGAGATGCTCAAGTACTTCACCGAGTTCTGGTGTTCTGATGACACCGACCCGTACGAGCGCATCTACATCCAGTGGAGCCTCTCGAAGTTCTTCCCTGCAAAGACAATGGGATCGCACGTCACTAACTGGAACAAGAACACATCCGTGAAGTTCCGCACCGACGTATGCAGCTCATGCAAGTTGGGCTTCGACATCGACCTCAAGTCGCTCTCTGCCGATGACTACAAGTTCGTGCAGCAGGCCGTTAAGAACTACGATAGCATGAAGCCGATGATTCTCGAAGGCGACCAGTACCGTCTTGTTTCACCGTACGAAGGCAACCACTGCGCTATCAACTACGTTAGTAAGGACAAGCAGCGTGCAGTGCTCTTCGCCTACGACCTGCATCCGCGCTATAAGGAGCCGCAGCAGAACGTGAAGCTGCAGGGACTTGATGCTGCAAAGATGTACACCGTGAAGGAGACAAACCTCATGCCTGGCAAGCAGTCAGACTTGGAGTGCAACGGCAAGCAGTACAGTGGCGACTATCTGATGAAGATTGGTCTGAACGTCTTCACAGCGCAGGATGGCACAAGCCATGTATTGGTGCTGGAGTAATAAGATAATGTAGTAGTAATAATATATTGTAACAGAGGCTTAAACGAAAAAGACCATGTCGGTATTCCGGCATGGTCTTTTTTCGTTTTTATAAGTCTGTATGCTTTCTAATAGATACAGATAATTTTCAATGTTCTTAGAGCATAGTAGGCAACTTAAAAGATGCCCCACTTCTTCTTGCGCTTCGGGGCCTCCGTCTGTTCAAAGCTGCTGTTGCGCTGTTCCAATACTTCCTCCCACGTGCTGCGGTCTCTCACCATCTGGTAGATAGTACCCCAGTCGGGCAGACCGCCAATGTTGCGGTCGTCGATGAAGAGGTCTGCCTTTAGTTTGCGCGAGAAAGAGTCGTGCTCGCGGCTCTCCTCCGGGTAGTCGCGGTTCACGGCGTAGAACTCCACGCCGCGTTCCCTGCACCACTCAACAGCCTCGTCGAGCAGCCGTCCCTCGCGCACGCTCCACAATATCAGCTTGTGGCGGTCGCGTATCAGCATACGCAATGTCTCTGTAGCGAAGGGCAGCTCCCTGCCGATGGCAGGGTATTTGTGCTCAACGATAGTTCCGTCGAAATCAACTGCTATAACCATTGTTACTTACGTTTGATTGAATCGTCCTCCTTGTTGCCGTAGTTGCTGTCAGCATAGTTGCCGTAAGCGCCGTACGAACTGTAGTTCAGACCGTTGTTGCCGCCATAGTTGCCACCGTACTTGCTGCCGTAGCTGCCGCTCTTGCCGTAGCGTCCGTACTTGCCGTAGCCGTAGTAGTAGCCGTACTTCTTCTTCGACATATCGATGCCGTTGATAACGATGCTTACCTGCGGCAACTTCTTCTGAGCGCTGAGCGAGTTGATGAACTCGAAGCTTGACTTCGGAGTATAGTCTGCACGACACATATAAACGGTGAGGTCAGCCACACGAGCAATCATCAGCGTATCTGTAACAAGACCTACAGGAGCGGTGTCTACGATGATGTAGTCGTACTCCTTGCGCAGAGTGGCGAAGATATTGTCGAGCGACTCGCGCGACACAAGCTCTGCAGGGTTTGGCGGGATAGGACCGGCTGGCATGATGTCCAGGTTGCGGTTCACGCCAGAGTTCAGAATGTTGGCGCAGATATCCTCATGAGTCGGGTTGTCGTGTACGAGCAGGTTGGTGATACCGATGTTCTTGTCCTTCAGTTCGAAGAGATTGGTAAGACGCGGCTTGCGGATGTCAAGACCCATTACCAACACCTTCTTGCCCAGCAGCGCGAAGCTCACAGCCAGGTTAGCCGCTGTGAAAGTCTTACCCTCACCCGATGTGGTAGAGGTGAACATGATGACCTTCTGATCCTCCTTCAGCATGAACTGGATGTTAGAACGTATAGAACGGAATACCTCCTCCATGACGTTGTTCTGGTTCTCGTGTACCACGATGTCAGCCTTCGTCTTCGCTGTCTCGCTTGCGATAGCCACGTCGCCGATGATAGGCAGAGTGGTGAGGCGAGCCACATCCTCGTGTCCTTCAATCTTGTAGCGGAAGAAGTTGATGAGGAACAGTACAATGGCCGGTATAGCCAAGCCGATAACCAGCGCGATGAGCAGTATGATCGACTTCTTCGGGCTTATCTGTCCGAACGATACGGGGTCGTCGATGAGCTTACCCTTGTCGGCTGTAGCGGCGAGCGAGATAGAGTTCTCCTCACGCTTCTGCAAGAGCATCAGGTAAAGACCCGACTTCACCTCCTGCTGTCTGCCGATCTGGTTGAGCACACGCTCCTGCTCAGGCGAAGAGTAGATCATGCTCGAGTAGCGGTTGTACTCCTGCAGTATAGAGTTGCGCTGAATCTGTGCGTTGCGCTGCACCTGAGTCATAGCGCGGCGGATACTTGACGAGAGGTCGTCGAGCTGTGCCGTGAGCGGAGTGATGGTAGGGCTGTTCTCGTTGGCGCTGCGCAGCAAGCGGTTGCGCTCCATAACGATTTTGTTGTAGTCGTTGATGAGCGTAGAAGCGGCTGCGTCGTTCAGACCCACGTTCGACGGCAGCGTCTGATACTTGTTGCTTGGCTCGTTCATGTACTGCTGCAAGCTGTGGAGCAACTCAATCTGCATGTCCATGTCAGCCAGCTTCTGTGTGAACTGGTCGGTGTTGGTGTAACCAAGCGCACCGGTAGCCTCCGGATTCACAATCTTGTACTGGCGCTTTGTTGCCTCCAGACTACCCTCGGTAGCACCCAGCTCGGTGTTGATCTTCTCAAGACGCGAGTTGATGAACTGTTCTGTGCGCATCGCTATCTCGTTCTTGTCCTCGTTAGCCTGCATGTTGTAGCTGAACACGAGCTGCTTCAGATAGTCGTTGGCACGCTGCGGCATCTCGTCGGTCAGTGTCAAGCTGGCGATAGAAGTGTTCTTCGAAAGCTGGTCGACGGTGAGCGCACCGCTATACTTGCCTGCAATCATCTTCGGCGGGTAGATAGTCACGAGCTCATTGCGATCGTCGGGCATCGGCGAGAGCGTGTTGGTAGTGAATGTGATGATACCAACGCTTGTGATGATGCGAGCCGGCAGAACGTTGAATGTGCGGTTGATGGCGTAGGTCTTCGACGGTTTGTCTGGGTCTTCAGGCACGTAGGTATATGTGCCCGTCACATGCAGCTTGCCGTTCTCGTCCTTGTCGATGACGAGGCTGATAGGCATCTTCAGCGTCTCGATGTGGGCCGCATCGAGGTCTACGTTCACCGGCTGGTTCTTGTAGAGCAGGTGGTCCTTGATGCGTCCTTCGAGAGTGTAGACCGTGTAGAGCTTCAACTGCTTCACAGCCTCTGTAGCGAGCGCTGTCGACTTCACAATCTCCATCTCGTTGTCGATACCCTCACTGTTTGTCATTATACCCAATGTAGACGAGTTGGCGATGTTGCTTCTGCCGCCTCTGCGTCCGCCGTTGTTGTCGTCGTCTTTGATGAGCAACTTGGCGTACGACTGGTACATAGGTGTCGTGTAGCGCAACATGATGGCAGCTGCGCTCAGACAGATGATTAATGAAAGTACGAACCACTGCCAGTTGAGGATCAGTGTCGTGTAGATGATTTTAAAGTCGAAGGAAGAACCCTCCTCGAGCTCTTGCTGTACGTTGTATAAACCTTGTTGGTTGTTGTTTCCTTCCATTTTTTTTGTTTGCGTTGTATGTTTAAAGCGTTTTATTATCCTTTATCTTCTTTTCGGCTATGTTTTTCCTTGTGTCTTTTTGCGGTGCCTTCGCTTTGGTCGTCTATTGTTTGTCCTCGGCGAGGCGCATCAGATACTTGCCGTATTCGTTCTTTATCATCGGCTGTGCCACCTCTGTGAGCTTCTCCTTAGTTATCCATCCCTTCTTGTATGCTATCTCCTCCAGACAAGCCACCTTCTGTCCCTGGCGTTTCTCGATAACTTCGATGAATGTGCTTGCCTCAGAGAGCGAGTCGTGTGTGCCAGTGTCGAGCCATGCGAAACCGCGCTGCAGGGTCTGCACCTTCAGTTCGCCGCGCTCCAGATACTCCTGGTTCACGGTTGTTATCTCCAGTTCGCCTCGTGCACTCGGCTTGATGTTCTTCGCAATCTCCACCACGCTGTTCGGGTAGAAGTAGAGGCCCACCACCGCATAGTTGCTCTTCGGGTGCTCGGGCTTCTCCTCGATGCTGAGGCAGTTGCCCTCGGCGTCGAACTCAGCCACGCCGTAGCGCTCGGGGTCGTTCACGTAGTAGCCGAAGACGGTCGACTTGCCGTCGTGCTCCACGTTCTGCACGCTCTCGCGCAGCAGCTGTGTGAAGCCGGCTCCGTAGAATATGTTGTCGCCCAATACGAGGCAAGCGCTGTCGTCGCCGATAAACTCTTCGCCGATGATGAACGCCTGAGCCAGACCGCCTGGATAAGGCTGCTCGGCGTATTCGAAGCGTACGCCGTAGTCACTGCCGTCGCCCAGAAGGCGCTTGAAAGCCGGCAGGTCGGTAGGGGTGGATATGATGAGGATATCCTTTATGTCAGCGAGCATGAGCACTGATATAGGATAGTATATCATTGGCTTATCGAAAATTGGTATGAGTTGCTTGCTAATACCTTTGGTGATGGGGTAGAGGCGTGTGCCCGAGCCACCTGCTAAAACGATACCTTTCATGATTCTTTGATGTTTTTATTGTTAGACAATATTCTTATAATTATATAAAGTGCACAAAGTTAATAATAATAACTTAGAAAATACACTTTTGAACGCTTAATTTTGAAACGTTAATCGGTAAAATAAGAAAAACGTTACAACACTTGGCAGTTATCCATTTTATTTGTAATTTTGCATAATATAGTTTAAGTTGGCATAATAAATGTAAAACCCGTTTGCGTGCCAATTTGATATCATAAACAAATAAAACATATATGGGATTTTTTTCAAAACTATTCGGAAAGAAAACAGATAACGATAAGACAGGTGGTATGGAAGACTACATGCAGCTTGTGCGTGTGTATTTCCAGGCTTCGATAGCCGCAAACGTAGGCATTGCCAACCTCGGCATGCTGCCCGATTTGCGCGTGTTCAAGACTACACTCCACGTTCCGACAGTGAATAACAAGCTCGGTGTGGGCGAGAAGAGCGCTTGCCGCAAGATGCTGCGCGAGATATACGGCGTAGACGATAACTTCTTCAAGGAGGTGGATGCCAGCATCCGCAAGAATTGTCGCAAGTTGCAGGATGTGCAGGTTTATCTCATCCAGTTCCAGAACTTCACTCAGGACATCATGATGCTCATGGGCAACCTCATGAAGTTCAAGCTCCGTCTGCCGTCGTTCTTCAAGAACGCGCTCTACAAGATGACGGAGAAGACCGTAGCCGGCCTCTTCACAAAGAACGACTACAACGATCCGGCTGTGCTCAAGGCTGTAATGGCGATACGTCAGTACGACCAGCGTCTGGGCTTCTCTCAGAAGTGGATTACCGACTTCGTGTTCCAGGTGGTGATGCTTGCCAAGAAGGAACCGAAGGCAGGTGCCGACGCCGAGCAGAAGAAGTAATGTGGGGGTTGTGGCTGAAAATGCGTGAGACAGGTACAAAAACGTGTTCAGCCACAATAAAAACTTGCAATAGTTTTGTCACATTCGTAAAAATAATATAATTTTGTGGCGCAGAACCAATGCGCCGACAGTCATAAACGCTGTTATATGGAAGCTGAATCGAAAACGATAAACCAGTTTGCGACACGTGTCAGGCAAATGATTCTGCAGTACCAGAGTGTTACGAAGCAGAACGAGGACTTGTGTCGTCAGGTGGCGGAGCAGCAGCAACGCATCGAGAAGCTCGAAGCCCAGCTACAGCAGCAGCGCAACGACTACGAAAGTCTGAAATTGGCTCGAATGGTTGAAATCACCGACGGAGACATGCAGGCGGCGCAGAAGCGTCTTGCAAAACTCATACGCGACGTCGACAAGTGCATAACGCTCATCAACGAGAAGCAGGTGTAGACCATTCGCTGCAAGCTTTAAAACATTCACACGATGGCTGAACAATCTACAGAGAAGCTGCGCATAAGGCTTCACGTCTACGACACCGACATGCCGGTGAACATACGCCCGGAGGACGAACCGCTCTACCGCGACGCCGCCAGTCTGATTACGAAGACGATGAACACCTACGCACAGCGATATAAAGGACCAAAGAACGACAAGGAAATCCTTTATATGGCACTCATTGAGATAGCCCTGCGTTACGAGATGGAGAAGTCGCGTAACAACACGGAGCCGTATCAGGACCTCCTCACAAAGCTCACATCCGAGATAGAAGAGGTGCTGGGCGTCTGATGGTCTATGCTTAGATGACAAAGGATGCATGAAGAGCAACTGCTATATATAATAAGGTATACAGCACACAACGCTTTTTTACCTTCTCTGCCACTCTGCACATCACGGATTGTATCTTTACCCATCGCAAACTGCGAACGAATAATTTAATTAAATAGTAACTAACAAAAAAATAATTGAACAATGTATACACTCATTGCAGCCTTAGTGGCACTCATCGTAGGTGGCATCGTAGGCTATTCTATTTTCCGTTATGTCATTAAGGGAAAATATAATGAAATGGTAGAAGCCGCCAACAAGGAGGCTGAAGTAGTGAAGGAGAAGAAACTCCTCGAAGTGAAGGAAAAGTTCCTCAACAAGAAGTCGGAGCTGGAGAAGGAGGTGCAGCAGCGCAACCAGAAGATTCAGCAGAGCGAGAACCGCCTGAAGCAGCGCGAGATTTCGCTCAACCAGCGTCAGGAGGAGCTCGGCCGCCGCAAGCAGGAGGTGGAGCAGTGCCAGCAGCGCATCGACAACGAGAAGAAACTCCTCGCCCTCAAGCAGGAGGAACTCGACAAGATGCAGACCAAGGAGCGCGAGAAGCTCGAAGAACTCTCTGGTCTGAGCGCTGAGGAGGCTAAGAACCGCCTCGTGGAGAGCCTTAAGGACGAGGCTCGCACCGACGCCGCTTCTTACATCAACGAGATCATGGACGAGGCGAAGCTCAACGCCAACACACAGGCTAAGAAGATCGTCATCCAGACCATACAGCGCGTGGCTACAGAGACAGCCATCGAGAACTCTGTGTCGGTGTTCCATATCGACAACGACGAGGTGAAGGGCCGCATCATCGGTCGCGAGGGTCGCAACATCCGCGCTCTTGAGGCTGCTACCGGCGTCGAGATCGTTGTTGACGACACGCCTGAGGCAATCGTTATCTCTGCGTTCGACCCCGTTCGCCGCGAGGTATGCCGCCTTGCTCTCCACCAGCTCGTAGCCGACGGACGTATCCACCCGGCACGCATCGAGGAGGTAGTGGCAAAGGTGAAGAAGCAGCTCGACAACGAGATCATCGAGACCGGTAAGCGCACAGCCATCGACCTCGGTATCCACGGCTTGCATCCCGAGCTTATCCGCATCGTCGGCAAGATGAAGTATCGTTCTTCTTATGGTCAGAACCTCCTGCAGCACGCTCGCGAGACAGCCAACCTCTGCGCCGTAATGGCAGCCGAGCTGGGTCTGAACCCGAAGAAGGCAAAGCGCGCTGGCTTGCTCCACGATATCGGCAAGGTGCCCGACGAGGAGAGCGAGTTGCCGCACGCACTCTACGGCGCAAAGATCGCTGAGAAGTATAAGGAGAAGCCCGATATCTGCAACGCCATCGGTGCTCACCACGACGAGATGGAGATGAACACGCTGCTCGCTCCGATCGTTCAGGTCTGCGACGCTATCTCTGGCGCACGCCCAGGTGCACGCCGCGAGATTGTAGAGGCTTACATCAAGCGTCTCAACGATCTTGAGGCTATCGCCATGTCTTACCCTGGCGTAACAAAGACTTACGCCATCCAGGCTGGTCGCGAGCTCCGCGTAATCGTTGGCGCCGACAAGATGGACGACAAGGAGACAGAGAAGCTCTCTGGCGAGATAGCTAACAAGATTCAGACCGAGATGACATATCCGGGACAGGTGAAGATCACCGTCATCCGCGAGACTCGTTCTGTAGCTTATGCTAAGTAACAAGTGTAAAAACTTAAAATTATCAATAGACTAATGTGCAAAGCCATGGCCCAGAAGTAGGCAATACGCCCTTTTTGGGGTATGGCTTTTTCTTAAAAAAACTACAAATTATGGGAGAAGTTAAAACAACGGCGCTGAAGCAACGCACCAAAAGTAACATGAAAGATCTCTTTTTCATTGTTCTCGGCATCCTGTCGTATTCCGTTGGATATACGGCGTTCATCCTGCCCGAGAAGGTAGTTATGGGCGGTGCGTCTGGTATTGCAGCACTTGTTTTCTATGCAACCGAAATACCTACATGGATTTCGCTTGCCGTAATCAACTGTACGTTGTTGCTCATTGCCCTTAAGGAACTCAACCTGCAGTTCATCATCCGCACCGTCACCGGTGTGGGCGTCCTGCTTTTCTTCGTCGGCATACTACAGCCGTTCTTCGAGGCATACCCGATCATCACGGCGGGCGAGGACAAGTTCATGCACGTGCTCATAGGTGGTGCGATGGGTGGTGCCGGCTTGGGTCTGGTCTTCTCGCATAATGGTTCTACCGGTGGCACCGATATCATCACCGTACTGCTCAACAAGTACTTCAACATGAGCTTCGGTCGCGCCATGCAGTTCGTCGACTGTACCATCATCTGCTCCTCTTACCTGCTCTTCCGCAGCGTGGAGACCATCGTCTACGGTATCGCCTTCACGCTCGTAGCCACCATCGTTTGCGACTATGTCATCAACGGTGCGCGCCAGACAGTACAGTTCCTCATCATCTCGAAGAAGTATCAGGAGATTGCCGACGCCATCAACACCGACGTGCGCCGCGGCGTAACGCTCATCGAGGGCAAGGGCTGGTACAGCAAGAACAATGTAGATGTGCTCATCGTCCTCACGCGCAAGTACGAGTCGCAGGAGGTGTTCGCCGTAATCAAGGCGATCGACCCCGACGCCGTCGTTTCGCAGACATTCTGCCAGGGCGTCTTCGGCGAGGGCTTCGATAAGATCAAGTAATGTTGAGGTGGTGAGATGTTGAGATGTTGATGTGTTGAGATGTCGATGTGTTGAGATGTTGACAATAGATAGTAGCGGAGGTCTCCGGCCTCCGCAGCAGTTGACGATACTTTCATTAGTTTTGTCGCTTGCTGCGGAGGCCGGAGACCTCCGCTACTGTTTTATTCGCACTTAGTTTTCGTATTGCATTTCCAAAAACTACCAGCCTCGCAGAAACTTTTTCGTAAAAACGCTTGACTTCGCTTGCGCAACATTGTACCTTTGCGTCGATTTAACCAACATACATAAACATAAAAACTCGGTACAATGGAAAACACAAACATCATCAACGCTGCCATCAAGGGCGGCAACATCCCACGCAACTGGCTCTACTGCTTCAACTCCGGCTGCCAACACCACGAGGAGTGCATCCGTTTTCGCTCCACCATAGCCCTCAGCGGTTCGCGCACATGGGGCAACGCTGTCTATCCAGCCGCGCTGCACGCCGACGGTTCGTGCGAACACTTCAAGCAGCTTCGCATAGTGCGACAGGCGTGGGGCTTCAACCAACTCTTCAAGGACGTCAAGCTGCACGATGCGCCCACGCTGCGTTCGCTCATGAAGGAGTATCTCGGCGGCAACACCATGTACTACCGCTACCATCATGGCGAGCGTCTGCTCTCGCCCGAACAGCAGGCGTGGATAAAGCGTCTTTTCGCCCGCTACTGCTACAGCGACGTCGACTTCGACAACTCGTGCGAAGAGCTCGACTTCCTGTAGTTTTTTTTACTCTTTAACCGTTATTCTCGCTATCCGGTAAAACTGTTACCGGATAGCAAAACTATCATTACCGCATAGATGTTATCGCATGCCCGCGCTGCGGTAACGCTATAGCCACAAACAAAAACACACATAAAACCATGAAAAACGATACAACAACCATCGACCTAAGCCCCATCGACCGCATGATCAGCTTCCTCACCATGCGCTACGCCTTCCGCTACAACACCGTCTTGAGCTGCACAGAGTATCGCCCCGTCGCGCTGCCTGCCGACAGTTTCACTCCGCTCGACCCGCGCATGCTCCGTCGCATCATCCTTGAGGTGCAACGCGAGGGTATCGAGGTGAGTCCAAACGACATACGCAACTATATCGAGTCCGACTACGTGCGCCAGTTCGACCCCGTCGGCGAATATCTTGCCTCGTGCGAAGGCGCTTGGGACGGGCACGACCATATCGGCGACCTCGCCCGCACCGTGCCCACCGACGCACCGCTCTGGCACAAGTGGTTCAAGACGTGGCTGCTCGCCATGGTAAGCCAATGGCAGAACCAGCCTTCGCGACTCTACGGCAACAGTGTTGCGCCGCTGCTCATCTCGCCGCAGGGTTACCACAAGAGCACTTTCTGCCGCCAACTGCTGCCCGACGCCCTGAAGTGGGGCTACACCGACAGTCTCGCCCTTTCCGACCGCCGTCAGGTGATGCTCGCCATGTCGCAGCAGCTACTCATCAACCTCGACGAGTTCAACCAGATATCGCCGCGTGTGCAGCAGGGTTTTCTGAAGAACGTTATCCAGCTGCCCTCGATAAAGGCGAAACGACCTTATGGCACGCACCTTGAGGAACTGCCGCGCAAGGCGTCGTTCATAGCCACGAGCAACATGACCGACATCCTCTCCGATCCGTCTGGCAACCGTCGTTTCATCGGCATCGAACTCACGGCGCCCATTGACACCAGTCGTGTGCCCGACCACCATCAGCTCTTCGCCCAGGCGCTGCAGCTCCTGCGCAACGGTAGTCGCAGCTGGTTCGACAAGGCAGAGACTGAGCAGATAATGCTCTGGAACCGCCGCTACGAGATACAGGAACCCGCCGACCAATACTTCAGCCTCTGCTTCTCCGTCGCCAACGATTCGCTCGACCCTTCCGCTGAGTGGCTCTCCACCGCCGAAATCTTCGATGTCATAAAGCAGAAAGTCGGCTCCTCCCTACAAGTCAACACCCTCATCGCCTTCGGTCGCAAACTTGCCAACATGCCAGGCATGCGCCGCCGCAAGTGCGAAACCTGCACGCGCTATCTTGTGAAGAGGGTGGGGCAGTAAGCTGGTATATAGCCCGTTCAGGCTGGAAGATAAGCAGTTGAGGCTGGCAGATAGGCTGGCAGATATTCCCTTCCCAGCCATATCTTCCAGCCTTTACAATGTTGATAATGAGCGCCGTACAGCAATACTGGAAGATATGGCAGATTTTTTCACGTACTTGATTTATGTATGTCACATACTGAGTAGGGTAAACTGAGTGTCACGGCATTAATATATATTACTTTTTTCAATTTGGTATTTTTCTAATTGAATCCAATCGTATTGTTATTATAATCGATGGTGACTTTACCAAATTTGCTGAGTGCAGTTTGTCCAAGGAGCAAAGGAGCTTGTATGTTGTCAACCACATTGGCTTCTACGTTGTGAAGAACGATACCGCCAATCTCAACGGTCTTCAGCCGGATGATAGTACCGACAGAGATACCTCCAGTAGCATCTTGGAACTGCTGCTGTCCAAGTATGTCGTCTTCCGTGATTTGTCCTTGACGAACCATTACAGCTGCTTCGGCAGCAGAAATGCAAATGCTTGAAGCGCCTGTATCAAAGATAAATTTCAAGTCAAGGCCATTCACAGTGATGGGGACAAGATAAACACCGCCAGCTTGTTCCATGTAAACCTTAGTTCCTTTGCGGATGCTCCTTTCTTCACGATATTCCTGGTTGTCATTTCTCCTGTCGTTGTCCACGTATTCCGAAGTGGTATCATTATCCTCGTATTCTCTGCGCCTATGACAGCTTGACAAGATGAGGACAGCTAGTAGGATGTAAATATATGTCCGTTTCATTTAGATACTGCTTATTTTGGGTATAATTTGTATGATGATACACTGATTCTTTTTCTCTTCCAGAAGATTGAATTTACTGTCGGCATCCGGATCACCCTGTTTGACTGCATTATAATAGTCCGTATTGTATGGACGAATCCCACGAATGCCACTACCGGAAATCTGAACTTCACATTGAGATTGTTCGAAGGAAATGCCGTTTTTCTTCCACAGATAATACAAACTAAGTGCACGGCGGTAACTAAGCCCGTCATTGTCATAGTAATTATCTCGGGAAGCCATACCTTCGATGACGACAAGGTATGAGATATTCATATCCTTGTATTTAGAGGTTTCTTTGAGATAGTTCAATTTCTTGATAACCTCAATCAGCGAATTTCCAACCTCTACGAGTTTCGCAGTATCATTGAGGGCATAGATATTAGCATCTCGCTCTTTGAAAGCAGGAGAAAACTCTTTCTTCAGCGTCCAACGATGATTCTCCTTATCTTCCTCAAAATACTGCGTAGGCAGTTGTTTTACGGCCTCCTGTATTTCTTCAATCTTCCTTAGCTGCTCTTCTGTAGCCTCCTTGTCGAGGTACATACCTCCTGAGGCCAACACGAAGAGTAGGAGCATGATGAAAAACAGGCTCGTCATCAGGTCAGAATAGCTGACCCAAAAGAAACTTTGTTTTTTCTTATCTGACATAATCACCTAAGATGTTAAGGCCATACGGCAACAGAGTCAACTACTTTTACCGTGTCTACAGCCATTGTATCCACTGCAGTATAGTTTTCTTCTATAGGCTCTGAAGGAGTCGGATTTCCTGCAAACCAAGAGGAGAAGTTTCCTATAATGATAAGCAATGCAGCCAGTCCAACTAAGCCTGACACTATCCAAAGAGCGATAGGAGGCATACCTATAGAAGCAGTTATCTTATTATTGCTCTTCATTCCAGAAATCGCTTGTGTGAGAGCACTTATCTGCTTTGACAATGCACTATTTTGGTTGTCAAAGCTTGTCTTCATTGCGTTCATGGACTGAACGACCTGTTTCAGTTGACCAAGGTCCTCCAAGTTCTTCAGTTTATCCAACTGGCCACGTTCGTTCTGCATGAGCGCATCAAGATCCTGAGAAGCTTGCGCTGTATGCGATTGGATAGCATTGATTTCCTCTTGCACATGAACTTTCAGTTGACTGATGGCATCAGTAAGTGTGTCATCAAGATCTGCGGTAGCAGTAACTATGGCATTGTGTGCTTCGACCTTCTGCAGGAAGTCTTGCAGCTTCACCATAACCAGGCGGTTGTTCTCGATATTTTCTTCCATAGAAGCGACAACATTCTTGATGTCATCGGTTCTCCTTAACTGGTCGTTAACGGAGTCTGTAACCTGAGCAGTCTTCTGAACAAAGCTATTCATGAGATTGAGATATTGGTTGAATTTCTCAAACTCAGTCATGCTCCTGCGAAGTTCAACAAGAGTATTCTTGTTTAAGCTGGCCACCTGAGAAATGTCCATATCCTTCAGCTGCTCATTAAGCTCAACCTGGCTATCGAACACTTCCAAGATGCGGTTCATGATACCGTCGAAACTATTCACATTCTCAGAGAAACCCTCGTTGAACTTCTCCAGATGAGACTGCATCGTAAGGATGGTGGAGTTTACATCCTGTGAGAGTTGCGGAAGTAGTTCAATCTGAATGAACGTATATAGCTCGTTTTTCTGTTCCTCCAGTTCAGCTTTGGCACCCCTGTAGAACCATGCAGAAAGTATGGTGGTCAACAAAAGCCCCATAAAACTACAGCCCATTGCCCATTTAACAGACTCTATCAAGTCTGTAACAGAAGCCATAAAGTTTTGTGGATCAAAATTGATTGACCAAAGTCCAAGTATTATACCAAGTACAGTTCCCATCAATCCGAGGTAGATAGGAACAGGAAGCTGTTGGTTTATTTCTTCATCTACAGCATCACAGTTTCTTTCTACAATATCTTTTATTAGGTTAAAGTCGCTAACAGCTCCTTTGTTCCTTAAGAGATATGAATTGATAGTATCTACAACCTTAATTATAAGTGGATTACTTTCACTACTATCTAATGATATAAGGTGTACTTTTATTTTATTTTCCATATAATGCTAAGTTTTAATAGGGCAAGAGACCTTCATCGTCAAGATTAACATCACCAAGGATAGGAGAATAGCCAGTTCGTTTCGAAGTGAACCGACCTTTCTCATCACGAGGTTGAGTGTCTTGTAATGGATCACTATCGATTACTTCCTCTTCAACTTTTGAAGGAGTATAAGTAATTTTATCTACGACGTCTGATGGATTCAGCTCGAGTATTTTACTAGCAGGAATCTCATATTCTTTTAACAGCAAAGAGGTCCTTCCTTTAGGAAGGAACGACTTCATTTGGCCTATTTGCCAGTACGCATGGACAGCGATAATCAACTGAACAATAATAATTCCTATTATTGCGATGGTTTCTAAAGTACTAAACATATTCCAATTTCAATTTTCTAGTTACATGCCAGATGCCGTTTCTTAATTCAGCTTCACCAGGCGTGATGTTATTGTATCTTGTAGGAGTCTGACTCTTTGTTTCTACGTCACAAACGGTAACGAGCGAGTTCTCTCTATCATCATATGCACCAACTATGTTGTTCTCTTGTGGGTCAAATGTAAATTCGGCCTTGTTCCCTTTCTTGACCACGAACTTGAAATAAGTAGTTTCATTTTTTACATACTTCCTTTTGCTATCATCGAATTGCCGGTCGGTTCTTGTTCTTGGCATATAGAAGGTGTCATTTTTTTTAGGCTCTTCATTCTTTGAAATTTCTGTCTTTGGCTGTTGGAAGGATGTCTGCGCATACTGTGAATAAGCATCGTTTGGGTCTTCTATTTTTATTAGTCTCTTAACGATGTCGTCCATACGGTCATCTTGTGACTTGTTTTTAATGTTAATTTGTTTTGCCAAATCATTAATTGATGTCCGAATTATTCTGTTTACCTGAATCTCAGAAATTCCTCCTTCAGACTTCTCCACGTTGTGAAGTATGCTCTTCAATTTCATTATTCGGCTACTCAATTTTCTATAAAGATACCAAATGATTAGCAAAAATAAGATGAATTCCACCACCATAAAGGTATAGGCAGAAGACTTATCCATCAGCTCCTCTGATTTTCCCTCTAAATCAGCGATTTTAGAGTTTAGATCATTTATCGAATCAGACTGAGAGGACAATTTTTCCTCAATCTTTTTAGCTTGCTGTGCCGCTTCGACACGAGCCAGAGAGTCTTTCCTAACTTGTGCGAGAGAATCCTTTTTGGCTTTTGATAGAGAGTCTGTAGCACCTTCTTCGCTATCAGTGTTGGAATAATTGCTTTCAGTAGTTTCTTCAGTTGGTGTTGACCTATCGAATATGCCACTGATTTTATCACAACTTGTAAAAGAGGCGATGCCAATAGCAAGGAATGCGAATGATATTATATATTTTGTAAATTTCATAATAGTGAAGTGGGTTATGAGATGAATGCAGCTAATCTAAAGATTCCACCTGACAATGGGTAGAAGAAGAGTGAGTCTTCAAAAGAATCCTTCTGTTGGAAATCTTTCAAGCGTTCACCAAGAACAGTTGCGAAATCCTGTTCAGCATCTTCAATAAGAACTTCCTCGTATTTAGCGAAAGCACCATTGTCCTCAATACCGAAGTATTGAGCAAAGGACATTTTCTCGTTAAGCTTGAAGAAGAATTTGATGAACTCTTTATAGTTCTCAATGACTTCATTGACAATGTCGGCAGGCAGGTTTTCTAGTTCTTCAGCCAAGATGCTTTCTTTGCCGTCCAAAATTGATGTTCCGAAGAAGTATGCCTTTGACGGAGTGGCATCAATATCTTCTTGGGACATTTTAAGACCGCCCTTGCAGGTGATTTCCTTTGGATTGGGATCTTGCTTTAGAATGAGTTTCGTTTCAGACTTCTGAACTTCATTGAATATCAAATTCGTAAACTTCTGAATATTGTCAGTTCCTCCTATGATATTAAATATCTTCGATGCAGTACCGCTGCATGTGATATATCGAGGAGAAGGAATACCTTTCTTGTTCAGCAACTGTGCTATATAATATATAATAGCAGTGTAGAACAATAGGAAAACAACTTTCATCTGATAGTTCTCTTGCAACTCTGAAGAAAGAGAAATCTTTTCGCCCTTCTTTTTTAGTGCAGCATTATTCTCTAAAGAGAAGAGGAAGGAAACCAAATCTGCGGAATTGTTATTGGCTAGAATATCCTCAAGGATATGTCCCAACTCACTCTTCTGAGATGACTCATTGATTTTCTTCTTGAAGAGGTCTTTATATTGCTTATAGAAACCGTTCAAAGAAGAACTCATGCCGTAGAAATCTCCAAACAGATTATTGCCAGCGAAACGCACAGAAGATATGAACTTTGGCGTATTGTTCTGATATGTCACGAAGTCGGAAGTTCCTCCACCAACATCAACTGAAACAACAGAGCAAGTGCTGGAGTTAACTCCTTGTTCATCCTTATAATAGTAGTATGGAGCAATAGACTCGGAAATCGGCATAATGGTACAACTGGGAGATATAAGGTCTTTGCACATGGTATTCCATGCCGTTTCCAGCCGAGACTTCAGATAAGGTGACATGCTAACAGGATAGAACCACTTAATTGTTGTTTTTGCAAGGTCACCACCGCCAATGAGGACTGTGCTCCTAATCAATAGAAGCAGCTCTTCAATATAAGCCTTTACAGCATCGTTGTTGTTCCTATTCCACTTCAAGTCGGTCAGGACTTCATTGTGCGTGTGTATAACAGTCTTCTCATATCCAAATGCGATTGTATAATCAGCAAGTGAGATTAGTTCACGCTGTCCAGTTTTTGCAGACCTGAGCTTACTGAGGTTTGTACGCATCGGGAATGAGAAATCCTCAGCTCTCCCGATTGCTTCAGGAATGAACTCTTGCGGAACAGTCTGTAGCAAGAATTCCGCAGCCTTGTCGTAAAGTTTATCTTTGTCTTCCTCAGAGTCGAAGCTATAATTACTTAGCTTAAGAATGAATGGGTTGCTTGCGTTAATCTCCAACGGCTTAGGATTGTTTCCATTCTCAGAGTATTCGATATGTGTGTTGGTCGTACCGAAGTCAACCGCGAAATCAAATGCTCTGGTTCCACCTGACTTGTCTTCATAAAGAGGGATGATAACATTCTCATATCTGCCATTCGAAATCTTCAGATAGTCAAATTCCTTATTCAAGGCATTGTAGAATGACGTATATCCACCCTTTGACTTATCTGCGCGAGAGACAAAATGCGATTGAAGCTTAGTTTGGTTGTCCTCCTTGAACGCAGAAATCTCATATCGATAGTTTTGCGTTAAGGCACCTTTATCCTGGTCAACAACATATATCCGCTGTGGACTATCTATCCCGATATGATATGACGGGAACAAGTAAAGGTTAAATTTGCATTCAACGATGCAACCTTTATTCTGCTCGGGGTTAGGGTCCTGTCCTCTAAAGTAATTTCGCTCAAAAGCGATGTACTTTCCCTTTTGAATAGGAATACGAAGAGAGACTTTCACCACATTTTCGTTTTTGCTAGAGATTTCAAAGATGGGGCGCGGTGAAGGCTCATTAGTGACCCCTCTGAGGTCTTCAAGGCTCATATATTCAAACAAAGTCTGCTTAAGAGGCAAAAGGTAGCCTTTGTTCGAATCTTTAAAATTAGCTGTAAAGAAAGAGTTCCCAGAGATAGGATATACAGTTTCAATAATGGATGGTTGGAAAATATCATCTACCGTAAGATAAGGATATTGTGTTCCATCAAAAGGCAAAAGCCTTTGGTTTAATGGTACGACATTTCCGCGTGTATCTTTAACGATAAAGGGTGCTTTATTATCACTGTTCCAGTTTCCGCTAACGTACTTCATGTTCGGCTCCGTATACGTACTATACGGAAGCACAAGAGGAACCTCTTCAGACAAGGATTTTCCGTTACTTAGTTGAATACGGAAATCACTCTTGGATAGGTCAGCTCCTTGGCGAACTTTCATGGCAATGTCTCCAGCGAGATAAATTGTTGTCTGCGCATCAAAAGTGAGTGAAGTGTAATTGTTGTACGCAGAAGCAGAAATATCTCTTAGTTCACTCTTCAGGCTAGTGTTATCCAGTCTCTCGAAACATCTCTGAATATACTTGTTTACCTCTGGATAAATATCAGCGAAATTAGGCTGAAGGGACATAGTCCAAACGAACTTAATAAAGTCTGGGTCTCGGTGTCTTAGGCTACAGAATGTATCTTCATCGCTACTTAATGCACGATGGTCGTTGCCCAAGAAAATCCTGACGAAATCAAGATTGTTGGTAGATGCAATGGTCAGTGAAGTTGGTGACGTACCTCCTATAATATTGATGGGCTCTGCACCATGCTTATAATTCAGCATGTAAATTGCATCCATCTTGTCAAAATGAAACGTATCAGAGTCTTCATCCATATATAATGCAAGAGTGTCCCCCAAACGTTTTATATCATCGTCAGAACTATTACGCAACATATCTAAATCATTATTGTACCATGGAATGATATCAAGATCTTTTGCGTACTTATCATAGTTATAGAAAATTTCGAGTATGTCAAGAGCGAAAGAAACAAGTTTGTGATAGACGGAAGTTCCGTCGACACTGTTGTTCCTATCTGCACAATATTCAAACGCATTTCTAACCAGCTCCATCGATGCAAAAGGAGAAGGAATAGAAGTTATGGGGATACTAGCGGCACCTCCATTCGGGTCTTCAATACTCTTTATTGCTGTTTTATCATATTTCACGGAATCATCCCAACCGTCTAGGTTGTCGTTTCCTTTATGTGGTCTAAGAACGTATGCCATAATTATATACCGAATTTAGATTTGAGGACTTTGTTGATTGCTTGCCAATGTACATCCATAAAATAGTCATACATCGGTAATTTTTTATGAAGGTCATTAGAAATGTCTGCTATTGCATTATCAATCGCTTCATATCCATCAAGGTTCTTACTCGTAAGTTTACCCCAGAAACCCGTTTTTTTCGGCTCATATCCATCAATAGAGTTGAAGATATTTTCTCCGCTGGTCTCTAAGTTGAACGGCTTAAATGCACGGCTATTGTTAGCCATCTCTCTTAGCCACTCGTTATCGAAGTCTTTTAGGAACTTTGTCAGTTTAACAAAGAAGTCGTGAGACATGACAGTAGAATCCATTTTCCCCTCGTTGTCGTCATCAGCATATGAGAAATCTTTAGCCCAAGCGTTTTCCCATGTATTTTTAAGATGTTCCTTATAGAATTTCTCAAAGATAAACATGGAGATTAAAGGCTTTCCTACAAGCGCACGAGTAGAGTCTGCAAGAGTCCTAATTGAAACGACTGGCTTGTCTTCATTAAATCCAAATTCCTTGAACGATTTCGAACCATCGTGTTGAACATTGTTCTTGCAGAAATCAATAATAGACAATGCTGCCACCATTTCAACGAAATGAGCATTGTTACGTTGTGCACTATCACCTTCGTGATTGTCGTAGTTTTTGGAAAGCTTATCACTGATGTAATAAAGAACATCCGTATTAAGATTGTCTCTATAGTATGAGAGTGCAGCTTTAGCTTTTGACATGAACGAATCCATGTTGATTTCACTGTCTTCATCATGCTGAACGCCGAAGTAAGGAAGTACAGTGATTGCTCCTATAGGTGCGTTAGCCACCAGAGCAGCACTGGGCAATTGAGAACTTTGTGCTTGTCGCAAGGTCTTCAACAACAAAGGGAATCCTGCGGCTCCTGTTCCTCCGAAGATGGAACTTATAATAAAAATCTTATCACCAGATTGGAAAGATTCTAGGATAGACCCCAGGTCGTTATCCGCTTCCGTAGAGAAGTTGTTGAGCACAACACTACCCATATTCGGGTTACCCTTGAAACCGACATCCATGCGAGCTTCAAGATTTTTCTTTGAGAAGAGAAGGCTCACAAGCGCCTTATTTCTAGTGTCAAGATTAAGATATTTGATATACGACTGAAAATCTTTATCCGCAACATCAGCTACCTGCATCCTGAAACTTGTGTTCAAATCGTCTATATTAGTTTTGAAGAACTCGGATTTTGAGTTTCTGCCAAATTTTAGCTGATCATGAAGTGACTTATAGGTTTTCAGCAGTGCTATAGTTCTTGTCAAGTCACCATTACTTCGGTCTTGGTCTATTATCACGGGGATAACAGTGTCGATGTTCTCTCCGAGTTTAACTCCTGAAGCCAAGAGCATAGTAAGGGAACGTATTACTCTCGCTCCCGTTCCACCGATGCCAAATACATATATTTTGCTCATATCTTATGGGATTAGAATGGAATGCGACGACATTTCGAAGCACCGAGTTTGAAAAGTAGAGAAAGAACAAATGAGATTAATGCTGTATAGCAGAAAACAATAAATGAGAACCAGAAGTAGTCAACTGGTATGATATTGTTTTTCTTTATCTTGTGTTGAACAAGATAATCACCAATCCCAGTGTCCGCTATGTTATATGCAACAAGGGCGGTAATTATAGATACCACGATAAGGATTACAGTCCAAATAGACGTTTTAGCAAGTCGAATGTGGTCTAATGGTTTGTAGTAGATAAAAAACACAATGAGAGGAACCAGTATTACCCATAGGGCTACCTCTCCATACAAATCAGCTTTGTACATGTACTTGGAAAAATCTCCAAAGTAACATTGACCCCAAAGCTCGAAAATGTTAGCGATAAGATCTTTCATGATTTATTTGTATTTATTGATTTTTACTTCAAATTCAAAAATAGGTTTGCCAGATGTTTGTGATTGGTATGCTTCATATACACCAGCGATTAGACTACCAATGGCAAATGTTTGTGTAGGAGAGGGTACGGCACCTTGGTCATCCGCAACGTCAGCTGCAGAAACCCAAGCAGGAATTTTGTTTATTAAGCGTACCTTCATATTCGGAGTCTTCACAGTTCTTTCCATGCTAAATTGAAGAACCAAAGGTGAACTGAATTGTGCCACTTCGCTAAGTGCAGCAGGGTCTTTGGTATATTCTGCTTTGATAACCGAGACATCTCCAGGCTCAACTTCATAGTTGTTCTTGTCGGTAAGGTATGAGCCATCCACGAATAAATTGGATAATCCAAGTGCATAAGCAAAGTCCCAATTACTATTGGAATGGTCGAATTTGAAGAAGTCAATGTCGAACCCATTTCTATCTGGTTTAATCAACAAACTATTTGTATAACTGGTAGTTAGTGCTTGTACTGTATTCTCATCTAATGTCCAAGTTTTAGAGGACAAAAGGTATTTATTGGTTAATCCAGGAATTCCTGTGTTTGAGTTGTTAAGCGCAAGCTTCTCGTCGAGATACTTTAATTTGTCATACGGTCCCATAATGAAGATATAATATGGACGGGTACCTACAAATGGTATTGGGTGGTCATTCCTGTCATAGTATTTACCTTGAAACTGGGATGAACATTGAAGTATGATAGTTGCGAAATCGGGATTCCTTTTTATTGCATCCATGAAAGCTCCCATAGTTGCATTTTTAGCATTAGAGATTTGGCTTGACACATCCGTTCCTTTAATGGAATACACAAAATCTGAAAAGAGAATAGATACTGTATCATTAACCGTTTTGTCAAGTACCATTTTAAAGATTTTGTTGATATTTGACGATCCGGTTGCTCCGACTTTCATATTTGATGCATTAAGTTGTGAAACGAAATTGTTTATGTCTCCTTTAAGAGCCGTCTGCTGAACATCATAGATAGCATCGTTTACAAAAAATAAGTCAGTCGAGCTGGAGCAGTTGTTGCTTTTTACAATGATTTTGCCTAAAGCGTCCTTAAACTCCGAGTTGAGATTAACATAGCCATCCATGCTGCCAGAATTTTCCATGTAGATACAAGTTTTAACAGGCACAATCCGAATACTTTCGTTTCCTTCAGCAGGTAAACAATTTTTCAACTGAACTGCTGTGGTATCAGTACCTTCATTATGAAGAGTCCTACCAAGCTTCCATGGTTGAGTGACTACTATTATGCCAATGATAATAGCAGTCAAGACAATGTAAGAGATGTTCTTTTTCATTTTTATAATATTTCACCTTTTATCGAAAGAACTCCCCTCGCAGTGTCTCGACAGGCGACCAAGCCCTTTGTTATACTGCGAGGGAGTTTTATTATTTCTTATTTTCCGATTGGCTGGTGGTCTTTGTCGAGCAATATCCATTCGTCTCTCTTTAACAGAGTATTGTTCTATAGTTTTATATTATTATCTCAATAAACGCGCTCGGCACATACGCTGTGCACACAGTCAGAAGTCCGTCGATAACAATGCCTACACGTTGTTGGCTTTGGTAGCGGGCTACTATGCCAGTTAAGTCTGCGAACTTGCCTTCAGTTATCCGCACCTTTTGACCCGTCTTGAATTTCTCTACTTCTTCTGTAGAAGCAATAATATCATCTGAATCAGCAGCACAAATTATCTTTAGGCTGTTCATTTGATTGTCTGGTACGACCAATGGCTCCTTGACAATTTTGTTGCCAACGTGGGTGTGACGATAATAAAAGCGGAGGTAGGGGAGGTTTACGTTGTCGTAAACAAAAGTCTTTAATTCTTCTTCTGTGCCGTATGCAAAGAAGATGTTAGGAATGCGTGATTCTTCTATGGTGATACGCTTGCTGTCAACAAGTTTGACGCTTTTCAATATAGGGTAAAATGCTTCTACGCCTTTGCTCAGAAGATAGTTGTATGCTTTCTTTTCTCTGCCGTATGTGGTACGGAGAGCGTACCAATGGGGAGTGTCTTTTGTGTCTTTATTAGTGTCAGCTGAAGTTTTTGACTGGACATTATTGGTGGACACCCCTGTTTGTGAGTCCGTTGGTTTGATAGGCTTTCGAACTTCGGGGAGGGCGTTGGAGGTAAGTCCAGCGCTTGGAGGAGTTTGATTATCTCCTACTGTGCATTTTACATCTGATGTGGCGCAATTTTTTTCCATATCGTGATGGTATCTTATCAAAGACTTGACTTGATACGCAGACACTAAAAAGCGTGGAATCGTCCTGTTGTCCATTCCACTCTCTGAGGCTCTAGCAATTGCCTATTATTGTTGAACAGACAACGTCAGAGCCCACGCCGATATGATATACGCAGCCGTAAAGAGACCTCCGTAAACAGATGCATTATACCCATAAGGGTACAATAGGTGCTTACAAGGTCTCCACGGGATAGATGTATTCACACCCCGGGACATCTACCGTTGACCACGTTCAAGACAATAATTACTGTGAATTTGCTAGATTAACAGAGAGTCTCAAACATAGCGTCGATAAACGCCTTTATTATGTCCTGGATTATCGTCCCACCCAAAGCCCGCTTCGCATAGATATGTCTTTCGATTTCACCATGCTCCACACGGCGTGAGCTGTCTCATAATATTTATGCAAGAACTTGTCTTGACTTAATACTGTAATTGAGACATGATAATCCAAACACAAAATTATACAATTTTTCTTAGACTAAAAAATAAATGTTAAACAATTTTATTAATAGTTCTATCTTTTTTGGGAAAAGATGTTGAGGAATGTTAATACAATTATTGCTGTCCGCTAAAACTTCAAGTAGAATTATAAAAACATGCAAAAATGTGCGGTATTTTATAAAATTATCCGTAGAATATTGCCGTGTTTTCGTAATTAATTGTATTTTTGCAGCAGTAATGACATTTTATTAGATGTGAGATGGATAATAATATAATTAGTAAAGTGGCAGCACTTGGTGGCACTATCTCCACTACAGATATATCTCATTTGTCAGAGTATAAACGACTGTTGAGAGCTAAAGAGCGTGGCGACTTGATAAAGTTGCGTCATGGCATATATGCCGTTCCCGATACCTTGCTTAATACAATGATAGATGTGGAGCGGATTGTACCTAATGGCATTGTATGTCTATACAATGCGTGGGCTTACCATCAGCTTTCGACAACTGTTCCACCTGCTTTTTGCATTGCCATCGCCAACAAACGGAAAGTAGTTATACCTGATACACTACCGATAGAGTTGTATTATTGGAAGAAAGAGAACTTGGAGTTTGGCATTATGAATGCAGAAATTTCTGGGTATCATGTTCGCGTCACCGACATGGAGCGAAGTGTTTGCGATGCTGTGAAATACAGAAACAAATTGGGGCTGGATGTTTGTACCGAAGTGATACGCTCCTATCTGAGAAAGCCCAACCGAAATCTCACTCGTTTGCAAAATTATGCCAAACGCCTCAGAGTATTTAACACATTGAAGAATTATCTTGAAATAGCAATAGAATAAAATGGGAAAGAAAAACTACGGCAAGTCTGTAAAGACACGTTTGCTCAATCTAATGAATGAAACAGGCTATAAATATATGTATCTCTTGGCAAGATACTTTAACGAAAGGTTGCTTTACAGAGTATCTGTTAGCCAATATAAGGACAACTTCTTATTAAAAGGAGGCTCTTTGCTTTATGCTATGAATGGACTTGAGGCACGTCCTACGGTAGATGTTGACTTTTTGGCAGACAGAATCAGCCGTGACAGGGATTTCCTTGCGCATGTATTCCAAGAAATCTTGGACATAGTATGCGATGAGGATGGAGTGTCGTTTGACGTTGACAGCATCAGGTTGGAACCTATCACTGTCGAAAAGAAATATCCTGGCACCCGATTCTATTTTACTGCCCACATGGATACCATTTCTTATAACATGTCTGTTGACATTGGTTTTGGTGATGTTGTTACCCCATATCCCACAACCATTGATTTTCCATTGCTTTTACCAGACATTCCATCTGTAAACATACAAGCATATTCCTTGGAGACAGTTGTCGCCGAGAAATTCCATACGATGATAGACCGTGATGTACTTAATAGTCGCATGAAAGATTTCTTCGATTGCTATCAACTCTTGACAAAGAGAGACTTGGATGATGAAACATTATACGATGCTATCAAGGCGACTTTCGACAATCGTGGTCTTACGTACAATCCTGAATTACAGTTGTTCACAGAAGATTTTTCAACAGATGTAGCACGCATTACCCGATGGAAAGCTTTCTTGAAAAAGATTCAATGGAAAGAGACACTTGACTTTGAAACTGTAATGGAGGTGATAAGAAAAAGGTTGCAGCCTATGGCAGAAAAATATTGGAAATAATATTAAGACAGAGCCGTGACACAGTTCAGTTTATATTTATAGTCTATGTCCAATAGTTTGCTATTGTAGATGCAGCGATGGCAACATATTGGTACCTCGCCATCTCAGATAATAAAATTGAGAGGTTATTTGTAGCAATCGACACTACAGATTACCTCGAATTACAGAATTGTGCCACTCCAAAGTAAAGATTTCAAATGAATCATTCTTTTGTCTGAATAAGATTCTTTAATTGTTGTAGTTAACAAATAGTTGAGGCAATAGCACCTGTCATTATTTCTGTCAGTCGTTCAACAGATGTACCAGCCTTTTATGCCAAGTGGTTTTTCAACCGCTTGGCATAAATCAAATGATGGTAACACATTCCATTTAACCAATAAATATTTGCATAAAATGGCAACTTTACATAACTATAAATGTCATAAATGTGGCTTTAGGATTCTATCATCTAAAGATGGAGACAATAGTGTACTTTCAGGTCCTGGACATTTTTATAAATGTACAGAATGCAATCACGTCTTTACAAAGAACTGGATATATAAGGATATATACTTAAGTGCAAAGGAGTATCCTCTTGAGAAAGATAAATATTTGGCTGATATTTTGATGAAAATTGTTCCTGAAGAATTTCAAGAGTGCATGAAAAATGATGTTTTGTGGTTTCTGAATGAAGTTGTTAAAGGTGAAGAATCAAAATATTTTGGAAAGAATTTAATTCATGATGCCGTTATATGGACAGAAGAAACTTTTTGGAACATGTTGCTTAGATTTCTTCATCGAAGGAAGTATGCAAAATTTATTAATTTCTCTGAGTTCATGGTTTTTATGAAGAGAGGTGAAATAAGAAAAATATTAGCATATAAAAATAGTACAGACAATGTTAAATGCATCCGTTGTAACGGAAATGCAGAATTATGGAATCCATCTAAAGGCTGTCCTATATGTGGTAATGTTTTAGAAAAACAGGAGAATTATATGATTTTTGCAGATTAAAATGAACAATAAAGTAACAATTTTAACAGAGCAAGGTGATAATGTAGAAGCAACAGCTCCTGTCATAATTTCCGCCAGCCGCTCCACAGATATACCAGCCTTTTACGCCAAGTGGTTTTTCAATCGCTTGGCAAAAGGTTATTGTGCTTGGTACAATCCGTTCAATCAGCAAAAGATGTATATCTCTTTCAGTGAGTGTAGAGTTGTTGTGTTTTGGACAAAGAACCCAAAACCAATAATGCCCTATCTTCATATATTGGATGAAATGGGAATTCATTATTACTTCCAAGTGACACTGAATGACTATATAAAGGAAGGCTTTGAACCTAATGTACCTTCTGTAGAAGAGCGTATTGAAACATTCAAGAATTTGTCAGACACAATAGGTAGGGAAAAAGTCATTTGGAGATTTGATCCTTTGATCATCACTTCAACCATTGGGCCACGAGAATTGCTTACAAGAATATGGCATATCGGAAACAAACTGAAAGGCTACACTAATTAGACAAGAACGCATGTACAAACGCATACACGCCACCATCATACTTGAGAAAAATCGTCTGGTTGGTGTGGCACTGAAGATTGTGAATAATAGCATAAATACTAAACACTAAACACTGATATTAGATTAATTATTAAATTCCAAAATCAATGGAACGTGAGTTGATAGATAGATTTAGAGGTTGCCTTTATGGTCAAGCCATTGGCGATGCACTCGGATTGGAGACGGAATTCATGACAGATGAGGATATTGCTTGGAAATATCCTCATGGACTACAACACTACAAGCAGATATACCAAGACAGACATCGGAAACGTTGGGAAATTGGCGACTGGACGGACGATACCGACATGATGCTCTGCATTGCTGATGCGGTCATTGAAGACAAGGGTGTTAATTTTTACAACATCGCCCGACACTTCAAAGACTGGGTCAATGGCTTTCCTATGGGTATTGGAGAAAATACCTTTAAGGTGCTGACGATTGGCGATTATGTGGAGCATCCGTTTGAGGTATCCCACAAGGTATGGGAAATGAGTAAGTATCAGTCTGCTGCCAATGGTGGACTGATGCGTACATCCGTAGTCGGACTATTCCCAAAAGAAACAACAGCCTGTGCTGAGAAAATATGTCAGCTCACTCATTACGATCCAAGATGCGTAGGCTCATGTGTCATTGTTTCGGAGCTGATACATGCATTGGTCTATGGCATCGAACCTCCTACACGCTCACAAATGAAGGATATTGCCAAGCAATATGATGTGGAAATATGTGATTATATAGACAACGCATGGGCGGAACCTCATGTCAAACCGCTTGTAGACTATGACAATTGGGGCTACACCCTGTCTACTCTATCTGTAGCTCAATGGTCATATTGGCATGCCTCTTCATTCGAAGAAGGATTGCTTACCGTTGTGAATGCAGGAGGAGATGCAGACACAAATGCTGCAGTTGCGTGTGCCATTCTTGGTGCGAAGTATGGATTTCACGCTATTCCCAAAGAATATGTAGACGGTCTTTTGTATAAGGAGTCCTTGGACAAAACGATAGATAGCCTTTTGGATATTTGTATAAAATAAAAGAAACAACAGACGAACGTTTGACGTTTTTGGTTACTCTTCCTGTTCATGAAGGGTGTGGCGAAAGTTCGGAAACAGATTTACTTGGTTCGGAAACTCATAATGAAAGTTCGGAGAGAAAAAAATTAGTTCGGAGACAACCTCAAAAAGTTCGGAGAAAAATGTTTATACAATTAAAGATGTATATAATTGTATAGATAGAAAAAACGTAGCGGAGACTCTCCGCTACGTTTATATTTATAGTAAATGTCCGATTAGTCTTCTAATGCACCGATAATCTCGCTTACAGAAGAGCAACCGTGATTGTCGAGCCAATTGTTGATGCCGTCGCGCACCTTGATGGTTACGGCGGGGTCGAGGAAGTTTGCGGTGCCTATCTCGATGGCTGTTGCGCCAGCCATGAGGAACTCGATGGCATCCTCGGCGGTGTAGATGCCGCCAAGACCTACTACCGGAATCTTCACGGCCTTAGCCACCTGCCATACCATGCGTACGGCAACCGGCTTGACAGCCGGACCGCTCAGTCCGCCGGTGTTGATGCTGAGCATTGGACGGCGGCGCTCGATGTCGATAGCCATGCCCATGAGAGTGTTGATGAGCGATACGCTGTCAGCACCCTCTGCCTCTACAGCCTTTGCAATCTCGGTTACGTCAGTTACGTTTGGCGAGAGCTTCACGATGATAGGCTTGTTGTAGCGTTCGCGTACGGCGCGCACTACGCTGGCTGCGCCCGTTGTGGTTACGCCGAAAGCCATGCCGCCCTGCTTCACGTTAGGGCAGGAGATGTTCAGCTCGATAGCCGGGATGTTCTCCAGCTCGTTGATGCGTGCAGCGCACTCGGCGTAGTCGTCTGGCGACGAACCGCTTACGTTGACAATCATGTTTGTGTCGATGTCCTTGATCTGCGGATAGATGTTGCGGCAGAAATAGTCGACGCCCTTGTTCTGGAGGCCCACGCAGTTGAGCATGCCCTGCGCTGTCTCAGCCATGCGCGGATAGTCGTTGCCCTCGCGCGGGTTGAGTGTGGTGCCTTTAACGATGATGCCACCAATCTCTTCGAGCGGCACGAAGTCGGCGAACTCCAGACCGTATCCGAATGTTCCCGATGCGGTCATCACGGGGTTTTTCAGTTTCAGACCGCCAATCTTTACACTTAAATCTGCCATGTCAGTTTCTTTATATTCATTACCGGACCTTCCTTACATACACACTTGTTGCCTTCCACTGTTTTCTCTACGCAGCAGAGACATGCTCCGACGCCGCACGCCATCTTGTTCTCGAGCGATACCTCGCACTCGATGTCGTTCTTGAAGGCGTAGCGAGCCACAGCCATCATCATCGGCTTCGGTCCGCAGGTAGAGATGCGGTCGAAGTGCTCCTGAGCCAGTACGGAGTGGTTGGTTACGAAGCCCTTCTCGCCCTCGGATCCGTCCTCGGTGGTGATGAGCACGCGTCCTACCTGCTCGAAGAGTTCGCGCTCCAGCACGTCCTTAGCCGAGCGTGCGCCGAGCAGGAACGTCGGTTCGCCGCCCATCGCCTTGATGCGCTTGCCGAAGTAGAGCAGCGGAGCCACGCCCACGCCGCCACCTACGAGCAGCACCTTCTGTGTGCTGTCTGTCGGCATTGTGAACGAGTTGCCGAGTGGCAGCATGCAGTTGAGACGATTGCCCTTCTGCAGCTTCTGCAGTTGGCGTGTGCCATCGCCCACGGCAGCAACGAGGAGCCAGAGCTCGTTGCGGTCGTAGTCTACATTATTAATAGAGATAGGACGGCGCAGGAATGTAGACGGCGAATTGTCTACGCGCACCTCCACAAACTGACCGGGAAGCATCTCGGGCAGCGGTTTGTCGTCGGTGAGCTTGATGAGCACGTGCTTGTCGCTCAATGCTTCAACGCTGTTGACCGTAAGGTCGAGTATGAACTTTTTCATTTATTTTTGTTTGTCTTGTTGCTTTGTGACAGTATGTATATATTTAGAGGTGTAGCTTAACTTCTGCAAAGTTTGTGCAAACCGAGAGCAATGGAACTTGTTTCAATTGCCGAGGTGCCGCCAAACTTCTGCAAAGGTAATAAAAAAGTAAAAGAGTAAAAAAGTAAAAGAGTAAAAAAAGTAAAAGTATAAAAGTAAAAGAGTAAAAGAGTAAAAAAGTGGTGTGTGTGCCATTTCTGTCACTCCGTTTGTCACATTTGTCACGCTTTGTTGTGCTATATTAGCCCTTATCAGCTTTGGCACGCTTTTGGCTATATCCTTAACGAAAGCGGACGGCAGAATAGTCGACGCAGAAATTAACAGTAAAATAAAAACTTAAAACATAAGAATCATGAACATTAAACCATTAGCAGACCGAGTTCTCGTACTCCCTGCACAGGCAGAAGAAAAAGTCGGTGGAATCATCATTCCTGATACAGCAAAAGAGAAGCCGCAGCACGGCACAATCGTTGCAGCCGGTAACGGCACAAAGGACGAGGAGATGGTTCTGAAAGAAGGCGATGAAGTGCTCTACGGCAAGTATTCTGGCACTGAGCTTGAGGTTGAAGGCACAAAGTACCTCATCATGCGTCAGTCAGACGTTCTCGCAGTGGTTCAGAAATAATTAATAATTAATAACTAATAATTAATAATTAAAGAAATGGCTAAGGAAATTAAATACAATATGGATGCACGCGACCTGTTGAAGAACGGTGTCGATAAGTTGGCTAACGCAGTAAAGGTGACACTCGGTCCGAAAGGCCGCAACGTGGTTATCGAGAAGAAGTTCGGTGCTCCGCAGATTACGAAGGACGGTGTGACCGTAGCTAAGGAAGTGGAGCTTGAGGACAAGTTCGAGAACACCGGCGCACAGCTCGTTAAGAGCGTAGCAAGCAAGACCGGCGACGACGCAGGCGACGGTACAACAACCGCTACAATCCTCACCCAGGCTATCGTAACCGAGGGCTTGAAGAACGTAACAGCAGGTGCTAACCCGATGGACCTGAAGCGTGGTATCGACAAGGCTGTAGCTGCAGTCGTTGCACACATCAAGCAGAACGCAGAGATCGTTGGCGACAACTACGACAAGATAGAGCAGGTAGCAACCGTTTCTGCTAATAACGACCCAGAGATTGGCAAGCTCCTGGCAAACGCAATGCGCAAGGTGTCTAAGGACGGCGTAATCACCATTGAGGAGAGCAAGAGCCGCGACACAAACATCGGCGTAACAGAAGGTATGCAGTTCGACCGCGGCTATCTGAGCGCTTACTTCGTAACCGACTCTGAGAAGATGGAGTGCGTTATGGACAACCCGTACATCCTTATCTACGACAAGAAAATCAGTAGCGTTAAGGATCTCCTGCCTATCCTGCAGCCGGCTGCAGAGAGCGGACGCCCGATGCTCATCATCGCTGAGGACGTTGACTCTGAGGCACTCACCACATTGGTTGTGAACCGTCTGCGTGCAGGTTTGAAGATCTGCGCTGTGAAGGCTCCTGGCTTCGGCGACCGTCGTAAGGCTATGCTCGAGGATATCGCTACTCTGACTGGTGGCGTCGTAATCAGCGAGGAGAAGGGCTTGAGCCTCGACAAGGCTACACTCGACCTCTGCGGTTCTTGCGAGAAGGCAACCGTTTCTAAGGACAACACCACTATCGTAGGCGGCTGCGGTCAGAAGGACCTCATCGCCGACCGTGTTGCTCAGATCAAGAGCGAGATTGCAAACACTAAGAGCGCATACGACAAGGAGAAGCTGCAGGAGCGTCTTGCAAAGCTCGCCGGTGGCGTAGCCGTTCTCTACGTAGGTGCTAACAGCGAGGTAGAGATGAAGGAGAAGAAGGACCGCGTTGACGACGCTCTCTGCGCTACACGTGCAGCTATGGAGGAAGGCGTTGTCGTTGGTGGCGGCACAACATACATCCGTGCTCAGAAGGAACTTGCAGAGCTCAAGGGCGAGAACGCTGACGAGCAGACTGGTATCAACATCGTGCGCCGCGCTATCGAGGAGCCGCTTCGCCAGATCGTAAAGAACGCTGGTGGCGAGGGTGCTGTTGTCGTTCAGAAGGTTCGCGAGGGCGAAGGCGACTTCGGTTACAACGCTCGCAAGGACGCTTACGAAGACCTCCGCGCAGCAGGTGTCATCGACCCGGCTAAGGTAGAGCGCGTAGCTCTTGAGAACGCTGCTTCTATCGCAGGAATGTTCCTCACAACCGAGTGCATCATCTGCGACAAGCCAGAGGAGAAGGCTCCGGCTATGCCGATGGGCAACCCGGGCATGGGTGGCATGATGTAATCAGACCGAAATCACAGATTGAATAAAACATAAAAAGAGTCCCTATTCCGCAGTGGAGTAGGGACTCTTTTTTTTGTTTCTCCTTCGTTTTGATTATACTTCTTCAACAATCTCTGCGATAGCCTTGCGCTTCTTCTCTGCACGAGGACAATCGTCGGCGATATGTCCGACGGGGATGATTGCCACAGATTCGAAGTCGGCAGAGGGAAAGAGGCGGCTCATGGCGTTGGTGTCGAAGTTACAGACCCAGCAAGTGCCGAGGTTGCGCTCCGTAGCGGCGAGGCACAGATGTTCGGTAGCGATAGCTACGTCGATGTCGCCGTGCTGCTTGTCGTCGTAGCGGCGTGTCCAGCATTCGCTGTTGTTCTTCATGCACACGATGTAGAGCGGAGCAGTGCGGAACCAATCGCGGTCGTACGCTTGCCAAAGCTGTTCCTTAGCCTCCTTGCTGCGCACCACGACAAACTTCCACGGCTGACGGTTAACAGCCGACGGAGCCAGTCGGACGCACTCGAGGATATATGCCAAGTCGTCGTCGCTTACCGCCTCGTCAGTATATTTGCGAGCCGAGAAACGGTTTTGTGATAGTTCGAGAATATTCATATACGTTCGGCTTACTTCTTTGTCAGCACATACAGCTTTGCCATTTCGCCCTCAGGCTCATTGCCGAGCGAGTCGGTCATGATTACGCAGCTGTTGTCCTTAACCTTGTAGAATGTGTGCTCGCCGCTTGAGGGGCGAACAAGCATCAGGACGCTGTTGTCGAGAACCTCCAGCACGCCGCTTGCCTCGTCGTGACCATCCTTGCGGTCTATGTAGTCCTGCTTGAGCTGGTATGTGCTATCGGCATTGATAGTGAGCACGGTCTTGATGCCCGGGCAGTCGGCTGCAGGCAATGTGCCCTCGTATGTGCCGGCAACGGCAGCGAGGTCGAGGTTTTCGCTGGTTGTTGTGTCAGCTACGCTTGTCGAATCGGTGTTCGCTTCGCTCTGTGCGGTGTTCTTGCCATTGCAAGACACCATTATTGCTGCAGCCAAGACTGCAACGTACATAAGATTTCTTTTCATACCTTTTATAGATTTGTTTGTTAATTGCTTTCTTTATCGTATCCATTCCAATGCCAACGGCAGGAATGCAGTAGGTTATTAATGCTTCTTTACAGCTGCCGGGGTCCAATTCTTGAAGAATCGTAGCACCTTCTTCTCGCTGTAGCCCTTGTCCTCTTCGAGGAAACTTGAGTCCTGCGTGTGCAGTACCTTACCGTTGGCGTCGAGCACCACGAAGACGGGGAAGCCGAAGCGAGCCGGGTTGTCAAGACGCTCCATCAGCTTTGCGGCTTTCTGTGCAGCCTCTTCGCCGCCAGCCTTGCGCGGGTTGTAGTTGACGTGGATGAGCACGAAGTTCTCGCCGATCATCTTGCTTACCGCCTCGTTAGTTTCGGCGAAGTCGGCGAAGCGCAGGCACCACGGACACCAGTTGCCGCCCACCTGGCACACCACAAACTTGCCGTCTGACTTAGCCACGGCAAGCGCCTTGTCAATCTGTTCCATCGGGTCGATACTCTCGTCATACACTTTCTTCAATGCTGTCTGAGCATTTACAGTCATCAAGGTTACAACCATGAGGACAGCTGTGATAAATAGTCTTCTCATATATGTTTCTGTTTCAGTATCAGTTAATGTACGTGCCTGTCGAAGCAGGCTACTTTAGCTTTGCTTCAACTCCATATCCTTTCGCGACTTCGACTTGATTACGAGCCATACGCCGCTGAAGACGAGCACTACAGCCACGGCTTGCTTCCACGTAAAGAGGCACATGCCGCAGGCGATGCTCACCGATACCGCCACCACGGGCTGCATATAGTTGTAGATGCTCACCACGGTAGGGCGCAGTGTGCGTTGTGCCGTCTGCATGCAAAGATAGGCGATGTAGGTTCCGAAGAACACCACGAAGCCCGTTTCGAGCCAAGTCTTGAGGCTCACCGCCTGCCAGTCGGTAGCTGCGGCATGACCGCCGAGGAACGGCGTGAATAGCAGCGTAGCCCACGTGAACATCCATTTGCTCATGGTTATCGGACTATAGCGTTTCAGAATGTCGCGATAGAGCGAGAGGTAGAGCGCGAACGACATCTGCGCAGCCACGCAAAGCAAATCGCCGCGTATGTCGCCGATGCGCGAGTCGTTGGCTACGGCTGTGCTGGCAATCAGAATGACGGCGCCCGAGCAGCCTACGCCCACGCCCAGCGCCTTGCGCCCCGTGATAGGTTCTTTCAGGATAAGCGCTGCGAATATCATTGCGAAGATAGGCAGCGATGTGGTTACGATGGCGGCGTTCGACGGCGTGGTGATGCTCAGACCGATGGTGAAGCAACACTGGTTGCATACGAGACCGAACACTCCGGCTCCGCACAGCACGAAGATGTCCTTGAGCGGTACGTGCTCGTGCTTGGTGAAGAGCGACGTTATCCAAAAGAACACCGCTCCGCCCAATGCGCGCAGGTATACTATATTCAGATTGTCCACCCCGTTCAGCATCGCGTCCTTGCAGATAGGAGCCATGAGGCCCCAAATGACGCAGGCGGAGAGAATGGCGAGGTGGGCAATCAGTACGCGTTTGTTCTGCATTGCGTCTATACGAGGTGAGCTATAAGTTCCTCACGATCGCCGGCGAGCATGTCGATAACCGGAATTTCAACCATTGTGTAGCAGCCCGGCTGCTGGCGCATTGTAGCGCGAGCCACGTTGACGAGCACCTGACCGGTGAGTGCAGGGTTGTTGATGCTCATGGTGAACTCCATGCGCTGGTTCTGAGTCTTGCCGCTCACGCCCTTGCGAGTGAGATGTACGCCGTGACCCATATCGCGTACGGCGTCAACCGACGGTACGGCGAACACGTGAGTCTCGTCGTTAGAGAAATAGGGGTCAGCCTTGATAGCTGCCGTAACGTCTTCGAGCTTTGCGCCCTCCTCGAGTTCTACGTAAACCATGCGGCGGTGCAGACCTTCGCCCTTCGGTATAGTCATAGACAGCGCGTCCTTCACGCCCTCCTTAGAGCGCACGCATACGCTGTGACCCATCGACATGCCCGGTCCGAAGTTGGTGTAGCTGAGTCCCTTCGGTGCGAGACTCTGCATCAGAGTGCGCACGATAGAGTCGGAACCCGGGTCCCAACCGGCAGCGATTACGCTTACCGTACCGTTCTTCTTGCACACCTCAGAGAGAGTGCGGCGGTAGTCGACGATAGAAGTGTGTATATCGAAGCTGTCTACGGTGTTGATGCCGAGTGCAGCAATCTGCTTTGCGTACTCCTCGCACGAGCGTGTCGGAGTAGCAAGGATAGCTACGTCCACGTCCTTCAGTTCGCGAATGTCCTTCACTACTTCGTACTGAGCCAGTTCGGCAGGCTTGTTCTCCGCACCATGACGGCGCACTACACCAACAATCTCAAAGTCGTCGGAAGCCTCAAGCGCCTGAATCGCATAATGTCCGATGTTGCCGTATCCAACTACGGCTGCTCTAATTTTTTTCATGTCTTTCATTTTAATATAAAAATTTATATGGAATGTCTCGCACGGATGAAGCCGCAGATAGCGAGACATCTGTTACTAATGGGTGCAAAGTTATAGAAAATCATCAAAACAAATAGCGCTCTGCTGTCGTTTTTTTATGTATTTTACTGTATATTAGGTAAAATCATTAAAAGTAGGTATTTCATAATTCGCCGATTATGCCTAATTTTGCAACCGTAAAAAAAATAATACTCAACGACAATGAAAAAGAAATATTTTGGTAAGACCGTAGGGTCATTGCTTATCGTACTTCTTATGATGCCGTTAGGACATGCACTGATGATTCTGATGGAGCACTTCCTCGAGCCGACAACGCTTCACTATTCGGCGTTTCTGATGGGTTTCGTAGGACTTGTGATCACCATAGCCGGTGTGTTCGTGAAGGGCGACACACGCCAGACCTGCTTCGGACTCGCCGGAGCCTTGCTCTTCTGGACCGGTTGGGTGGAGTTTTTGTTCGCTTACTTCGCTCAGCGCTTCGGTGTACATTGCGATCTTGTAGGCAACGGCGTCGTGCAGACCGTCACGGAATACGTCAACGGCGTTGGTGTCAACCATACGTTCACAATCAACGGCACACCGCTCGAAGATTTCTCGCGTGCCGAACTTAAGGAGCTGCGCGGCTCGCGTCCAGAATATCTCATCATGCCCGCCACGTTCGGCATGTGGATGATGTTCGTAGTGATGTACACCTTCTGCACCCGTACCGGCTGTCTGTTCATCCGCTGGGTACAGAGACATTGCGGCATAAACGAGAAGGTAGAGCTGCGCCCGATGGCGTATCATCCGAGCATCGTTGTGTTCATGGAGTGGAACATCATGATGTGGGGCCTCTACATGCTGCTCATGTTCTGCTACGATCCCGTATTCCTCGGCGACCATCACCCCGTAACCTACGCCGTTGCAGCTGTCTGTCTCGTTGGTTCGGCGTTGATGTTCAAGAAACAGATGTATATAGCCACCTGGGGACGCAATCTGCGCATGGCTTACGCTACGGTCATCGTGTTCTGGACCTTCGTAGAGATTATCGCACGCAACGGACTCTTCAAGGAGATATGGGTCGATCCGCTGCATCATGTGGTGGAGATGAGCGCCGTGCTCGCCCTCTTCGTAGTGTCCATAGGGGGTGCACTTGTCTCAAGTGCACCAACCAAGCAATAAGTGCACCCCCTATGCTGCATCAATAAACAAATAATATAAACAATAAAAACACAACTCTTTTTATGAAAAGAATTTTCACTCTCTTGTTCGCTGTTCTCACAGCAACAACAATCATGGCACAAATGCACGGACCGATGAAGTTTGTAGGCGCTTCAAACATGACCGTATCAACAATGAGCATCGACAATCCCAGTGACACAATATTGTTCGCTATGAACGGCATGGAGTCGGGCAACATCACTCTGCCTGAGATGAAGGGTATGCAGACTATCCCGTCGTTCACCATCAGCGGAGCCACATTCACAATGGGCGAGAATCACGTTGTGACATTCGCCGACCAGACCTTCAGCACAAAGGTGACAGTGAACGGAGCCGAGAAGAAAATCACCGGCACATCGCTTTCAGGCACATATAACATGGCAGACAACTCGCTCTCGCTTACTGTTGTGTTCCAGTACGGCAGCATGCCGATGCCTATGACATACAGCGTGAAAGGCTACTACGTAAAGGCGGTGTCTAACCCCATCACTGTTACAGTAGGCGGACAGTTCACATACAACAACGACAACGTAACATACGAGCTGCGCCGATACAAGGACGGCGAAACAGACAAACTCGACGTTGCTGTTCCGAGCTATACGCTCGCAAACACCATCATGGGCGACCTTACACTCGGTTCGTACACCGTGAAGGGACTCGTTTACGACGAGGAGCAGGGCGGCTACTACCGCGACTATAAGAACGACGGACTCAAGTTCCACTTCACAGCCGTGAAGGGCGGCGTTACAACAATGGACAAGGACTACGATTTTGCTTCAGAGAAAGATAACAACATCCTCGTGAAGTATGAAGGCAACAACGTAAGCTCTATCGTCAACACCTTCCAGATGGGCGCAATGCCTTTCGGTATCGTGTCTGTGTTCAGCGCTCCTGCAACCTCTATTGAGGGCGTAAACGCCAATGCTACCGCTCCGGCAGACGGAAGAACATACAACCTCGCTGGTCAGCGTGTGGACAACAACTATAAGGGCATTGTTATTGTCAACGGTAAGAAGTATTTGAGAAAATAGTATAATGATTAAAAAAGCCATTTTACTTGCTGTTGCAACTGTGAGCTTACACCTGCTCACAGCCTGCAACGGCATTTTTGATGATATATACGACCAGCCGAAGCCGGTTGTGCCGGCGAAAGGACAGCTTGTTATCGACGCTACGAGCTGGACCGACTGGTATTATGTCTCTCTGCCACGCCTGCAGCGCCTTGCAGAAGCCGGCGACGAAGACGCTCTGCTCAAGGCTCAGACCGAGTTCGAGAAGCGTCCTATCCCGTTTGCGCTCAGCGAAGGCAGCGAGTGGGACGGTCGTTCGGGTCAGTATATGTACTGGTTCGACGTGTGGGGCGCAGGCATACAGAACAACGAGTTTCGCGAGCTCACCAAGACCGACGCTCAGCAAGACCCCGAGGAGTGGAGCTTCGCCGTGCATCGCAACAACGTGCGCACGAATGGTGGCGCTGTCTACGAGACGCAATACACATCCTTAGACCAGCTGCCCGCCTCGAGCACCGAATTCGCCAACAAGGAGTTCACAGCCGACGAGTGGAGCGAGAACGAAGTGTGGAGCAGTCAGGAACAGATGCTGCTAAGTCTCGTGCCGTCGCAGGGCATCGATGTCAACAAGGTGCTCTCGTCGTGGCTCGCGTTCAAGTTCAACGTGCCGCCCGACTATATCCCCAACAAGCATGTCTTCATCCTGCGACTCGCCGACGGCACATACGCCGCGCTGCAGCTCGCCGACTTCATCTCGCCCGAAGGCAAGAAGTGCTATCTCACCATTAACTACAAGTATCCGTATTAAGAACAATGATAAAAAACATAATACTTCCGCTCGCTCTTCTCGCAACCGCGCAAGCGGCGATGGCGCAGGCAGACCCGGAGTCTGGAAATGTGCAGCTCGACTCCATCTTCCGCCACTACGAACTGGAGGAAGTGGTGGTGACGGGCACACGCACGCCGAAGTTTCTGAAGGACACGCCTATACAGACACGCGTCATCTCGTCGCGCGACATCGCACGCACCGATGCCACGAACGTGCAGGATCTGCTGCAGCAGGAGTTGCCCGGCGTAGAGTTCTCCTACTCTATGAACCAGCAGACCCACCTCAACTTCGCCGGATTCGGCGGACAGGGCATCCTCTTCCTCGTAGACGGCGAGCGTCTCGCAGGCGAGTCGATGGACGACGTCGACTTCTCGCGTCTGCTTATGGCGGGCGTTGAGCGCATTGAGATAGTGAAAGGCGCATCGTCGGCGTTGTACGGCAGCAGTGCTGCGGGCGGCGTGGTGAACATCATCACGAAGAACGCCACCGAGCCGTGGACGCTGAACGTGAACGCACGCTACGCCAAACACAACGACCAACGCTATGGCGGCGTGTTCGCACTCCGCTCGAAGCATTGGAGCAATGCGTTCTCTGCCAACTATCACAGCATGGATAACTACAATGTGACGAGCGCTGCCAACCCCGTGACGCGCGTTATTTCTACCATCTACGGCGAGCGCACCGTCGACTTCAAGGACAAGCTGACGTGGCGACCCTCCGACCGCCTGAGCGTCGGAGCACGTGCCGGCTACTTCTTCCGCGAGACGACGCGCACCGTGAACCTGCCCGAGCGCTATCGCGACTTCTCCGGCGGTCTGCGTCTCGACTGGTTGATTACCAAGGACGACAACCTGCAGGCGAACTACTCCTTCGACCAGTACGACAAATCTGACTATCAGCAGTTGCGCCACCTCGACATACGCGACTACAGCAACGTGCAGAACACGTTCCGACTGCTCTACAGCCACTCGTTCGGCGAGACGGCGATGCTCACCGCAGGCGCCGACTACATGCACGACTATCTCTATAACACCTATCTCACCGGTGCGGCGCGCGAGCAGGACTGTTACGATGTGTTCGCGCAGTACGACTGGAACATCACCGACAAGCTCGAAGCCGTAGCCGCCGTGCGCTACGACTATTTCTCCGACCGTCAGAACTCGCAGTTCACGCCGAAGCTAAACCTCCGCTATAAGCCCAACCGCCGTCTTGTGTTGCGCGCAGGCTACGGAATGGGCTTCCGTGCGCCCTCGCTGAAGGAGCGCTACTACAACTTCGACATGGCTGGCATCTGGATTGTCGAGGGCAACGAGCATCTGAAAGCCGAGAAGAGCCACAACTTCACGCTCTCTGCCGAATACTCACGCGCCAACTGCAGTCTTGCCGTGTCGGCATATTACAATAATGTAATAAACAAGCTCTCTACATCGGCGCCCTATTTCAAGTCAATAGAAGACAAGCTGCCGTATCTGCCCTATACCAACCTCGCCAACTACAGAGTGTTCGGCGCAGACGTTAGCATGCAGGCACGCTGGCAGAACGGCATCTCGGCGCGACTCAGCTACGCTCACACCAAGGAGCGCCTGCCGAAAGACAAGGAAGGCAACACCATTAACAACCAGTACATACCGGCACGTGCGCACGCTCTGAACGCCAGCGTCGACTACGACCATCAGTTCACAAAGCGCTACGGCATTTACGTTTCGCTCAACGGACGCCTGCTTTCGGGCACGGAGAACGTAGAGTTCAAGAACTACTACGACGTGACCGAGGGCACGGTGAAGGTGGAATATCCTGCCTACACCATGTGGAAACTCTCGCTCACGCAGCGTGTGGGCAAGGCGGTGAGCATAACCACCGCCTTGGACAACCTCTTCAACTATCGCCCGAAGTTCTACTATCTCAATGCGCCGCTCACAGACGGCATCACGTTCCAGGTAGGAGTGTCTGTAGACGTCGATAAGTTGTTCTGATAATTTCCTCGGAAGTTTAAGAAGTGATTGGTAAAAACTAAAGAACTGTTGCGTAAAACGCTACGAAAAGTCATCGTGCACCGAACGCGATCCGATTGGATTCCGAACGCCGTCCGATCAGATTCCGTTCGCCGTCCGATCGGATCGCGTTCGGTGCACGATGACTTTAGTTTAGTCCAACCGCTCTTAAACTTCTGTTTTTATATTAGGCATACCCAATTATTATTAGTATATTTGCAGCGGACAAATCATTATACGACCTATGCAAATACGCAAAATACTACTTTTTATATCATTCTTTCTCGGTTTCGCCGCGTTGTACGCAAACGCATCGCCCGTCGACTCGCTGCTTGAGCGCATCGACAAAGGCGCTTCGCGCAAGTTCCGCACAGAGCTTGTGCCGTCCGACCGCGAGTTCTACGAGGTAGGCTACCGCCACGGAAAGGTGACGGTGCGAGGCAACAGCTACGTGAACATAGCCTACGGCGTGCATCAGTATCTGAAGTACCGCCTCGGCATTCAGCTCTCGTGGAACTCGATGCATGCCCGTCTGCCGAAGGTGCTGCCGCCTTGGACCAATAAGGAGCGCTGCGAGACCGATATAAAATATCGCTACTACCTCAACTACTGCACACTTTCGTATTCGATGGCGTTTTGGGACTGGAAGCGCTGGGAGCAGGAGCTCGACTGGATGGCGCTGCACGGCATAAACCTCTGCCTCGACATTGTGGGCACCGACGTGGTCTGGCGCAACGTGCTGCTGCAACTGGGCTACACGCGCGCCGAGATAGACAGGATAATAGCCGGTCCGGCGTTTCAGGCTTGGTGGCTGATGAACAATATGGAAGGGTGGGGCGGTCCGAACTCGGACGCTTGGTACGACCAGCGCGAGGCGCTGCAGAAGAAGATACTGAAGCGCATGAACGAACTCGGCATCAACGTCTGTCTGCCGGGCTACTCGGGCATGGTGCCCCACGATGCACGCCAGCGGCTCGGGCTCGACGTCAGCGACCCCGGCATGTGGTGCGGCTACAAGCGTCCGGCTTTCCTGCTGCCCACCGACAAGCGCTTCACCGAGATAGTCTCCTTATATTATAAGGAGCAGCAGCGCCTCTACGGCAAGGCACGCTTCTACAGCATGGACCCCTTTCACGAGGGCGGAAGCGTTGAGGGCGTAGACCTGCGCGCGGCGGGCGAAGCGATTATGCGCGAGATGAAACGCGTGAACCCTGAGGCGGTGTGGGTGGTGCAGGCATGGCAGGCGTGTCCGCATCCCGAGATGATACGCCATCTGCGCAACGGCGATATGCTCGTGCTCGACCTCTTCTCGGAGAGTCGTCCGCAATGGGGCGACCCCGAGTCGACATGGTATCGCGAGAACGGCTTCGACGGACACGACTGGGCGTTCTGCATGCTGCTCAACTACGGCGGAAATGTGGGCTTGTTCGGCAAGCTGCAGCACGTCGTAGACGAGTTCTACAAGGCTCGCAGCAGTCGTTTTGCACCGACGATGCGTGGCGTCGGACTGACGATGGAGGGCATCGAGAACAATCCCGTGATGTACGAACTCGTATGCGAACTGCCTTGGAGCACCGCCGACGGCAACCATATAGTATGGCGCGACTGGCTCAGCCGGTACGTGCAGACCCGCTACGGCAACGTGACGAACCCGAAGGTGAGCGAGGCATGGCTTCTGCTCGCACGTTCCATATACGGCTGTCCGGCAGACAACGTCAGTCAGGGTTGTCGCGAGTCGGTGTTCTGCGCACGCCCGTCGCTCGACGCCAAGTGGGTGTCGTCGTGGGCAGAGACGGTCGACTACTACGAGCCCGACAGCGTGATACGCGCTGCCAAACTCATGGTTGAGGCTGCTGCCGATATGCCGGCTAACGCGAGCTTCCGCTACGACCTTGTCGACATCACGCGACAGGCTGTAGCCGAGCGCGCCCGACTCGTCTACAACGAGATTGTGGCGGCGTACAAGGCGCACGACCGCAAGATGTTCCGCCATACTACGCAGCGTTTCCTCCGCCTGCTGCTGCAGCAAGACCGCCTGCTCTCGTCCGTGCCCGACTTCATGGTGGGCAGATGGATAAAGCAGGCTCGCTCTCTTGCCACCACGCAAGCCGAAGCCGACCACTACGAGTGGAACGCCCGTACGCAAATCACCGTTTGGGGCAACCGCCAGGCAGCTGAGCAAGGCGGTCTGCGCGAGTATGCCCACAAGGAGTGGAGCGGTGTGCTGCGCGACTTCTACTATCCGCGTTGGCGTATGTACTTCGACGCGCTCGACCAGACGTTCGACGGCAAGCCGATGCCCGAGTTCGACTTCTATGCCATCGACGAAGCATGGACTCGACGCCACAACCCGTATCCGAGCGAGGCGCAGGGCGACGCTGTGGAGTTCGCTCGCGAGGCTATGGCTGAGTTGGACAGAGCCGAATGAGAAAAAGAAATGGTAATAAAATAATTAAAAATATGGTACTTTCAAATCTTCAGCACAGCGACCGCGTAGAGTCGCTTCATCCGTTGTTCAAAACCGTGTTCGACTACGTTAAGTCGCACGACTTGCTCAATACTCCTTGCGGACGCATAGAGCTGCAGGGCGACGATCTGTTCATCAACAACGTAGCCCCCGAGTGCGTGGCTGCCGACAAGCAGGTGCTTGAGGTGCACCATCAGTATATCGACATCCACATCCTCCTCGAAGGCGAGGAGACAATCGGCTGGAAGGCGATAGACGACTGCACGAACGAGACAAAGCCCTACGATGCTGATGCCGACTGCGCTCTCTACGCAGAGCCGGTTTCGGCATACGTGAAGATGCACCCGGGCGAATTCATGATTGTGTGGCCCGAAGACCCGCATGCGCCGGTGATTGGCGAGGGAAAGATTCGCAAACTCATCGTTAAGGTTAAGCTTTAAGAGTTTTGAATTTTGAGTTTTGAATTTTGAATTATTGCGACGGCTGTCGCAATTTTGAGTTTTGAGTTTTGAATTTAAGAGTTTTGAATTTTGAGTTTTGAGTTTTGAATTATGCGCTTTGCGCATTTTGAATTTATGAGTTTTGAATTTTGAGTTTTGAGTTAGGAATTGAGATTTGTGAGTTGCGAATTCTTAATTCAAAATTGAACAACTCAAAATCGGCGTAGCCGACAATTCAAAATTCAAAACTCAAAATTCAAAATTGCCAACGGCAACAATTCAAAACTCAAAACTCAAAATTCAAAACTCAATATCGGTTATGCCGATGTTGCTCCAATCGAACCCCGCCACAAGTTGCTGCGCCGTCACCCTTTCTGGCGACTCCTGCAGACCGGCTTTGTAAGCCAGCATACCTATTATCTCTTCAGCTTCGAAGCGCGATCGCAAAGCCTCCATATCGAGACTGCGGTCGCGCTTCGACAGTCTCTGACCCTCCGTGTTGCAGAGCAGCGGCAGATGGGTGAAGCGCGGCGGAACGAAGCCAAGTTGGTTGGCGAGGTATATCTGTTGCGGCGACGAAAGCAGCAAGTCGCGTCCGCGCACCACCTCCGTAATGCCCATCAGCGCATCGTCCACCACCACCGCCAGCTGGTAAGCCCATGCCCCGTCCTTGCGGCGCACGATGAAGTCGCCGCATTGCGTCGTCAGGTCGACGGTCTGTTCGCCGTAGTGTCCGTCGACGAACGTGATGCAGCCCTCGCCCTCATCCGGCACACGCATACGGATAGCCGCCGGACCGCTGTGCGTTCCAGGCTTCAGGTTGCGGCATGTGCCCTTATACACCACGCGTCCGTCGCTCTCGTGCGGCGCCTGCGTAGCCAGAATGTCGGCACGTGTGCAGTAGCACGGGTATGTCAAGCCGCGGTCTGTAAGTTTCTGCAGCTCAGCCTCGTATATCTCGCCGCGTTCGCTCTGATAGAACGGACCCTCGTCCCATGTCAGTCCGAGCCATTCGAGGTCGCTCATTATAAGGTCGGCATACTCCATGTGCGAGCGTTGCGGGTCTATGTCCTCTATGCGCAGCACCCAGTCGCCGCCCTGCGCCTTTATCGAAAGCCACGACAGCAGCGCACTGAACACATTGCCCAAGTGCATACGTCCGGTTGGCGACGGAGCGAAGCGTCCTTTCTGCTTGTTTTCTGTATTGTACATAATATTATAGGTGTTGAGATGTTGAGATGTTGAGGTGTTGAGATGTTGAGGTGTTGAGGTGCAAAATTATAAATAATATTCGGTTTGTGTATAATTATATGCAATAATACCCGTTTTTGTTCTAAATTGATGCATATTTACTGAATAAAACTATAATTTTGTTGATTTTTTGCATTTCTTATTCTTATTTGTTGTTGCATTAAATTTCTTTTCTATACCTTTGCAAGACGTTTGAAATAAACATATATAAAGAATATTGTTATATTTAATAATCGAAAATTATGAAAAAGATTCTACTTTCTGTAGCCCTCTTGGCTGCAACATGTGGTGCGTCAGCACAGAAGTTATCTTACATTCCTTACGAGGACAATGCGTTGATGATGGGTATCACCATCTCTGCCAACGGACGCTACGTTGCTGGCGGCGACACAGAGGGACGCGCTTTCATCTACGACACACAGGCAAAACAGATCAAGTATTTCCAGTCGCCTAACCTCGGCGAAACCGACGCTGATCTTGACGACCTGGCTTCTATCCGCTCTGTCACCAACGATGGTGTAGGTTATGGCGATATCTATGGAAAGTCGACTAAGTTCGATTTCGCCACCGGCTCAATGACCGCCCTGCTCGACAAGTCGATAGAGGACTACTCGCTCGTTCACTACGCCTCTTCTGACGGCAAGGTGAGCTGCGGTGTTACATACGACAATACCACATTCGTTCAGGCTCCTTATGTGATGGTAGACGGCGTTATGCAGAAGCTGCCTGAGATTTCAAACGAATGGGCTGGCTACGAGGTGAACGGAGGTATCGCTTACGGTGGCAATGAGGATGGCTCTGTACTGTGGGGTGCTGTTTGCGACAACTACTCGTCTTATCCGTTGGTGTATTGGGTTCGCAACCGTGACGGCAAGACCTACTCTGCAAACCTTCTGAGCAAGCGTTTCGTTGATACTACCATGGACCTGAGTGGTGCTCAGCCCTATGATATTTTCACCGGTGCTGCGATGAGCGCTAACGGCAAGTGGCTTGCTGTAAACTATCACACAAAGATGGTAAGCCGAAATCAGGTAGACGAGGGCAATCGCGTGGCTCGCTTCGACTTGGAGGCTGACACACTGCAGTTGCTCTCTTGTCCGGACGCAAGCGCTGAGATATCCTACTACGCTACCGGTATCAGCAACGAAGGTACTGTCGTAGGTTTCGTAGAGAAACAGGATTCAAAAGCTCGCAAGGCTGCTATGTGCCCTGCAGGTACAAAAGAGATGAAGCTGCTCGCCGATCTTTATCCTACTATAACCGAGTTCGCTACAATGGACGAAAAGAACCTCAACGAGGTTACAGCAATCACTCCTGACGGTCGCTACCTCCAGGGCTTCGGCTATGTAGATCTGAATGAAGAGCAGGACTGCTTCGGTACATGGTACTTCGACTTGGAGAAGAACGAGACAGCCGTAGAGAACGTTAAGACAGAAGAGGCTCCGGCTAAGGTTGTTGCTTCATATACCGTTGACGGCAAGACTCTCAACGCTGATAGCGTTCGCAAGGGCATCGTTATCAACAAGCTCTCTAACGGCAAGGCTCGCAAGGTTGTAAAGTAACGAACAGGTAAGATTAGGTATATATAAAATGAAAAGACCGAGCGCGTGAATCGTCACGTCGCCCGGTCTTTTTTATATTAAAAAGATATATTTGTGCTATCTATGCGTGTAGCATTAGATCTGTACCTTCACGGTTCTTGCATGAGCGTTGCATACTACAGTAACGAGGTATGTCCCTTTTGCGAGAGCTACCTTTGCCTTGTCGGCTGTGGTATTGAGTCCGCTTACAACGCGTCCCTCAAAGTCGCTCATGAGGATGCGCTTTGCGAGTCCTGCTGTCTCCGGCATGCTTATCTTAACGCAGTTCTTGCCAGCGACAATGCTGAAATCCTTTGCTGAAACCGTAGAAGCGATGCCGTCAACCACCTTCTTCTCAGCAAGACGGAACACACGTGTAGCGTGCTTGCGTACGTCGGTTGTGAATGTACCCGTAGCCTCGCCTGCCTCAGCGTTCTCCATAACGTCGCGAACGGTGTATGTCTTTGTCGGGTCGAGAGCCGGTATAGCAGCGAAGTCTAATGTAGCCTGCTTCTCAGAGCTTGACATATTGGTTACAGAGAGAGCCACGTCGCCGTTCTCGCAGTCCTTGGCGAAGACAACGAGGTTGTCTGCCTCAGAGATGAGGTCGCCCTGCTGGCCCATACGGTCCTGGTTGAGAGCGATAAGCTCCTTGTTGCGCAGCAGTTTGAAGTCGGCATCGGTGAGAGTGTTCTTGCTCGGGTCGAACGACAAAGCCATCGGTGAAGACCACATACACCAGAGAGCGAACTGTGTAGCATACTCGTCGTCGGTCATACCGGCGCCAGTGCCACCGCAGAGGTCGTTAGACGACTTACCCGTAGCGTGCAGACCGGTGCAAAGCATATCCGAATCGTTGAAGCGGTTAACGCCCTGATAAGCAGAGAGGTTCTTCATAGCCTCGATGCTCTGTACGACGCCCACACCGCTACCAGAGCCTGTCCAGCAGTCGCGTACGTCCTGCGAGATGCGCCAGCAGCGTCCGCCTACCTCAGCACCCCATTTCCACGGTTCGCGCACGCCCCACTCGCAGATGTAGAGCATAGTGTTGTTGCCAGCAGCAGCGAAAGCGTCAGCAAGAGCCTTGTAGCGCTTCTTGGCTGTCTCTACGTCGTCCGGCGCATAGCAGTAGTCGCACTTCACAACGTCTACGCCCCACTCGGCGTATGTCTTGGCGTCGATTGTCTCGTAGCCGTAGGAACCGAAAGCGCCAGCACATGTTCTGTCAGCAGCATCGGTGTAAAGACCGAACTTCATGCCGTTCTTGTGAACATAGTCTGCAACAGTCTTCAGACCGTTAGGGAAGCGTGATGCGTTAGGCTGCGGTGTGCCGTCAGTCTTGCGTGTGCCCTGCCAGAGGTCGTCCATCATGATGTGGTTCCAACCGCACTCGTACAGACCCTTGTTCTGGAAGAGTTCTACAGCCTGCTCAATAATTTTCTGTGAGATGTTGCCCTGAACCGAGTTCCAAGAGAGCCAGCCCATGAACGGAACGGGGTGCTGCAGAGAGCTTGATACGGTGAGCGTTACGTCCTCCGATGTTGTCTCGCTGTCTACAGTAACGTTAATCTGATAAGTGTACACGCCTTCTTCAGCAACTACGCCCTCTACGATATTGCGGGCTGCGTTCCATGTAAGACCTGCAGGCAGATTGCTTACAGAGAGCTGAGCGCCTGTAACGGTAGAGCGAACCTTCTGCATGAAGCGCACGTTAGGCTGTGAGAACACGGTTGTAGCACATGCGAGCTTTGTTGTGAGTTCTTCTGCGCTCACGATGCACGGACGTGTAGAGTTCTGATCCTGGAACACGAGGTAAGCGTTAGCCCAGTCAACGTGGTCGCAAGTGTTTGTGCCGTCGTTGCCGTTTGATGTCTCAAGATAGAGATACTTCCAACCGCTGAGGTTGTCTGCGTGTATGTCTACCGACTGGTTAGAGAAACGGTTGATAGTGCCCTTGGCTACATCCTCTGTAGCGCCGCCTTCAGCCTTTACGTAAACATGATAGTCGAAGTTGCCTGCTTCCTTCACCTCGTCGTCAACGCCGAGCACAGTGTAGAAGTCGGTTACCGATCCGTTGAGCTTGATGATAATCTGCGACGGTCCGTGTGTGCCCACTCCGCTCTCGTATACCTTGCCACCAATGGTGATATAGTTGCCGTCGATGCTCTTGTCCTTCTTCGGTGTGTGGTTCTCCCAGCCGCACTTTGTCTTTTCTATTTCGAGAGAAGACAGACGGATGTATTCCTGACCCCAAGGAGCGTCGGGGATAGTCACTACGTTAGAGCCACCCTGCCACATGTCCGACTCGTTGATGAGCTGCGGCGCTGTGCCAGCGTACTTGAAGTAGGCGTTGCCGAGATCTACGTGGTCGCCCCAAGCCTCTTCGCCCTTGTCGAAGTTGAGGATGAGGTATACTACGTCGGTAAGGTCTACGTCTACCGTTGTGCCTGCAGCGTCGTTGACAGTGATAGTGCCACTCTTCACAGTCGTAGCCTGCTTGCTGCTGTTGTAAGTAGTGACAGTGTAGTCAACGATGCCGTGCTTAGCCTGGGTAGGCGCTGCACCATCAATACCGAAAATAGCGTGAAAACTTTTGGCACCATTCACCTTCACCACAAATTTTGAAGGAGCATGTGTGCCTACACCCGTTGTGTAAGTGTCGCCGGCTATAATAAGCGGTGTACCGAATGTTGCCTTGTCGGCATACACCTTATTCTTATTATCGTCGTTGAAATAAGTGACAGTAGTCAGGTCGAGCGAGCTCAACAGACATACGTCGTTACCAATTGGGGGGGGTGATTGTCTCAGCCTTAGCGTCAACAATGCCCAACACACTGACGAAAACCAAAGCCATCAGTGCGCTTACGTTACGTAAAAGTTGTTTCATTGTTTTTGGAATAAAAAGAATTGATTTGTTGTATTATAGATTTTCTGCAAAGTTACCTATTATTGTCTGATTAGCAAAATATTACATCATGTTTTAACACAAAAAAGGTTCGTGGCGGCAACAGAGTTTCTGACTATTTGCTTAATTGCAGAATAATTTGTAATTTAGCGGCATAAAACAAACATTTTATAGAGAGCCTAAACATACTGTGAACAGATGAAGAAACTCCAGAAACTACACAAATACATATTTGCAGCGACAGTCGTCTCGCTGCAAATACCTGCATCTGCCACTGCTCAGGTGCAGGAGCTGAACGTGCAGCGCGACACTATCCCCACATACCTGAAGATACAGAACAAAGGTATCGTGAACAATGCCCTCGACGTGTTGAACGGCAATGCAGCCGGTGTGAGCGTTACGTCGAACGGCATGGACCGTATGGCGCAGCTCTCGTCTGTGCGAGTGCGCGGAACCACGTCTATAGTCGGCGGCAACGACCCTCTCGTCATCATCGACGGCGTGACAAGCGACATCGCCACGCTCTCTACAATCTATCCTGCCGATATAGAGAGTTTCTCGGTGCTTAAGAATGCCGCCGAGACCGCCCTCTACGGCTCGCGCGGTGCGTCGGGCGTTATTGAGGTGAAAACAAAGAGGGGCACAGGCAAAGGGTTCCAAATATCTTACGAGACAAACATCGGACTGGAAGCCATGTCGAAGAAACTCGACATGTTGTCGGCTGACGAATATCTTGCTACTGCCAAACGCCTCGGGGTGTACGCCAACAACGGCGGATACAAAAACAACTTCTACGATGTCATCACCCGAACCGGCTTTGTTCAGAACCATTACCTGGCTTTCAGCGGTGGCTCGGAGCAGTCGAACTATCGTGCGTCGTTCGGTTATATCGACCATAACACCATCATAAAGACCAAGGACTACAACAATTTTGTGGCAAAGATTGACGTCACGCAGCATGCTTTCGCCAACCGTCTCGTCGGCGACTTCGGTGTGTTCGGATCTACATACAAGAACAATGACATCTTCGACACTCAGATGCTGTTCTACTCAGCTGCATGCCAGAACCCTACTTATCCTGCCGGTCGCGATGCCAACGGCAACTGGACAAAGAACGGTTCTGCATATCGTATCAATCCGCCTTCTGCCGTACTTGCCGAACGTAACGACCAGAAGGAGATGTACTTCAATACCCACATGCGACTGCTCTACAAGCTTGCGCCGTCGCTCAATCTGTCGGCATTCGGTAGCTACTCGTATACATCCAACGAGAACTCTGAGTTCTGCCCCACATGGGTGTGGGCGCAGGGCAACGTATATCGCGGCGAGTTCAAGAAACAGGAGTATCTCGGCAATGTCTCGCTCGACTATGCCCATACATGGGGCATCCACTTGCTGTCTGCCGGACTCTCCACCGAATATCATTACCTGGAACGCACGGCATTCTGGACACGCGCCAAGGGCATAACAACAAACGAGTTCGGATACGACAACATCGGAGCCACTGCGTCGCGTCCTTACGGCGCTACGGGCAGCATCTACGAAGACCAGTCGCTGGCGTCGGTCATGGCAAACGCCTCCTATACATTATATAATAAGTATAAGCTGACGCTCACTATGCGTGGCGATGGTTCGTCTATGGTGGGCGACGACCATACATGGGGCTTCTTCCCGTCTGTCTCGGCAGAATGGGACGTTAAGAAAGAGCGCTTCTTAAGCGGTTTCGACGGAATAAGCACTCTGAAACTGCGCACTGGTTACGGACGTTCTGGCAATCTGGGCGGCATATCTGCCTATACAACCATGAACAACGTGCAGCAGACTGGCATCGTACCCGTCAACAACACGCCGACCGTGACGCTCGGCAACATACGCAACAACAACCCCGACTTGAAATGGGAGACAAAGTCGACGTTCAATATCGGTGGCGAGATCGGACTGTGGCACAACCGCCTTATGCTTACCGCCGAATACTATTACTCTAAGACCACCGACATGCTCTACTCCTACGATGTGCCGGTGCCGCCGTTCGCCTACGACAAGCTGTTGGCAAACATTGGCGCTATGTCAAACCAGGGTCTTGAAATTGGTTTCTCTATAGCTCCGGTGCAGACAAAGGATATAGACCTGAACGTGAGCATGAACCTCTCGTTCCAGAAGAATAAGTTGCTGTCGCTCTCTGGCAACTATAAAGGCATGAATATGTCGGCTGCCAACATCACAGCCATCAGCTCCATAGACGGAGCCGGACAGAACGGCGGTGACAACAACCATGTGCTCTACCAGATAGTAGGACAACCCTTGGGTGTGTTCTATCTGCCTCATTGCACCGGACTCTACAAGGACGAGCAGGGTACAATGAAGTATAGGATAGAAGACCTCGACAACAACGGCACTATCGACTTCGGCGACGGTGGCGACCGACGCATCTGTGGACAAGCCACGCCAAAGGCAACGCTCGGCTCCAACATATCGCTGCGCTACAAGAATTTCTATATGTCGCTGCAGATGAACGGAGCCTTCGGACACAAGATATTCAACGGTACGGCATTGGCATACAACAACATGTCGTCGTTCCCGATATACAACGTGATGAAAGGTGCGCCCGAACGTAACATCGTCGACCAGAACGTGTCTGACTATTGGCTCGAACGTGGCGACTATCTCAACTTCGAGTATCTCACCATAGGCTACAACGTGCCGGTGAAGAGCAACATAGTGCGCTCGTTGCGCGTGTCGTGCAGCGTCAACAACCTCGCCACCATCACGTCCTACAGCGGTCTGACACCGATGATCAACTCGTATGTTGTCAACTCGTCAATGGGCATCGACGACAAGCGCTGCTATCCTACCTATCGAACCTATTCTATAGGAGTGAGCGTGCAGTTCTAAACAACCCGAAATGTTTTCACCAACGTAACGAATAATGACTATGAAACATAATTTTTTCGCATTGTCTGTTCTCGCCCTTTCGCTCTCGCTGACGAGTTGTCTCGACGAAACACCAAAAGACCAGTTGCCGGAGCAGAATATTTACGACTCTGCCAACAGTTTGTACATCAACGCTGTAGCTTCGCTGTATAACTATATAGGTGCACACGAGGAGGGCGAAGGCTTGCAAGGCACATGCCGCGGCATATACGACTACAACACACTGACCACCGACGAGGCTATCATGCCCATACGCGGCGGCAACTGGTATGACGGCGGACTCTGGGAAAACATGTACAAACATACATGGACTGCCACCGACACCGATCTGTATAACGTTTGGAAATATCTCTATAAGGTTATCGTGCTCTCCACAAAGTCGTTGGAGACGATAGACCAGTACAAGGCGCTGCTTACAGACAGACAGCGTGACGAGTACAAGGCGGAAGTGAGAGCCGTTAGAGCCATGTTCTACTATTATGCTATGGACATGTTCGGACGCATACCCATACTTGAGTCGACAGCGCAAAAGACAGCCGACATACGTCAGAGCGAGCGCAGCGAAGTGTTCGGCTATATCGTGAACGAGCTGCAGACCGTGGCGCCGCTTCTGCCCCTTGAGCACAGCAACCTACAGGGCAACTACTACGGTAGGATGACGCGTCCGGTGGCATGGTTCCTGCTTGCCAAACTCGCACTCAACGCCGAAGTGTACACCGACAACAACTGGACCGACGCGTCACGACCAGACGGCAAGACGATATTGTTCGACATCGACGGCACACAGAAGAACGCATGGCAGACCTGCATCCACTACTGCGACTTGATAGCAGCCGCCGGATATTCGCTCGAGAACGACTATGCAAGCAACTTCGCCGTGCACAACGAAAACTCGAAGGAGAACATCTTTACCATTCCGTTAGACAAGATGCTCTATCTGAACGAGTTTCACTATCTTTTCCGCTCGCGCCATTACGCACACGGCGGTGCATACGCCGGCGCTTCCGAGAATGGCACATGCGCCACGCTACACACTATGGCTGTGAACGGCTACGGCACAGCTTCGCCCGACACGCGCCTCGAACTTAACTTCTACACGGGCAGGGTAGAGGTTGACGGCAAGTATGTAACCATCGACGACGGCACGCCGCTCCAGTACATGCCGCTCGCTGTTGAGCAGAATCTCACGGCAAGCAAATACATCGAGACGGCAGGAGCACGCATGAAGAAATACGAGGTAGACCGCACAGCCTACTCCGACGGACGTATGCCCGACAACGATATCGTGCTCTACAGATACGCCGACGTGCTGCTGATGAAGGCAGAGGCAAAGGTGAGAAACGGAGAGTCGGGCGACGAGCAACTCAACGCCGTGCGCTCGCGTGCCGGAATGCCATCGCTTGCAGCCACACTCGCTAACATCCTCGACGAGCGTCTGCTCGAACTCGTGTGGGAAGGCTGGCGTCGGCAGGACATGATACGCTTCGGTACCTACTGCGCTCCGTACGACATCCACACACCGTCAGCCGCCGACAAGAAGCGATACACTATAGTTTTCCCGATACCGGAAAAAGCACGCGAACTGAACCCGAATCTCGCGCAAAACCCTGGATATTAGTGAAAAGCGATGCCGACACTATAGATGTCCTATTGTGCAAACAAAAAACAAATAATGCATAATTCGTGAAATGAAAACAAAAAAATACCTCAAAATAGGTATAGTATAATTCTTTTTTTGTAATTTTGTAAGCGTAAAGGGTGTGAGCCTTAAAAGCTTATGCCGCTTTCGTAGAAAAGACTTTACACATTAATAATTTAAATTATTATAACCGATTATGATTTATTCAAAAGAAGTAGACAACATGTGCGTTGTCGCAAAGGGTCCTAACCACGGACCGGCTCCAATTCCTGA
>ERZ857629.163-NODE-163-length-102594-cov-37.630180_pt1 | contig 102594 bp, 75 predicted proteins | sample MGYA00519700_ERZ857629 | MGnify/ENA primary metagenome ERZ857629 (study PRJEB31778, sample SAMEA3449351) | human gut metagenome | biome: human gut; feature: human-associated habitat; material: faeces | place: United Kingdom | collected 2010/2012 ... | reverse complement strand
TCAGAAAGATATCACAGCAAGAGTTGAACAAGGTTCAGTATCTGATAAACGATAGGCCTTCATTAATTTTGCACTTGCCACTTGACTCTACACTCGTTAAACTATTGCAGGGGTGAGAAAAAAGTATTATCTTTGCATCAGAAAAAGCAACGCCTTGCTTTCTTGCAAGGAATAGGCCGACCTGCAGGAGATGGAAGAAGCCTACCGCCTCATGCTCGAGATTATCAAACAAGTACCTACTCTACAATAATTATATTATGAAGCTTCCAAGGATATTCATTACATTGATAGTGGCGTTCCAAACTTTCGCCATAATACATGCTGCCTCAATAGCCGATATAGCCTCTCAATTCCACCAAGGACAAATTTCGGTTGACTCGTTGTTTAATTACATAAATGCACCCGCTCATGCTAACGAGGTATATTGGTGGTCTCTTCACAATTTCGAAAAAAACGATCCTATGGGAAACTACGTATTAGGAAGATGTTTCTTCACAGGAATCGGGACCACAATAGATGAAACACAAGCCATAGGGCTATTCGAGCGAGCAGCCGGTCAAGGTGTTGATGAAGCTTTGGTTGACTTAGGCCGTATGTATCAGAACGGCTGGGGTGTGAAAAAAGATGCTGCAAAGGCAAAGCAATTCTTACAAGAGGCCGTTGCCAAAAAAGTACCGCGAGGTTTCAATGCTTTAGGATGGTGGTTTTTTAATGAGGAAAAAGACAATATCAAAGCATTGTCATATTTCCAAAAATCTGCCGATGCGGGTTACCCGGGCGGTACAGCCGATGTCGGATATATGTATGAATATGGTTACGGTGTTGATAAGGATATCGCCAAAGCTCTTAAAATGTACCTAAAAGCTGCCGATGCAGGAAACGCAATAGGCTTATGCAATGCCGGTTATTTTTATGAACAAGGCATCGGAACAGACGAAAACCACGAAACCGCTCTTCAGTTCTATCTTTTGTCTGCCTCCAAAGGAAACGCCAGAGCAGCATATAAAGTCGGATTTTTAAAACAGTATGGTAATATTAACCAAGACATAAATTATAATGATATCTCTAAATGGTATGCACAGAGCGCTCAAAAGGATTATATTCCTGCTAAGATAGAATTGGCATTTCTACTTCTTGATGGCCTTGGTGTCCCTCAAAATCAAGAAAGAGCAATGGAAGTTTTGGAAGAGGTAGGACCTCAAAACGTAGGCGCTTGGGGTGCCTGTCGCGTAGCTGAGTATCTTTCAAAGAAAAATCCGGCGAGAGCACTCGTTTGGGCAAAAGCAGCTTATGACAAGGCCGACGAATATGTCAGTTCGGCTGAGTCCGCTAAATTATTGGGATTCCTTTATCTTAAAGGTGGCAAAGAAATTTTTGATTACGAACTCGCAGTCAAATTTCTCAAAGAAGGTGCGGAAATGGATCAACCGGACTGCGTAGAGATGATGAAGGCATTAGGAGAACCTTTTGAGGAGCAGGAACCCACAATCTCATCTGGTGTAAGATAGAATTCAAAAAATCAAAATCATACAAAATATGAAAAGATATATAATACTTTCTATCGTGAGCATCATGTCGGTGTTTACGTTCTCGCTTGCCGCATCGGAGCTGCAGCAAGCCTCCTCTCAACAATCTGCCAATCCTAATTGGATAGAAGTAGGCACAGTGATTGGTAATGCCTGGGGTAGTGGAACTTGGTACTCTAATGGCCCCAGAGAGTTGAAACTATATGTTATGTACTTAGGCGAAAAGCTGATTTATAGAGTAGAATGGGATAGCCATTTTTATCCGGTTATGCCCAAAAATAGTAACTCTTTTTCAACGAATGCAGTTGCTAAAATTAAGAAATGGGGATACAAGAAAGTTCAAAATAGCGATGGAAGCTCATATATTAAATTTATGGATATGGATGTATTTTTTAATGTACCATCTTGGTGACAATAGAAAAACGTGAAAAACCGCGCACGCCGATTATGTGAAAGTGTACAATTTTTAGGCGTACAAATGCCGGGCTTTAACGAAAAATGTGTACATTTGCAGCCCGTTTCGCCTCGGCAAGGCGTGGCGGCGTGCAGACAGCCTCGGCAAGGCCGCATCCCGTACGCCGCAATCATAGTCTCGGCCGGGGCCAAAAACCTATCACAACCACCGTCTCTTCTCGACAGACACAATGAAAGACATCAGTATCACTGTCCCCGTAGTCTGCTACGGCTACGATGAATTGCCTGACGATGCCGTCCGCGCCCTCGTGGAAAAGGCCCGCCAATCCACCTATCATTCGTATGCACCTTACAGCCACTTCTGTGTCGGCGCCGCCATCCTGCTGGACAACGGCGAGACCATCACGGGTGCCAATCAGGAAAATGCCGCCTTCAGTGCCGGCACATGTGCCGAGCGCTCGGCCTGCTTCTATGCACACGCCAATTACCCGGAAGCACGCTTCGAGGCAATAGCAATTGCAGCACGCGCCGAAGATGGTGATTTTGTCGCCGACCCGGTGTCGCCCTGCGGCGTCTGCCGTCAGGCTTTATTAGAATATGAGGTCTTGGCCAAACATCCCGTACCGGTATGGCTGGCCGGACGCAACTGCGTATACCGTCTGCCGTCGGTGGCCTCGCTGCTGCCGCTGGCGTTCTCGGAATTTTAAGGCACGCGGCCGCCGAGTCAATTAATAAAAACACCGGACATCGGCCGAAGGTTGCATAACGGCCTGCAGCAATGTCCGGCGGCAGTTTCGTTTTTTTAGGTGGAACGGGGACGTCAATCTTTATCAATAAGGTCGCGCAAGGTCACATCCGGGTTGCGGAACTGACAATATCCGCCCTTGATATGTGCGTATGTGATAGCGCTTTGAGGACAATTATGATAGCACGCGGTGCAGCGTATGCATCCGCGATTCCATTCCGGATGCCCGTCCCCATCGCAAGTGATGGCGCCCACCGGACATATACGGGCGCAGATGCCACAACCGTTGCAGCGCCCCGTGTCGCACCGATACTGACGATAAAAGCCCTTGAAAGATGGCATCGCTTTCATACATATTCCCATAAGACGATCTGCGACCGATGGCAGCGCAATATAATGACGTCGAGCGGCAATATCGGCAGCGATGGCAGCCGTGTGGCCGGGTATATCTTTGGCATCGGCTGTCTCGATTTGTCGGCGTACATCGTAGAGCATAAAGTTGTTGTCCACCATCTTGATACTATTGGCATATGCAACCTGCAGGCCGCGACGGCGTGCTTGACGGCAGGCAATGTTCACCCCGAGGCCCGGTGTCACCCCACAAGTATATACCACAAAGAGATAGTCGGTGCGAATATCCGCAGTCTCAAAAAATCGCTCGACCGGCGCCGGCATACGCCCCGTGTGCGTAGGCGTGACAACACCTATGGCATCATCCTCCCATACGGCAGACGGCGTCTCGAGCGCCTCTCTTATGCCTATGATGCGACTATCAGCCTGAGTCCGAGCGATATGCCGCGCCACAGAAAGAGAATTGCCCGTTGCTGAAAAACAGAAGACTATCATATCGCAAAGGTAAGCATTCGACCGCTTTCAGCAAAAATAAACTTTATAATCCTAAAAACTGCTAAAAGAACAAGCCTACGACTAAACATTAGGTCGCAACAGCGGTCTATTGGTCAGAAAACGACAAAAAGCAAAAAATGAAAACACGCCGCTCAGGACGTCCTGTAATGACGTCCATATTCCTACTGGCCGGCTTATTGTATGCCTTGGCCTACAACATCTCGGGAGTCGTGACCGACACCGACGGCGATGCGCTGGTGGGCGCCTCGCTGCGACTGCTGCGTAGCAAAGACTCGACAGTGATCAAGGCCGCTGCCGCCGACGGCAACGGACGCTATGTGCTGCGCGACATCGCCGACGGGCGCTATGTACTCGAGGCCTCGTACGTAGGCCACAACCGACAGACAGTCAATGTCACCATGGCCGGACGAACACTGCGCGTGGACACTATGCGCCTCTCCGACGAAGCCTACACATTGGACGCCGTCACCATCTCCGGCATACGCACTCCCATCAAGGTGATGGAAGACACCATCGAGTTCAATGCCGACACCTATAAGGTGCAGCCCAACGCCGTAGTTGAGGACCTGCTCAAGCGTCTGCCAGGCGTCGAAGTGTCATCCGATGGTAAAATCACCTCCAACGGCAAGGAAGTCACCAAGATACTCGTGGACGGCAAGGAATTCTTCAGCGATGACCCCAAGGTGGCCTCCAAAAACCTACCCGTGAGCATGGTGGACAAACTTCAGGTCGTAGACCGAAAAAGCGATCTGGCTCGTATAACCGGCGTCGATGACGGCGAAGAAGAAACCGTCATCAACCTCACCGTCAAAAAAGGCATGAAAAACGGATGGTTCGGCAATGCCGAAGCCGGTGTCGGCACCGACAGCCGATACATGGGCTCGTTCAACGTCAACCGCTTTTGGAACGACAACCAAATCACGCTCTTAGGCGGCATCAACAACATCAATGAACCCGGATTTACGGACGGAGCCAGCGGCCGCTTCCGCCACTTCGGAGGCGACAACGGCATCACCACATCTCGCGCCCTGGGCCTCAACTTCAACGTAGGCAACAAGGAAATATTCCGCGTAGGCGGCAACGTAATGTACAGCAACACCGACGCCCGCACATACAGCACCACCGACCGCCAGTATCTCTTCGAAGACTCCACATCGTACGTCAATTCGGGCAAGTACGCGCACGACCGAGGACACAACTTCCGCGCCGACTTCCGCATACAATGGAACCCCGACAGCCTCAACTCCCTGGAAATACGACCCCGCATGATGTACAATTCCAGCGACGGCCTTAGCGTCGATTCATCGCTGACACGCGCCGGCGATGCCGACCTCACACGCGTCACCCAAAGCCGCAACAACATCACCAGCGATGGCAACAGCTGGGAATTCGGCCTCTCAATGATATACAACCACAAATTTGCCTCGCGCCCGGGACGCTCGTTCAGCGTACACCTCAATGCCAATACCTCCAACGTACGCGAACACGAAGACTCATACTCCTGGAACCGCTTTTTCCTGCTTGACGACAAAACCGATGTGTACGACCAATACGCATCCAACCACACATGGAGCAAAACCTTATCGGCACGCCTAAGCTGGACCGAGCCACTGGGCAATGTCAAAAACGGCAACTTCCTGACCTTCGCTTACCGCCTGCGATACCGCTGGAACAACGCCGACCGCCTCACCTACGACCGCCCAGTATCGTGGCCCGGCGGATACGACCAAGACCCCGTCATCGGCGATGATTTGGTATGGAACAGCGACCTGAGCAACAGCTTCCGCAACAACTATATGAGCCAAGACATACGCGCCGGCTTCAAGCACGTCTCCAAGGTCTGGACCATCGATGCCGGCCTGTCACTGGTACCCCAAATGTCCAGTTCGCACGACCTCATAGACAACGCTCGCGACATACCCACGCGACACACCCTCAACATCGCCCCCTACCTGCGCTACCGCTGGAAACTGTCCAAGCAGCGCACATTCAACCTCGACTATCGCGGACGCTCATCCCAACCCTCGATGTCGCAACTCCAACCCGTGGCCGACAAGTCCGACCCCCTGCGCATCGTCGTCGGCAACCCCTCGCTGAACCCCACATTCACGCACAACATACGCATGCGCTACCAAAACTTCAATTCCGAGGCCCAACGTTCAATCATGGCCATGGCTTTTGCCAACATCACGCAAAACTCCATAGTCTCCAAGACCATCTACGATGCCACCACCGGCGGACAAACCACCACCTACGACAACGTCAACGGCGTATGGTCCGCAATGGCAATGGGTATGTTCTCGCAACCGCTGCGCAACCGCGCATTCGTGTTCAATACCCATATAGGCACGCGCCTGAACCACAACGTCGGATTCAACAACGGCCTGCGCAACACCTCCATAGCCTTTGACGTGATGCTCTCGCCCTCGCTGGCATGGCGTCCCGACAACATCGAACTCGAGATACGCCCTCGCTACAACTTCCAGACATCTCGCAATACCGTCCAGTCAGGCAGCAACCGCGATGTACACGGCTACGGCTTCAGCTTCTACGGCACATATTACACACCTTTCGGGCTGGTGCTCTCCACCGACCTCAGCTACGACGCGACCAACGGATACTCGACCGGATACGACCGCAACGAATGGATGTGGAACGCCTCCATAGCCTACCAATTCCTGCGCGGCCGCAACGCCACCATCACCCTCAAGGCCTACGACCTGCTGCGCCAGAAAAACAACGTCAGCCGCACCGTCACAGCCAACTACATCGACGACAGCCGCTACAATTCGCTCACGCGATACTTCATGATTACCTTCAGCTACAAATTCAACACCTTCGGCAAAGGCAACCAACCCAAAGACCGCAACGCCGATGGCAGACGTCGCGGCCCGGGCGGCCCGCCTCCCGGGCATCCCGGAGGACGTCCCCCAATGTGATATCCTCCGCGCCAACCATACGCCCCACCCTGCGCCTGAAAAGTACGACCTGCCGCACTTTTCAGGCGCAAACACATCTGACGACCTTCGGAAACATCTGCATCGACCGCCAAAAACAACGGCGGAAGACAGCGCAAATAAGGCCATCGTAAGCCGTTAGAGGCACAGCGGTTAAGGGTCGCGTATATGCGTGCGCTACGGCTCAGTATTAAAGTATTTTAACGGCGCATCGTAATTGCGAAAAAAATCGTACCTTTGCGCTGGATTATCCACAAGGTACAGTTTCGAAAAAACTGAAATACAACAACATAAACCACCAACAATGAGTAGAGAAAAGAAATTCGTAACATGCGACGGCAATCAAGCCGCTGCCCACGTGAGCTACATGTTCTCGGAAGTCGCTGCCATCTACCCGATCACCCCGTCTTCGACAATGGCCGAATATGTGGACGAATGGTCCGCAGCCGGCCGCCGCAATATCTTTGGCGAGACGGTGCTGGTACAGGAAATGCAAAGCGAAGGCGGCGCCGCCGGCGCCGTGCACGGGTCGCTGCAAGCCGGAGCGCTGACAACGACATACACAGCCTCGCAAGGACTGCTGCTGATGATTCCCAACATGTACAAGATTGCAGGCGAGCTGCTCCCGACAGTGTTCCACGTGTCGGCACGTACTTTGGCCAGCCACGCATTGAGCATATTCGGCGATCATCAGGACGTGATGTCCGTACGCCAGACCGGATTTGCTATGCTTGCCGAAGGTTCGGTACAGGAAGTTATGGACTTGGCCGGTGTGGCACATCTGGCCGCCATCAAGAGCAGCGTACCTTTCGTCAACTTCTTTGACGGCTTCCGCACCTCGCACGAAATCCAGAAAGTGGAAGAAATGCAACAGGAAGACCTCGAACCGCTGTTGGACCGCAAGGCACTCGCCGACTTCCGCGCACGTGCCCTCACACCCGAAGCACCCGTATCACGCGGTATGGCCGAAAACGGCGACGTGTTCTTCCAGCACCGCGAAGCCTGCAACCGACACTATAACGCCGTGCCCGACATCGTCGAAGGATACATGGCCGAAATCGCCAAAATCACCGGTCGCGAATACCACCTGTTCAGCTACTACGGAGCCAAGGATGCCGACCGCGTAATCATTGCAATGGGCAGCGTCACACAGGCCGCCAAAGAAGCCATAGACTACCTCACCGCCAAAGGCGAGAAAGTCGGCCTCGTAAGCGTACACCTGTTCCGCCCATTCTCAGTCAAGCACCTGCTGGCAGCCGTACCCGCCACAACCAAGCGCATAGCCGTACTCGACCGCACCAAGGAACCCGGAGCCAACGGCGAGCCTCTGCTCCTGGACGTCAAGGAAGCCTTCTACGGCCGCGAAAACGCCCCCATGATCATCGGCGGACGCTTCGGACTGGCCTCCAAAGACACCACACCCGCACAAATCGTCGGATTATACGAAAACCTCGCACTGCCCCAGCCCAAGGACCACTTCACTATGGGCATAGTCGATGACGTAACCTTCACATCGCTGCCTCCCGTCAAGGAAATGGCACTGGGCGACCCCTCGACTTTCGAAGCCAAGTTCTACGGACTGGGCGCCGATGGTACCGTAGGTGCAAACAAGAACTCCGTAAAAATCATCGGCGACAACACCGACAAATACTGCCAAGCATACTTCGCCTACGACTCCAAGAAGTCCGGCGGCTTCACCTGCTCGCACCTGCGCTTCGGCGACAAGCCCATACGCTCGACATACTTGGTGAACACGCCCAACTTCGTAGCATGCCACGTCCAGGCATACCTGCACATGTACGACGTTACACGCGGACTGCGCGACGGCGGCACATTCCTGCTCAACACCATCTGGGAAGGAGAGCAGCTGGCCAAACACCTGCCCAATAAGGTCAAGCGCTACTTTGCACAGCACAATATCACCGTATATTACATCGACGCAACACGCATCGCGCAGGAAATAGGCCTCGGCAACCGAACCAACACCATCCTGCAAAGCGCCTTCTTCCGCATCACCGAAGTGATACCCATAGACCTGGCAGTCGAACAGATGAAGAAATTCATCGTCAAATCCTACAGCAAGAAAGGACAAGATGTCGTCGACAAAAACTATGCAGCTGTAGACCGCGGCAATGAATACCACACTCTGGCCGTAGACCCCGCATGGGCACAGCTCCCCGACGACGAAATAGTCGCAGACAACGCTCCCGCTTTTGTGCACGACATCGTACGACCCATCAACGCACAAGACGGCGACCTGCTCAAAGTGAGCGACTTCGAAGCCATACCCGACGGAACATGGCAAAACTCCACCGCCCGCTACGAAAAACGCGGCGTGGCTGCCTTCGTCCCCGAATGGAATCCCGAAAATTGCATCCAATGCAACAAATGCGCCTTTGTATGCCCCCACGCCGCCATACGTCCCTTCGTGCTCGATGCCGACGAAATGCAAGCCGCACCCTTCGGCGAAGAACGCACACTTGCCACCATCGGCAAGACCATGGCCGGCACACGCTTCATCCAAGCCGTCGATGTCCTCGACTGCCTCGGCTGTGGCAACTGCGTAGACGTATGCCCCGGCAAGAAAGGCGTCAAGGCTCTGGAAATGAAACCACTGGAAAGCCAGCTCGACATTCAGCCCGAATGGGACTACTGCGCCGAAAAGGTCAGCTGCAAAGCCGACCTGGTAGACATCAAAGCCACCGTCAAGAACAGCCAATTCGCACAACCGCTCTTTGAGTTCTCGGGCGCATGCTCGGGCTGCGGCGAAACGCCATACGTAAAACTCATAAGCCAGCTCTTCGGCGACCACGAGATGGTAGCCAACGCCACCGGCTGCTCATCCATATACTCGGGCTCGGTACCCTCGACGCCATACACCGTCAACGCCGCCGGACACGGTCCCGCATGGGCCAACTCTCTCTTCGAAGACTTCGCCGAATTCGGCCTCGGCATGAACATCGCCACCGAGAAAATCCGTCAGCGCGTAGCCGACCTGATGCACAAAGCTCTGGAATGCGCCAAGTGCTCCGATCAAATCAAGGCTCTTGCCCAGCAATGGCTCGATGCACCCCACAACGCCGTTTCCACACGCGAAGTCGCTGACAAGATTGTGCCCTTGTGCCAAGCCTGCGGATGCGACACCTGCCGCGAAATTGTCGAGCTCAAAGGCTTCATCGCCGCTCGTTCGCAATGGATCATCGCCGGTGACGGCGCCGCCTACGACATAGGCTTCGGCGGCCTGGACCACGTACTCGCTTCAGGCAAGAATGTCAACGTCCTCGTACTCGACACCGAGGTATACTCCAACACCGGTGGTCAGGCCTCCAAGGCTACACCCTTAGGTGCCATTGCCAAATTTGCCGCCTCCGGCAAACGCATACGCAAGAAAGACCTCGGACTTATCGCCTCGACATACGGCTACGTATACTGCGCACAGATAGCTATGGGCGCAGACCAAGCACAGACCCTCAAGGCACTACGCGAAGCCGAAGCATACGACGGACCTTCGCTGGTAATCGCCTACTCGCCCTGTATCAACCACGGCATCAAAGCCGGCATGGGACACAGCCAGAACGAGGAACAGCATGCCGTCGAATGTGGATACTGGCACCTATGGCGCTACAACCCCGCACTCGAAGAGCAAGGTCAGAACCCCTTCAGCCTCGACAGCAAAGAACCCCAATGGGACAAATTCGAAGACTTCCTCAAAGGCGAGGTTCGCTACGCTTCCGTAGTCAAAGCCTACCCCAACGAAGCCGCCGAACTTTTCGCTGCCGCCAAGGCCAACGCCCAATGGCGCTACAACAACTACCGCCGCCTCTCACAGCAACAGTGGGGCGTAGATCCTCTGGTCGAAAAAATCGAAGACAACAACAAATAACCACATAGGTTCCCGAACACAACAACAGCCCTCGCCAACCATCGACGAGGGCTGTTGTTATATCACACGATAAATTTCCGGAAACCTAATCGCATGAATTTGCCTCCCACCACCGTGATGCCATTATCCGGCAATCGATGAAATCACGGCGTCTACTTTCAATAATAATAACCACTAAAAACCTTTAAGTGCCTACTTTTTTGATCAGGCATCTACACAAAAAAACTCCGAAATATCCTCGAAAAACATGTTCGCACTCACCGAAAATTCGTAAATTTGCATCTGTGATAACACCCGAAAAGGTACATATTTTTGGTCTCCAAACGTTAACGAAATTAAAAATATCGTTATAACAGTCTCGTTGACAGACACTTCCAAAAGTTGCTCTCTGAGACCATCCTCCACTAAAACAAGGATTAAGACTTCTTCGTGAATTTCTTTAGAAGAAGGAAATTCACCCTCTGAGACCATCCTCCACTAAAACAAGGATTAAGACCATCTTACGCTTGTAAGTTGGCATTTTTTAAAAGTGCTCTGAGACCATCCTCCACTAAAACAAGGATTAAGACAGGCACGCGGTTGCATGGTTTGCAATTTGCGTTGTAGCTCTGAGACCATCCTCCACTAAAACAAGGATTAAGACGGGGCGTTTGTTTATTTAACCATAAATAAAAATAGCCTCTGAGACCATCCTCCACTAAAACAAGGATTAAGACATATAATCGCTTTGTTATTTCGCCAACAAAAAGCATTCTCTGAGACCATCCTCCACTAAAACAAGGATTAAGACATCATTTGATTTTTATTTATTTGTTCAATTTTATAGGCTCTGAGACCATCCTCCACTAAAACAAGGATTAAGACTGAAAGTAACACTAAACAAACAAACCGAGGGTGGGTACTCTGAGACCATCCTCCACTAAAACAAGGATTAAGACGCTGCACGCTTAGCAATAAGTCGCGGATGTTGTTCTCTGAGACCATCCTCCACTAAAACAAGGATTAAGACTTTGTTTATCATCTTGTTTGTTTTTGTGGCCGACTCTCTGAGACCATCCTCCACTAAAACAAGGATTAAGACCCCTCCCGGGAATTACTCCCAGGAGGGTATGCAGGGGAACTCTGAGACCATCCTCCACTAAAACAAGGATTAAGACCGCTACTGTTCAAGCCATTGATTCAACTATAACAACTCTCTGAGACCATCCTCCACTAAAACAAGGATTAAGACGAGCAATCATATGTTCATAATCGGCTTTGGCATCAAACTCTGAGACCATCCTCCACTAAAACAAGGATTAAGACTTCTTTACATATGTTTAAATGATGTTTTGCAGGACGACTCTGAGACCATCCTCCACTAAAACAAGGATTAAGACTGAGTCACCATAGACGGTGATACGTTTTGGGCCACTCTCTGAGACCATCCTCCACTAAAACAAGGATTAAGACTATGGCACTACTCGCAGCGTCAGTTTAACACCCAGCAACTCTGAGACCATCCTCCACTAAAACAAGGATTAAGACTCCGTCTTTGTATGCCTCAAAGACACGACCGAGGCCGCTCTGAGACCATCCTCCACTAAAACAAGGATTAAGACTACCTCTGGTATGCGCTTTGGAAACACTGTGGTCGCTCTGAGACCATCCTCCACTAAAACAAGGATTAAGACAAGTTCATTAATTGCAGTATTACTCATACTGTAGCCCTCTGAGACCATCCTCCACTAAAACAAGGATTAAGACAAGTGATTTGAACTGCTCTACAGTCCAAGTGTTCTCTCTGAGACCATCCTCCACTAAAACAAGGATTAAGACTTATAATAGCCTTGACTTCTGCTATGAAATCGTTATCTCCGAAACCATCTTAAAAAAATTGCCAGGAGCCAAGAATTTGGATCTGTGTACCAAACCTTTAGCTCCAGGCAACATATTCTACTCTCCGTCTGCAGACTCATGTCCGTGCAGAGTGCACAAGTTTTTGTTTCCGAATACGCCAAAAACATCCGAATGTATCATCCAAATTTTCACGAGATTATCGGACGAGTTACGAATTTTTATGCCTCCACGGGGCATAAAAAAAGGATTACATCCAACGCATAAAGCGTTGTTCTGTAATCCCTTTCACTCAATGTGACCCCGGAGGGGCTCGAACCCTCGACCCGCTGATTAAGAGTCAGCTGCTCTACCAACTGAGCTACGGAGTCATGCATCGAACAGGCATCTCTTTGCCCTCTTTGCGGATGCAAAGGTACAATCTTTCGGCGAACCGACCAAATATTTTTTTCAAAAAAATTTTTCTCAACGGATTTTTTCGCTCGAACGGCAAAGCGCTGTCGGCAAATCGCCGGCACTGCAGACAATATGTGTCATCCGTTCATATGTCCTTAAAATACTTCTTGCAATCATTGCAATAGTACAGCGTCCTCTTGAATGGAACAAAAGTATTGGCAACAAGCACCGCGCCCGCAATCCAGCAGAACCACGACAGAACACGTCCCGGGAGGAAAAAACCCGTAGCGCACACGACCAACCCTATGGCCAAAAAGTATACAGGCAGTCTTTTGCGCACCACTTCCTTGGTGATATTCTCACTTCCACATTCGCGACAATATGTCACCCCCTTTCGAATTGTCCGGATTACACTTTGCCGCTATGGCCGCAGCTCTCTCTGCATCATCGTCCTCTACGTACAACGAAAACATAACCGCGCTTCCCGTCGAGTTGAACAGGTCTCCGTTGTATTCGACTATCTTGGCATCTATGCCCGATTCCTTCAAGATGGATTCAAGCTCCTGCAGCTCCGTAACATGCGGACTCCTTCGTATTTCCTTCATGAGAGATTATTTTGACTATTGTTTCGCAAAAATACACTTATTTCCGACCATTCACAAGAGAAAACGAGGAAAAGAGTGTAATACACCGAAACAACGCGTTTTTACACATTTATATATTATGCTATGCTGCGAACCGGCTTGCATCTCGTTTTTTTTATGTAAATTTGCACTGATAAGCGCGAGGTGTTCCGCAGTACCGACGGTCACGCCTTGGGCTTTCGCGTTATCTTCATTACACACCACCCACCCTAACACGAGACTACGAATATGCCCATGCGTAAATGGCGCATCGATGACAGCGCCGAACTGTACAACATACGCGGCTGGGGTCGCAACTATTTCGACATCAACGACAAAGGCAACGTAACCGTAACGCCGCGCCCGGGAGACTTTCCGGTAGATCTTAAAGAACTTATGGACCGTCTACAGGAACGCGACTTGGCATCGCCCATACTACTGCGCTTCCCGGACATTCTGGACAACCGCATCGAAAAAATCTCGAACTGCTTCCGCGAAGCAGCCTCTCGCTACGAATACACGGCGCAAAACTACATGATCTACCCCATTAAGGTAAATCAGATGCGCCAAGTCGTAGAAGAAATTGTATGCTATGGCACCAAATTCAACATCGGTCTCGAAGCCGGTTCCAAGCCGGAGTTGCATGCAGTCCTGGCCACTAACACCAATGCCAACGCCCTGGTAATCTGCAACGGATACAAGGACGAGAGCTATATCGAATTGGCACTGTTGGCCCAAAAAATGGGACGCCGCATATACCTGGTGGTGGAAAAACTGAACGAGCTGCGACTTATCGCCGAAATGTCCGAACGCCTCGGTGTACGCCCCAATATCGGCATACGCATCAAACTCTCCAGCGCCGGCTCGGGCAAATGGGCCGAGAGTGGCGGCGACCAAAGCAAATTCGGGCTCAATTCATCCGAACTACTCGAAGCCCTGGGCATACTCGAAGAACGCGACATGAAAGACTGCCTCAAGCTGATACACTTCCATATAGGCAGCCAAATCACCAAGATACGACGCATCAAAAACGCCTTGCGCGAAGCCACACAGTTCTATGTCCAGCTGTCGCAAGCCGGATTCGACATAGACTTCGTGGACATAGGAGGCGGACTGGGCGTCGATTACGACGGCACCCGCTCGGCCTCCAGCGAAAGCTCGATGAACTATTCCATACAAGAGTACGCCAATGACTCGGTGAGTGCCTTGGTGGACGTGTGCGAAAAAAACCATCTCAAGCAGCCCAACATCATCACCGAGAGCGGACGCTCACTCACGGCGCACCACTCGATACTGATATTCGAAGTGCTCGAAACCACCAACCTCCCCGTATGGGACGATGACGAAACCCTGCCCGAAGACGCACACGAACTGGCCAAAGAGCTATACGACATCTGGGACAAGCTCAACGGCCCATCACTGTACGAATCATGGCACGACGCACTGCAAATACGCGAGGAGGCCCTCGACCGCTTCTCACTGGGCGTGCTGGACCTGAAAACACGCGCCCAAGTCGAAAAACTATTCTGGAGCATCGCACGCGAAGTGGGCGAGATGGCTGCAAGTATGAAACACCCGCCGGAGGAACTGCGAGGCATCGCCAAGATGCTACCCGATAAGTACTTCTGTAATTTCTCGCTATTCCAGTCGCTGCCCGACTCGTGGGCCATCGACCAGGTGTTCCCCATCATGCCAATCCAGCACCTTGACCAAAAACCCGGCAAAACCTGCACAATACAAGACATCACCTGCGACAGCGATGGCAAAATAGCCAATTTCATTACCCTGCACGACCCGTCGTGTGCCCTACCGGTACACGCCATCAAGCAAGGCGAAAAATACTACCTCGGCGTATTCCTCGTGGGCGCTTATCAGGAAATCCTGGGCGATATGCACAACCTCTTCGGCGACACCAACGCCGTACACATCAACGTCTATCCCGACCACTACGATATCGACCGCATAATCGACGGCGAAACCGTGGCCGAAGTCCTCGACTACGTGCAATTCTCGGCCAAAAAACTGGTGCGCAACGTCGAGTCCTGGGTATCTGCATCCGTCAAAAGCGGCGCCATCACCGCCGAAGAAGGCCGCAATTTCATCTCCACCTACCGCTCGGGGCTATACGGATACACATACCTCGAAAAAGACTGAATCACGCCTATTAAAGACCGGGCAAGGCTGCTGCAAGAGCGACAAAAATTGCACCGACATCCAACGTTCAAACACCAAGAGAATACACCCGTGCGAGTATTTCTGCAATTGTCATACGACGGAAAGCCATTCAACGGATGGCAAATCCAGCCCGACCGCCCCAGCGTCCAAGAGACTCTCGAGCAGGCCTTAGAGATGGTACTGCACACACACGTAAAAGTGACCGGTGCCGGACGCACCGACACGGGCGTACACGCACGCACCATGGTGGCACATGCGGACATCCCCGATGACTTTGCACGAGACACGGCAGCCATGCGCCGCCTGCACGGATCGCTGAGCGGAATATGCCGCCCGTCCATAGCCATACACGCCATCACCGCAGTACACGCCGATGCACACGCACGCTTCGATGCCACCGCTCGCACCTACCGGTACATGATGCACACGGCCGAGAACCCTTTTATACGCAATCTGTCGTGGCATGCGCCCGCCGACTTGGACTTTGAGGCCATGAACCAAGGCGCCGCCCTTGTGATCGGGCGAAAAGACTTTACATCATTCTCAAAACTACACACAGACACCAAGACCAACATTTGCGATGTCACAGCATGTCGCATGGTTCGGCAAGGTCCGACCGCCTGGTTTCTGGAAATACGCGCCGACCGCTTTCTGCGCAACATGGTGCGCGCCGTCACCGGCACCCTTGTAGACGTCGGACGCCACAAGCACGCCCCCGAACACGTGGCCGAAGTCATAGCCGCCATGGACCGCAGCGCCGCCGGCACATCGATGCCCGCGCACGCCCTGTACCTTTGGGACATCGAATACCCATATTATCAGACAATACAAATATGACACGACGCCGAAAGCGCGGCAAAAAAAACCGCCGCCAAATTCCGGGAATACAATGGCTGCTGTACGCACTCGTATTCGTGGGTGCTACCATCACATGGTGGCAGTCCTGCCGAACGGACAATACCGCCAAGGCAGACACTATCGGAATCGTTGACAAAAACGCACTGCTGGACGTCGCCATACCGCCATCCCAAACCGGAACGACCGTCAGATACCCCGGATTTACCGTCAACTTCAACTCAGACAAGCACATACCCAATTACGTAGCATGGGAACTTACGCGCAACCATGTTGACGGTCCATACAAACGCACCAACAACTTCCGCGCCGACGAGTCCGTTGCCGGATGCGCGACACCCGAAGACTACCGCCGCAGCGGATACGATCGCGGACACATGGCTCCGGCCGCCGATATGAAATGGTCGTCCCAAGCCATGGACGCAAGCTTCCTGCTCACCAACATCTGTCCTCAGTCACAGCACCTCAACACCGGGCCATGGCGCAAGCTCGAAGAAGCCACTCGCCGATGGGCGGCACGCGACAGCGCACTCATAGTCATCTGCGGCCCCATACTCACGGACAAGATTACCGAGACCATAGGCACGACCGAAGTCGCTGTACCCAAGCGCTTTTTCAAGGTCATACTCGCCCCTTATGCCGACCCTCCGCGAGGCATCGCCTTCGTCATGTCCAACCTCGTACAACCGGGCGGAATGCAGACTGCAGCCACATCTATAGACGAAGTCGAACGAATCACCGGCATGGACTTCTTTGCCGCACTACCCGATGACATCGAGGCTCAAGTGGAAGAACAAAACAATTTCAACCAATGGCAACGACGCCGCTGAACGCCGCTGCGCACCATGACGCCCCCGACACGCCAATGAACACAGACACAATATGCGCCATATCCACCGCCCCCGGAGTGGGCGGCATCGCCGTGGCCCGCGTCAGCGGACCGCAAGCCATAACCATCGTTGACAGCATTTGGCGCGGCCGACGCCTCGCACAAGTCGCCTCACACACAGCACACCTGGGCGACATCATCGACACCGACGGATCCACACTGGATCAGGCGCTGGCCACGGTCATGCGCGCACCGCGCTCGTACACGGGCGAAGACACCGTCGAAATCTCGGTACACGGATCGGCATACGTCCAACGCCGTCTTATCGAGACACTTATCGCCTCCGGCGCACGACTTGCCGAACCGGGCGAATACACGCGCCGAGCATTCGCCGCCGGCAACCTCGACCTGGCACAAGCCGAAGCCGTCGCCGACCTCATCGCCTCGCGCTCCAAAGCCGCACACGACCTCGCCGTCAAGCAAATGCGCGGCGGAATATCGCAACGTCTCGACCAATTGCGTGCCAAACTTGTAGACCTGGACGCCCTACTCGAACTCGAACTCGACTTCTCGGAAGAAGACGTCGAATTTGCCTCACGCAAACACCTTAAAGATACAATCACACAGATAATCAACCATATACAACAGCTACACGACAGCTACAACGCCGGCAACGCCATACGCGAAGGCTTCACAGTAGCCATTGCCGGAGCCACCAACGCGGGCAAATCATCACTACTCAACGCCCTCGTAGGCGACCAGCGCGCCATCGTCAGCGACATCCACGGCACCACCCGAGACATCATCGAAGACACCATCACCGTAGGCGCCTACACCTTCCGACTGCAAGACACAGCCGGCATACGCGACCGCGCTCAAGCCGATACCATAGAAGCCATCGGCATCGACCGCGCCACCGAAGCCCTGCGCAAAGCAGACATCGCCCTCGTGCTATGCCCCGCCGACAGCAATGAAGACGCACGACTCCACGCCGTCAGCCTCACCCGGCTGCGACGCCGGGCCAACCCCTCGGCTTATACCGTTCTGGTAGTCAGCAAAGACGATATCTGCGATGCCAAAGACTGCGTAAAAGCACTACTCGACCCCCTACCCGACGGCATTGACATCGTGGCCGTCAATACCATCACCGACAACGGCATCAGCCCCATATACGAAGAACTGGAACACTATGCCAAAGAAGTCGCCGACAGCGCCCCCGACATTATGATTTCCAATATCCGGCAGCGCCAAGCCCTGGCCGAAGCACTCGCTGCCGCCCGACGCGTCGACGAAGCGCTCACCACAGACGCCACCCTCGACATAGCCGCCTTCGCCCTGCGCGACTGCATCGAAGCACTCGCCGCCGTCACCGGCTGCATATCCTCCCAAGAGGTCCTCAACACCATCTTCTCCCGCTTTTGCATCGGAAAATAACCGCAAACAGCCGGCGAAGTAGCAGCTAATAGCCGTAGCATTCTACAATCAGACACAAACCATCTTTAGAGAAAGAATTCCAAGACCAATTAAGTGCAACCGGACAATAAGACCGGAGGCACGTTTAGTGTCTGCCGGATAAGCTGGCGATATAGAATATGAGGCAAAATCATCAGAGGCGTACCGGATACTCGAAGGGCACCGAAAACAAGGGCCAAATGTTAAAAATGAGAGGAGCCGGGGGGCGCTATATATGTTTTACAACATATTATGCTGCCATTTGCGAATTAATGTGTAATTTTGACGTCCAATTCCGCTGAGAAGTGCGATGCCCGACAGGGTTTCGTGCAATGCTTGTTTTCCCTCTTATGGCGAAAACGGGCATATAGGTGTGCGACATAGAGATGTTCCACTCAGTCATGCTCGCGGGAAAGGACAATCAGCACCCACGCCTTGTACACCTCCTATACTTGCTATACTTGCAAAAAAAGAAGACAATGCAAAAGGGCGGACAATGCTGCCAAAGACCTGAAAAGGCATAGGCTCGGAACGTGTTCCACGGCCGCTAACTACATTTCATCATCTGACAACATAAATTTATTAAAACCTAATAACACCTTATGAGACTTAAACTGTTCCTGATTGTGCTCCTGGCCGCAGTATTGCCGGGGTTGGCACAAAGTTCCAAAATCGTTGGTACAGTGGTCAATGCCTCCACGGGAGCGCCCATATCCGGTGCGACCGTCAGCCTAAGCAAGCAAGGCAATGCCACCACAGATGCCAACGGCAACTTCGTGCTGCGCGTCACTGCCGGCACCAGCGACCGCATGCTCGTGGCTTATGACGGCTACGAAACCTACGGCGCCGACATCACCGTGGCTTCCGCCACTACCGAAGTGGGTACAATCCGCCTCAACCCCATCAATTATGACGCCGAAATGTATGGTGACCTCAACGACATCTACGCCGACGAGTCCGCCATGGACGCCGGCGACGATGACGACAGCGGCCGCCAAAACATCGTGGCACTTACCGGAGCCAACGATGATATATTCTACAATACGGCCAGCTATAACTTCGGTCCCATGTACTTCAACTACCGCGGCATGCGCTCCGAGTATCAAACCGTATACCTCAACGGCATCGAGATGAACGACCCCATACGCGGCCGCTTCAACTTCTCATCGCTGCTGGGCCTGACCTCGCGCGCCTTCCGCAACAAGACCAGCGCCGTAGGCACAGCCGTGGCCAACTATGGCATGGGCGGCCTGGGTGGCAGTGTCAACTACAACACCATCACCGATACATACGCCCCCGGCTTCAACGGCTCGCTGGCATTTACCAACTCAAACTATATGTTCCGCGCTATGGCCACCTACTCCACCGGTCTGAGCAAGAACGGCTGGGCCTTCACAATCAGCGGCATCGGTCGCTACTCCAAAGAAGGCGTCATCGATGGAACATTCTACAACAGCGGCGGCCTGTTCCTGTCTCTGGAAAAAGTCCTGGACAAGCACAACAGCCTGACCCTTACAGCATTCGGAGGTCCGACACAGCGCGCCACCGCTTCCGCCACTTATCAGGAAGTCTACGATCTGGTAGATGACAACCTCTACAACCCCAACTGGGGCTGGCAAAACGGCGAAAAGCGCAGCGCCCGCATCATTGAGTCATATGACCCAACGGCCATGCTCACCTGGCTCTACAAAGACGGACGCACAACCCTCAACACCACCGCCGCCGTCCGCTGGACGTACTACTCGCAATCAGCTTTGCAGTACTACAAAGCCAACGACCCCAATCCCACCTACTACCGCTACCTCCCGTCCTACTATGACAACCAAGAGGAAGCCGACTACTACACCTACCTGTGGAAAAACGATCCGAGCTTCCGCCAAATCAACTGGGAGAACCTCTACACCATCAATAAGCTCAACAACATCCAAAACGAAGGCAAAGACGAAGCCGACCACAAAGGCTCGTCCTATATAATGGAAAACCGCGTAAACAAGCAGTTCAACGCCATGTTCAACACCTTCGTCAACCATCGACTCAACGACCACTTCCAGCTGCAAGCCGGTCTGTCGTTCAACTACACCAAAGCCTCCTACTACAAAACAATACGCGACCTCCTCGGCGGCGAATACTGGCTTGACATCGACCCCTTCAGCGACCGCGATATCACCATCGCCCCGCTCAACCTCCAAAACGACCTCGACAACCCCAACCGCCGCGTCTCCAAGGGCGACCGCTTCGGTTACGACTACGACTTCCACTATATCAAAGCCGAAGGCTGGTTGCAGAACACCTACACCAGCACACACTGGGATGTCAACTACGGCGCACGCATGAGCTTCACCCAATTCTTCCGCGACGGCCATATGCGCAACGGCCGTGCACCGCTCAACTCCCTGGGCAATAGCTCAACAAGCCAATTTGACAATGCAGGCGTCAAAGCCGGTGCAACCTACAAGCTTGACGGACGCAACTTCTTCACCGCACACATCAGCTACGGCACACGTGCACCTCTGGCCGACCAAGCTTTCATTGCACCGCGCGTCAAGAATACTCTCGTAAGCGACCTGCGCAGCGAACGCGACTTCTCCGCCGACATCTCCTACGGATGGGCTTACCGCCGCTTCCGTGGCGCCCTGACCGCCTACTACGTCAACCTCGACAACGTCACCGAGCGCACAGGCTTCTACGATGACCGCTACTCCACTTACGCCATATACGCCCTCACCGGCGTCCGCAAGGTCTCCAAAGGCATCGAACTGGGCATGTCCTTCAAGATTACGCCCAGCCTCACCGCAACCTTCGCCGGCACTTACGCCAAGTACCAGTACAAAAACAATCCTCAGGGCACACGCTCATTCGAAAACGGCCTATACGCCGACACCACCCAGACCGTATACCTCAAGAACTTCTATGTAGGCTCGACACCCCAGACTGTCTGCAACCTCGGCCTCGATTGGGCCGCCCCCGGCAACTGGTTCTTCAACGTCAACGGCACATGGATGGGCGACGCTTACGTATCGCTCTCCCCGGCATACCACGAAGCCCTGCCCGAATTGTGGAAAAACATTGAGAACTGCACCCCCGAGAAACTTCAAGCCAAAATCGAAGAACTATCCACACAAGACAAGCTGAAAAACGCCTTCAGCCTCAACGTCTCCGTAGGCAAGCTCATATACATCAACCGCAAAGTTTCGCTCAATCTCAACCTCAACGTCAACAACGTTCTCAACAACCGCGACATCGTCACCAACGCATACCAGCAGGGACGTCTCGATACCAAAAACTACATACGCGACAAGTACCCCAACAAATACCAATACGCCCAAGGCGTCAAAGTATTCTTCAATGTCGGAGTACGCTTCTGATATGAATATTTTTTCGCGTAAACACCACAGTATCACGCCCCAAAACATAAAATCAAGACAATGAAAAAATCACTAATATACATCTATACAGCCCTGCTGGCACTCGCCGGCTCCGTGTCGCTGTCGTCCTGCGATGACGACTTCGAGCGCCCGCCCATGGTGGTACCCACGGCCAAGCGCCACGCCAACACCACCATTGCCGAACTTAAAACCAAGTTCTACACCGGCGAAAGCAACTATGCCACACTCGTCGAAAAACGCGACGACGGCACAGACTACATCATCAAAGGCCGCGTCATCTCCTCCGACCAGGCAGGCAACTTCTTCAAACAGCTTGTCATCGAGGACGAAACCGGAGCCATCCAGGTCAACATCGACAGCTACGACCTGTACAAATCCTACCAATACGGACAGGAAATTGTCATCGATGTCACCGGACTCTATGTCGGCGCCTACGGCAAGCTCATGCAAATAGGCTCGACCCCCAACAACAACTATCCCGGGCGCATAGCCTCCGACCTTGCTGCAAAGCAGATTGAAGTCAACGGCCTGGCCGAACCCGAAAAAATCGTAGCCGGCGAATACACCATTGCCGCGCTCAACGACCTTATTTCCAATCAAGAAGAATTCCTGGCCAAGCAATGCCGCCTCGTATCCATCAAAGATGTAACATTCAAGGATGCCGGCAAAGCAACCCTCGCCGACAAGGACAAAAACACCTCGCGCACCATCTCCGACGGCACAGGTGATATGATTGTCTACACCAGCGGATACAGCGACTTCTACGACTACTACTGTCCCGAAGGTAAAGGCACCATCGTCGGCATCCTGAGCTTCTTCAACCGCTCGTGGCAAATACGCCTCATAGGCGTCAGCGAGGACGAGAACGTCGCAGACACCATGCGCGGACTCATCGGTTACGAACTCAGCAAGGCTCCCGGCACCGGAGGCGACGTCGTGACATCCCTCGACGAAAACTTCAACGCCTCCACCGATATCCCCGCAGGATGGACTCAGAAGCAAGCTGCCGGCGACAAGGCTTGGTATGTCCGCAGCTTCAACGAGAACAACTACATCACCATGTCCGGATACAACGGCACCGCGCCCTTCGACCAGTGGCTGCTCTCGCCCGCCATCGACATGGACAAAGTCTCCGACAAGACCCTCACCTTTGACACCCAAGTCAACGGCTACGGAGCCACAACAACCACGCTCAAAGTCTACATCGTCACCGACCCGGCCAACCTCGCTACAGCCACCGAGCTCAAAGCCACCTTCGCCACAGCTCCGGCAGCAGGAGCCGACGGCAAGACAAAATACAGCGAATGGGTAAAGAGCGGCAACGTCGATCTGGCCAAATACAAAGGCAAAGTATACATCGCTTTCCGCTACCAAGCCTCCAAAGATGCCAACTACGCCACATGGTGCGTAGACAACGTCAAACTCAACGCTGCCAAATGACAAGCGTCACGACACACCCGCATATTCAATAACACAAGCCAATACACCATACAAAACATATGAAACCACTGAAATCATATCTGGCGTGGGTAGCCGTGACACTCGCAGTTGCGGGAGCCACCACGGCTTGCCAAGACGACATCGACGATCCCATCATCGATGCCCCCGTGGCCAAAGACCAGCCCAACACATCCATACTCGAACTCAAAACCAAGTATTGGAATGACGCCACCAACTACATAGACACCATCGGCACACGCGACGACGGCAGTCACTACGTCATCTCCGGACGCGTCGTCTCCTCCGACGAAGCCGGCAACGTCTTCAAATCTCTCGTCATCCAAGACGGCACCGCAGCACTATCGCTATCCATCAACTCCTACAACCTCTACCTCAAATACCGCCGCGGACAAGAAATAGTACTCGATGTCACCGGCATGTACATCGGTAAATACAACGGCCTCGTACAACTCGGCCAACCCGAATGGTACGAAAACGGCGGCGCTTGGGAAGCATCCTTCATGTCGCCCGAGTACTTCATGGCACATGCCCAGCTCAACGGCTTCCCCGACACCTCCAAGCTGGACACCCTCGTGGTCAACTCCTTCTCCGAGTTGCCCACCGACCCCGCCGGCCTCATCAAATGGCAAAGCCAACTGGTACGTTTCAACAATGTATCCTTCGCCAACGGCGGCAAAGCCACATTCTCCGAGCACAAATCCAATGTCAACCAAAGCCTCGTCGATGCCGAAGGCTCAAGCATCAACGTTCGCACCTCCGGATACTCCAATTTCTGGAATAAGACTCTTCCCGAAGGCCACGGCGATGTCGTTGCCATACTCTCGTACTACGGTACCAGCGGTTGGCAGCTCATACTCAACGACTACGAAGGCTGCATGAACTTCGGCAACCCCACCGTTCCCGAAGGATCGCAAAGCAAACCCTGGAGCGTTGACAAAGCCATCGAAATCGAAAAAGCCGGCACAGAGAAGTCCGGATGGGTTTCGGGATACATCGTCGGCGCCGTAGGCCCCGAAGTCACCGAAGTCAAGTCCAACGACGACATCGAATGGAAGGCCGATCCTCTGCTGAGCAACACCCTCGTTATCGGACAGACAGCCGACACAAAGGACATTGCACACGCACTGGTCATCGAACTGCCTGACGGCTCCAAACTCCAGACCCTCGGCAACCTCGTTGACAACCCCGGAAACTATGGTAAGCAGATAGCCCTCCGCGGCACCCTCGCCAAAGCCATGGGCACCTTCGGCATCACCGGCAACAACGGCACCACCAACGAATTCTCCATCGAAGGCCTCAACCCCGGCGGTGAAGGCATTCCCGAAGGCACAGGCGTCAAAGAATCACCCTACAACTGCGCACAAGTAATCGCCGGAGTTTCCGGCAACGCTTGGGTCAAAGGCTATATCGTAGGCTCCAGCGCCGGCAAGACCGCCGCCGAAATGACCAACGCCACCGGCGCCGCCGCCGCCACTTCCAATATCTTCATAGCCGCCAAGGCCGACGAAACAGACTACTCCAAGTGCGTACCCGTACAGCTTCCCATCGGCGAGATACGCACAGCCCTCAACATCAATGCCAACCCGGGCAACCTCGGTAAGGTTGTGGCAGTCAAAGGCTCACTCGAAAAATACTTCGGACAGCCCGGCGTCAAGACCGTCACCGAATTCGACCTCGAAGGCGGTGTTACACCTCCCACACCTCCCACAACATCCGGCGACGGCTCGGAAAACAACCCCTACAACCCCGCCGAAGTCATAGCCTTCAATCCCCAGTCCTCGCAGGAAGCTGTCAAGAGCGGTGTATGGGTCACCGGCTACATCGTAGGATGGGCTGACGTCAGCGCCGCTCCCTACGCCATCAACGCCGAAACCGCCCACTTCGATGCCTCCGCCACCATGGCCACCAATATCCTCGTGGCACCCTCGGCAGACGTCAAGGACGTCTCCAAGTGCATAGGCGTACAGCTCCCCACCGGCGAAATCCGCAGCGCACTCAATCTCCAGGCCAATCCCGGCAACCTCGGCAAGTCCCTCCAAATCAAGGGCGACATCATGAAGTATTGCGGCGTCCCGGGCATCAAGAATGCCACCGCCTACAAGCTCGAAGGAGGCTCGACGCCGACCCCGACACCCTCCGGCGACTTCAAGGGCGATTTCAACTCGTTCAACAACGGACAGCCACAGTCCAAGTACGGGACATACACCAATAACACCGGATGGACAGCCACCAACGCCATCATCCTTGGCGGCGGCGAAAACGATGCCAACCCGATATTCAAATTTATCGGCGCTGCCGGGACACTGGCTCCGACCCTCAACGGCAAGACCTCCGCACCGGGCAGCCTCGTATCGCCCGCACTCACCGGAAGCATCAAGACGCTGACATTCAAGTACGGCTTCGCTTTCAATGAAAGCAAGTGCCAATTCACCGTCAACGTCAAAGACGCCGCCGGCAACGTCATCAAGAGCGAAGTCGTAACTCTCGACAAAATCGAAAAAGCGAAAGCCTACGACTTCAGCCTCGATGTCAACTACAACGGCAACTTCACCATCGAAATCATCAACAACTGCTACTCCCAGATAGCAGACAAGAATAAGGACCGCGTGTCCATTTGGAATCTGACCTGGACCGAGTAACAACACACGCCAAAGACCGGCCACGCCACACCGCCACACCCCGGCGGTGTGGCACGCCGGCCTTTAGCTTATTTCAAGTAATACCGGACATCAATGAAACTCACCAAGACTCTTGCCGCAGCGCTGCTGGCCCTGGCCTGCACAGCCCCGGCATACGCCCAAGAAAACAATGCGGAACGCATGATTACCCAGACCGCCGGCATCGCGTTCTACAACCTTGAGAACTTCTTTGACACAATACCAAACAACCCGCTGGGCCGAGACCTCGAGTACACCCCCAACGGCAAGAACCAATGGGACAGCCGCAAGTACTGGAACAAAGTCAATAACCTTGCCCGCGCAATCTCATCGTTCACCTCCAAGCGCACCCCCAACGGCCCGGCAATCATCGGCGTCAGCGAAGTCGAGAACCGAGGCGTCCTCGAAGACCTCGTGCGCGACCCGCAACTGGCACCGTGGAACCTACAAATCGTACACCACGACTCGCCCGACAAGCGTGGCATCGATGTCAGCCTCCTATACAACCCGAAGTACTTCAAACTGGAAAACGTCACCAACCACACCCTCTCCGAAGTACCCTTTGCTACACGTGACCAAATGTGCGTCGTCGGACGACTGATGGGACAGCGCGTGGCCGTCATCGTCAACCACTGGCCTTCTCGCATCGGAGGCCAGGAAAAATCCTCGCCCAATCGCGAAGCTGCCGCACGCTTGTGCCTCGCCATCTCCGACTCGCTGTGGCGCGTTGACCCACAAATCGGCGTAATCATAATGGGCGACCTCAACGACGACCCAATGGACAAATCCTGCGCCGAAGTCCTTGGTGCCAAACGCGACAAAAAAGACGTCACCGAAGACCACCAATTCCTCAGCCCATTCTGGTCCATACTCGACCATGGCACCGGAACGCTCGCCTACAAGAGTTCGTGGAACCTCTTCGACCAAATAATCATCTCCGGCAACCTGCTCAATACACCCGAAAATCGCTGGCACTTCCTGCGTGCAGAGGTACTCAACCGCGACTTCCTCAAAGACACCGAAGGAGCACGCCAAAACTACCCGCTGCGCACCTTTGCCTCCGGAGTATACCTCAACGGATACTCCGACCACTTCCCCACCGAAATATTTGTGACGCGCCGCATCCCGGCACCCAAACGCTGACGCCCGCGTCCACCCCCCCACACACATACCGCGCCGCAAGCACGCCCCACACAGCGTCTTGCGGCGCGGCCGCTTTTCGCCGTATCCACCTGTCGATTAAGCAAAAACAGCAGACTCGGCAGCGGCATAATGGCGAATTATCGTAGAAATGCAATGTATTGCGCCACTATAAAAGCAAGAGCCATATTAATTTCAAAGCAGAAACAATCCATTCTATGAGCCATTATTGTTGGAAATGCGGTCGGTGTCTCGCAAATAAAAAGTTCTCTGTGTAAGAATAAAACTTATACGCCAAGACTAAACATCAGCGGCATTCAACGGTCTAAGAAATAGACACAAAAAAAACAAAACAAACCCTCGCGCGTTCCAGAACGATGCAATAAAAAAATGCGTCACCAAGTACATTAAAACAGGCAATAAACACCCGAAAGAACGCTATTTTACAAGTTTTTCTTCGCTTTTGATGTTATTTTCCAATTTTATCACTATCTTTGCAACGTCAACAGATGTCTATAACGTCGCATTTGCTTCACATTATTACACAAAAGCGATTGACACCTCTGACAAAACAGCACCCAAACAAACCCAAAACAGACTACAACCCTATGAATAAGATAATAGCCTTAATTATTGCCTGCACATTCTGCATAGCATCATCCTATGCTGTGGAACCTCGGCTGGTACAGCAGTTTTGAGTTTGAAGGCCGAACCGGATTAACGATGCCGTTAGGAGGATATCACGGCGGCAACAATGAAGCGTCTATGACCTTTGGATTAGAATTACGCTACAACACCAAAGGACTACATTGGGATTGTGGAGCCTTTTTGCAGTTTGACGCAGCAGTACGACATTTCGATATGACCGACCACCCCGGCGGATACTGGTCTCAGACCAACCGCACATTGGCATACGGCGTAACCGGCGACTACAACTTCAGGCAGGGATACCGTGTCAACCCATTTGTCGGCATTGGCATTGGTGCTGCATCTATTGACCAAGTTGGAGATTCTAAATATTGGAATGTCGAGGCCGAGAGTTCCTTTGTGTTAATGCCGCGAGCAGGCGTCGAATTGTTCCATCACATACGACTGACGGCACACTGCATGATTGTGCGGCGCGGCTTCCACACGGCGGCCCTCACCATAGGCTTCGTAATCGGCGGAAGACCCAAGAAAAAGGAATAAGCACATTTTACTCCCATACAACAAATCGGCGAACGCTCGTGAGGCGTCCGCCGATTTATTTCTGTGTCCGTCAGGGTTATGCCACCGAAACGGGTATTCCCGTGTCGGCGGTTATGCGTTTGGCTATGGCGGACAACTCGTCACGGTCTATCTTGATAAGTGAATGTTCGGGTGTCTGTCGATCGATGGAATAAAGCATTATCGAGCGCGGACGGATGCGGCGGTAAGCATCGCACAGCGCTTCTACTTCGGCATCCGTGGTATTGTCTATGGCCGTGCCGTCGTGCGTTCCGCGCGTCAGCAACGTCTGCACTATTGCCTGTCCGGAGAATTGTTGGAGACATCGGATGACGCTCTCGGGCGTCGTCGCCGGTGACGTAGGGCGATTGAGGGCTCGGAAAGTGGCATCGACGGCGCTGTCCAACTTGACGATATTATTGTCCACGCGGCGCAAGGCGGCGGCAACCGTGTCCAGCCCGGCGTGGGTGCTGTTAGTGAGGACACTGACCTTAGCCTGCGGATAGTAACGGTCGCGTAGCTCGAGGGTGTCGTCTATGACTCCGGGAAATTCGGGGTGCAATGTCGGCTCACCGTTGCCGCTGAAGGTGATGACGTCCAAAGGAGCCGATTCGGCCTGCATTTTTTGCAGTTGTGCTTCAAGCATTTCGCGCACCTGCTCGCGCGTAGGCAGTCCGGAGGTTCCGGCGCCTTGTGCATTGTACCCGGCCTCGCAGTACAGGCAGTCAAAAGTGCAGACCTTGCCGTCGTCCGGCATCAGGTTAACACCGAGCGATACGCCGAGACGTCGGCTATGTATCGGCCCGAATATAGTGGAATGAAATAAAACAGTTTGCATATCGATGTATCTATTGGGCGTCGGCGGTAGTGATGCACGTCTCAGCTCGTATATTATATATTGTTATTTCAAACATTTGGTCTCCGTTCGGCTATCACTAACGGTCATTCGGAGACGACAGCCGTAGGCGGACGGCGGCGCACAAAGAAGCGCGTCGACTGGGCGGCTATCAGCCCCGTAAGCGCGGCCATGGCGGCCACGACAAGCAAGTCCACCGGGTCGAGTCTTACAGGGTACCACGTAATCGACATAATATCCTGTGCCTGTTCGCCGGCGCCGAGGCTGAGAAAATGTCCGTACTGCTGCGCCAGTGTCAGAGTCACACCCAGCACCATACCTATGGCGGCGCCCACAGCCGTAATCAGCCACCCCAAGGTGATGAACACGCGGCGCGTCATGGCGTGCGTGGCACCGAGGCAACGCAGGGTCTCCATATTACGGCGCTTTTCGAGTACGACAAGCGACAGCGTCGAGACTATATTGAACAGCGCGATGACAAGTATGAAGGCTAACATCAGAAAGGTTATCCATTTTTCGATGGCAATCATGCGAAAGGCGGTGGCTCGTTGTTGCAGCCGCGTCTGCACATCATATTGCGGCCCTACGACATCGGCCACGACATCGCGCAAGGCATCCGTATCGACATCCGTGTTCGTGAAAACTTCCACGGCCGTGGCCTGCGCATCATATTCCATAAGGTCGCGCGCCACCGACAGCGGCACCAATATATGGTCACGGTCGATATCGTTTTGCTGTGTGCGAAAGACTCCGCTAACGCTGAGGATGGCGCCGCGGAATGCTGTCATAGGATTGGCGGGATTGATGCGCCCCACCCTGCGCGGCACATACAGACGCACGGGATGATCGGCATCCGGCGCCGCCATTAGCGAGTTGGCCACGCCTACCGAGATGGTGGCGGCGGCAAAGTCTTCGTCCAAGGCATCGGGGACATTCCAAGCCAAGGCGCCGTCGATGATGGACTCGCCAATAGTAGATAGTGTGTCATATCCATGCGGAATACCCTTAAATACTACCGGGACTTGATGCTCGCCGGAGATGAGCAATGCACGCTCGGTGACTACCGGGACAGCCGTAACACCGGACACGCGTGCCGCAATGACGCGACACAGACTATCGGCATCGGCGATGGCTCCGCCGCTACGCGGCGATACGCGCAGGGGCGCATCTAATACGGCCATATTGGCGGCAGCCAGGTCGCCAAAGCCGTTGAATATAGACAGCACCACTACCATAGCGGCTACGGCCACAGCGATACCGGCCATCGACACAAAGGTGATGACATTGACCGCATTGTGCGAGTGACGCGCCCGCAGATAACGGAAAGCTATGCGCAGCACCGGCATCGAAGCCATAGCGCGTCAGTCGTTGGTCTTGGCAGTGTCCGCGCCATCGTCTCCGGCAGCAGCGTCCGCCTCGATATTGCCTATGCCGTCGGTGGCGAGAAGACGGTCGATATTCTCGGCATAGTCCAGCGAATCGTCCACGAAGAATGTCAATTCGGGCGTCTTACGCAGCTGATAACGCACGCGCTGAGCCAATTCGTAGCGTATAGTCTTGGCCGAGGCATTGATACTCTTGATGATTTCGGCAGACCGCTCGGAGGGGAATATGGACAGATAGGCGCGAGCCACCGACAGGTCGGGGCTGATACGCACGGCGCTGACACTCACCAGCGTGCCATGGGTCTTGGCGGTCTGTAGGCGAAACAGCTCGCTAAGCTCCTTTTGCAGAAGTCGCGATATTTTGGCTTGTCGTGTTGTTTCCATATTATATGATGTGTTTGTTTATTAATATACAATCTGTGAGGGCTCTGTGTTCAGCGCACGCGCCGCATTATCGTCATGCCGTCGCGTATGGGCAGAATGACTTTTTGGAAGCGCGTATCGGCCGCCACCACATCGTTGAAACGCGCCAAAGCGCGCGTCTGCGCATCGGCATGCACGGCATCATCGGCCAGCACCTTGCCACTCCACAGTGTATTGTCAGCAAGAATTATGCCACCTATGGGCACTCGGGCGGCCACCATCTCCAACATCTCGAGATACAGCCGCTTATCGGCGTCTATGAGCACCAAATCCCATTGGCCGGGCAGGCGCGGCACCACCTCCATGGCATCGCCTATATGCAGACGGATGTCGACACCGCGTGCATCGGCCGCAAAAAGCGTGCGCAACTCGTCCTCACGCTCATCGTCCACCTCGACCGTATCGAGCGTACATCCCGCAGGCATACCTTCGGCAAGGCACAGCGTCGAGTAGCCGGTAAAGGCGCCGATTTCGAGTATACGGCGCGGTGCAACCATGGCCGTCAGCATCTTCAACAGTCGCCCCTGCACATGGCCGCAGCACATGCGCGGATAGACATGCCGCAAATTGGTACGACGCCATAGCGCCTCCAATTGCGGCGGCTCGACGTCTATATGTCGGGCTATATACTCTTCCGCTTCCATACCACAAAGTTACGAATTTTTTCGGCCTCGCGGCATATACGCCATATCCATCATCGACCAACGACCTCAAAAAAAAGCGGACACAACCCGAGAGCCGCATCCACTTTTATTGTTTTATGTATGTCTACGATTACATCTTAGCTTCTTCGCCTTTGAGCAAAGCACATACAACGCACCATGCGATGGCCACGATGAGCGTGAGCCACCAGCCGAAGGCCAACGACAGGAAAGTCGTGCCAAGCAAAATGCCGAAAAGCAGAAAAACACCGGTCGTGATATAGGCAAACAGCGGAGTCACAACTTTCTTCGAGTTTATCATACAAGCCGATACTATCGGAAGTATTACGATAGCAAGCGACATTATAAGCAGCAATGGGCTGTCTGCCGTAAAGCATTTTATACCCATAACCGAGGCGAATCCAAATACAGATACCTGCGGAAGTATTAGGTATAGAACGGCTACAAGGATACCGCCTCCGGCGGTGAGTAAAAATTTCTGCTTCGGATCAAGGGCAAGGAGTTTTTTCTTTAGTTCGTCCATGTCTTTTGTTGTTATTAGGTGGATAGATTCAGTTAATTGCCTACTCTTTAGAGGGAAATATGTTTCACGGCACTTTTTGCTGTCATTGCAGCCGCACGACCAACATTTTGTGCAAATTAAGCACTTTTCATCATAACATCAAATTTTTTTGCAAGAATTAACCTATTTTTACATTCGACCGATTCTGTGCTTTTCTTACCATACAACGTCCGCACCTAACAGCAAAGCGCGGGCGCAGCCATCAAGCCGCGTCCGCGCCATTATACGTGCGTATGTCTATGCGTTATTTTGCCGTGAAAAAGTGTATCGGAGCAGCGCCGCGCCCCCTATATCCGGCTTCGGTCATATACGCCCATCCAAGCAGTTTGAAGCCGTATTCCTTGCCCGGCTCGGTCTTGAGGTACACAGTCATAATGCGGCGGTCTTTATCAAATTTAGCACCACAGATATTCGGAAATATATCGGGATTATTATCGTAATAATCGCAAGCCATAGGACTGTTAACCACCGGTTTGTCAAAGAAAACCTTGACGGCATACCTGTCGGAAGCAGGCACATCGCGAGTTCCGTCGGCCAACGAGCAGCCGAGGATGGTAATCTGGCCACGTCTCAGCTCGCAATAGCGCTGCGTCACATCAAGATCGTTGACAGCTTTCACAATAAGCGGAGCTACTTGTGGCAGTGTACGATAGCGGTCGCGGTTGTTGCGATATTCGGTCATCGCACCCACAATTTCCGGCACTACCAAAAATCCTCCGGCCACTTGCCCTTTAATGGCTGTCTCGACATCCGCACTGTCTTCGGCGCATCCGGCGTGCGCCAAGGCATATTGTATTTCGACCGAGCGCACCATCGACTCGCACAACATTGTACGAGCGCCGCCATAAGCCTGAGCCGCAAGCTCTTCTTCCATCAGGTCGGCCGCCAATTGAGCGTTACCGTTAAAGGCCGAGATGTTATCTTCTATGATCGGGTTGCACATCGGATGCGAAAACTCATGAACTATCAGGCTTTCAGTGTTATGGAATACCGGTATCCCGTTCTCGTCCAATTTCCAACAGCCTATGATAATGACCGACTCGGCCGGCATCCCGGCACGTTGGCACGTCACCCCATAGTTGCCTATATTGAGCAGACTTACGGACAATCGTCCGCGTATTTCCGTGCCATAGAATTCTTCGAGCCAAACCAAGTCAACATTGGAGAGCATGGCTTCAAGATTAGCTATTACCTTATCATAGAATGGCTTATTCGACACATAGAAGTCGTGAAATCCGCTCTGACGGTAAGCATCATCCAGTAGTCGCGCCATTTCGACATCCTGTCCCACCGACCAACGACTGTCCAGCTTGGACAAATCCGAGCCGGGCAGCAGCACCAAATGCCCGCTCTGTATCGCCGTATGTGCCGCCAATGCGGCCACCGCGTCATAACTCAGTCCCTGTGCGCCGCGCAATTCGTTGAGCCGCGCCACTGCCGGATGGTCCTTCAACGGCGCCATCACCGAGTCCAGCACGGTTACATACTGCTTATTAACATTATTCACATACTCGTCGAATCCGGCAAGTCGACACATCGCACTGACAAATTCGACATTCTCGTCCACGGATACCTTGACAGCCGATGCTTCAAGCCCCAAAACAAGGCACAGCATCATTACATACTTTCTCATAATTTTTAATTTTTATTGGATGAAAATTATTGCGGTATATTTTGCTTATAAATTTTCCGGCAAAGCGGCAGATTGCGCCGGACGCCCCAAACCACCCGAGGTCTCCATGCACTCCGGAGCTCTGAGATCATCGATTTACCGCAGCCGATGTTCGAAAGACAAAATTACATAAAAAAACGCATACACCCCTCGCTACAAGACGTAAAACGAGACAAACACACACCGAGAAACACACACCTGTCCGAAACGCGTGCTTGCGACAGCGGCAGCCAAACAACCATAAATAACGGTTCTCATCCGTCCGACTTGCGTATTTTAGCCCGAATAAGGCATTTTTAGCAAGCCTTTCAAGCCCCATCTCAAGAAAAAAGTGTAAATTTGCAACTTGAATATATGCTGCGTACCGGGAGTATCGCATTGCTCCGGTCGATAACGGCTGCACGACATCCGTCGCAATGACGCCGAAGCAGACATACAACACACAATTTATAGACAACCGAACCTCATGCGAGTAAAAATACATCACGAAGGCGTCCATATACTGATAGCACTGTTTGTGTTCAGCGCCGCCGTATGCGTACCCCTGTGGCTGTGCGTACGCCCGCTCACCCTTGCCATCGTATTCACCGCCGTACTGGGCACGCTGTGTGTCCTGGTTACCAACTTCTTTCGGTCGCCCAAGCGCCGTTTTCGCGGCGACCCGCTGCGTGCAGTGGTCTCCAGCGCCGACGGCCGCGTAGTGGCACGCGAGGAAGTATACGAAGACGAGTACCTGCACTGCCGCTGTATCCAGCTGTCCGTATTCATGAGCATCGTCAACGTCCACGCCAATTGGTTTCCCGTAGACGGCGAAGTGGTGTACACCAAGCACCACAAGGGTCGCTTCCTGGCCGCATACCTACCCAAATCGAGCACAGAGAACGAGCGTTCGACAGTGGTTATCCGCACCCCGGACGGGCAGGAAGTGCTGATGCGCCAAATTGCAGGCGCCGTCGCCCGTCGTATCGCCACATACGCCGGACCGGGCGTCGAGGCGTCCATAGAAGACCACATGGGATTTATCAAGTTTGGATCGCGCGTGGACCTATACCTCCCCATAGGCACCGAGGTCTACGTCAATATCGGCGACAAGACCGTTGGCGGCGTTACTCAGGTGGGTATGCTTCGCCCTGAAATCGACCCGAGATTGGCGTCCAAATCCACCAAATGACAGCCCGGCCCGCCACATTACCCAAGATTATGAAACGCATCATCGCCCAAATACCCAACAGCATCACCTGCCTCAACCTCCTCAGCGGCTGTATAGCCATCATCTTTGCCTTCAAGGCTATGGACCCCATAGCAGGTCTCTACGGGTGGCAGTGGTGCGCAATCGCCATAGGCGCTGCCGCCGTCTTCGACTTCTGTGACGGAGCTTGTGCCCGCCTACTCAAGGCTTACAGCAACATCGGCGCCGAGCTTGACTCGCTCAGCGACCTGATAAGCTTCGGCGTCGCACCGGCCATGATGATGCTAAACATCTGCCTGCATTACGCTCCCGACAGCCCCTTATGTTATGCCGCACTCGCCATTCCGGTATTCGGAGCACTTCGCCTGGCTCGCTTCAATGTCAGCGATGTGGGCAAAACCACCTTCCGAGGCCTGCCCATACCGGCCAACGCAATATTCTGGATAGGCGTGGCCGGATGGATTGACCAATATCAATGCCTCCCGGGTGGTCCCGTTGCATTGGCTGTACTTTTCGTACTGTTCGGCCTGACAATGGTGTCACACATTCCGATGTTCTCACTTAAATTCAAGAACTTTGCACTGGCCGAAAATTTCCGTCGCTACGTCATTATTCTCGCCACAATAGCCTTTGTAATTACTTACGGCATCTCCGGCCTGGCTTGGAGCATCATCCTATACCTGATGATTTCACTGCTGGCGCGTAAAGGCCAATAAGCTCCCTCCGAAAAGCCGGCAACAGTCGGCACGGACGGATGGCATCACCGAGTGGACGCCGCCATCGTCAAAAAAAATCACTCTCAAACCTCCTAGATTATGTCGATTTTCGGCCTTATATTTTCCCTGCTTTTTATATTCATAATACTGCCGTTTCTCATCCTTCTGATACGGACAGCATTCTTTGTACACCGCGCACGCAAGGGCATACGCGATGCCTTTCGCGGCACGAATGACGCTTACGGCCAAAATGGCGGCGGACAAGACGCCGCTGCGCCGCGACGCAGCAAGAAGATAGACCCCGATGAAGGCGAGTACGTCGCATTTGAGGATATCACCATATCAGCCACCGAGACCTCGGACAACAGACAACAGCACACCCGCTACACTGTCGAGCAGCAAATCGTCGATGTGGAGTGGGAGGACATCCCCGACAGCAAGTAACGCCCACCGGCAAAACGGCGATGGCACAGACACGACGCCGCACAGACACAACCACCACGCGCATACACACCAATGGCACGCACAGATTACTTCAAGTTTTTAGATGCCCTGGCCGCCAATAACGACCGAGCATGGTTTCAGGCGCACCGCGCCGAGTACGAGGCCATACGCGACCAATGGCTCGAAGACCTGCAAAAGCTGATAAATACCTTGGCCGGCTTCCGTCCCGAATTACGCACCCTTGCCCCCAAAGATTGCACATACCGCATATACCGAGACGTGCGCTTCAGCCCCGACAAATCGCCATACAAACGACACTTAGGCGCATTGATTGCTCCTAACGGCCGCCGCTGCACAGACGCATGCATATACCTGCAAGTGGCCGCTGACGGCTTTGACACGGGCGTGTATGGCGGCCTGTGGATGCCAAATGCAGCACAAAAACGTAAGGTGCGCTCCGCAATAGATGCCGATGCGAACGAATTCGCCGAAATCGCGGACGCGCTGGACACTAACCCGGCCTTCACACCGCAATGGTGGGGCGAACACTTGAAAACGGCGCCAAAGGGCTGGCCCAAAGATCACCCTATGATACAATATCTGCGCCTGAACGAATGGGGCCGTTTTGCGCCGATGTCTCGCAAGGATTTTGACTCGCCGGCTTGGATTGACATCGCCGCCGAACACATCCACGCACTTATGCCACTTGTCGATTTTCTCAATTTCTCGATACACGAAGACAACGCCTTATGACCGACGAACACGCCCCGCGCATCACTATATTCACACCCACGTACAACCGCGCGTACATACTCACTCGGCTATACGAAAGCCTTGTGGCACAGACATGCAGGAACTTTGAGTGGATAGTCGCGGACGACTGCTCGACGGACGACACCGAAGCACTGCTCAAACGATGGACCGCCGAAGGAAATATCGACATGCGACACTTCCGAATGGCACAAAACGGTGGAAAACACGCCGCCATCAATCGTGGCGTTGCCGAAGCACGCGCACCCTGGTTCTTCATCGTTGACAGCGACGACCACCTGACGGACGATGCCGTCGAATGGGCCGTGAAACACATCGACCGGGCCGCCGCCGACCCCGAAATCGGCGGAATCAGCGGCACACGCATACACCATGACGGCACGCGCATAGGGTCGCCGGCATCCTTCGATGACATCGAATGCCTGCCTACCGAGTTTACATTGAAATACGGTATATCCGGAGACATGGCCGAAATATGGCGCACGGATGTGCTGCGGTCGCTGCCATTCCCGGTATACGATGACGAAAAATTCTGTCCGGAGGCTCTCGTATGGTTCCGCATCGCCGACCGAGGCCTGCGCGTACGATATTACTGCCATCCGACCTATGTCTGCGAATATCTGGGCGACGGCCTCACCGCCTCCATAGTCCGACAACGCGCCCGCTCGCCAAAGACTTCGGCCTTGTTTTACAGCGAGATGTTCCACCGTCCGGGCCTATCTAAGGCTCAGCACGCCAAGTCCGCCATCAACTTCTGGCGCTTTGCTCGCGGACCACTTCCCGCTCGGACACACCAAATAGGCGCCCAAGCTCTACCATTCCTCCCCCTCGGGCTGCTCATGCGCCTTCGCGATCGACTACACTAAGTCGGAATGCTCAAAGCTGCCGGAGACCGAGCGTATTCACTATGTATTGCTCATATTATTCCCATTGCCACACCCCGATAGAATAGCAAAAGCCGCCAGTTTCAACAACTGACGGCTATGCAATACTTGTAAATAACGTTACAAGTCGTGGTTTTTTTGATTTAAGGACCTTCGAATTTCTTTTAACTCAAACAAATTATCAATCACTTGTGGATGTTCTTATCCGATGCAAAGATACACTATAAATCTTAAACGTAAATGCTTTTTGGAAAAAATTTGCGTTAAATAAAGTTAATCAGTCCGCCTGTACCATTTTTTGGTACACCCTTGCATAAAGGCAGGCCCTACACAAGCGGCAAAACCGGCGTTATCCACCATTATACCCACTTATGCAGGGCCGAAATATCACTCGACTGTAAAGGTGTAACTTTCTTTCTTAATGGTCTCGCTTGTGTCGCGGTCGTCAATTTCGACACATAGCGTCATTGTGCGTCCGCGATAGGGACGAAGGTCCGCAGTGGGTATATATATTTCGGCATCGTTATATGCCACGCTGTTGCTTTGCGGCTCGGCGACACGCATGTACAACATCCCGGATTCAGGGTCGCTGGCGCGTTTGGGATTATCTCCGTTTTCATCGTAAATCCAAACAAAAACACCTATGCGCTTGCCTTGGCAGTTTTCCACATCAAAGTCTATGGTCACTATGGCGCTATCCTTGCCTTGTGCCGTAGTATTTTGTTTCAGATTTACATTCTTCACCACAGCAGAAGGCGTCATAGAAGATGCCGAAGTGCCGTAGTTGTCATACATAGAACCTGCATTGGTGCCGGTTGACGAGCCGCCGACAGAGTAGTCGTAGACTGCGGAGACTATGTCTTCGCGGCTTTCGTCTTCGTCGACAATAACTCGGAATTGAACATTACGACCAAAAAGTCCGGCTGCGCGCAGCTTGCTGTACGGGATGTACAGCTCGGTATTCGAGAAGGTGGAGATCTCGTAATTAACTTCCGACATCTCAAGGTCGGCAATAGGCGAGTCGTTGACCTTGGCAAAGCTTCCGCTATTGTCCAGTGCAAATATGTAGCAGTTGACCTTACGTCCTTTGCAATTTTGTACCGTGTATCCGATATCGGCCTTGAGACACGTCTCTCCGTTATGTTCGATGTTGTCCGTGAATTTGACAAAGTCAATAAATCCCGAACGTTGGCCGTTGAAGGCGTATGCAACATCTTTCTTGGCCAGCGTATTGCCGTCCGCATCGTCTATCGAAACCTCGACGGTAACGACATTACTGCGGAATTTACCCATTTGATCCAAAGGAATATACAGGTCGACGTTCGTAAACTTGGTGCTGTCGTATTGGGGCGTGCTTTCGTCTACCGTACCGACAATCTTATCATTGTAGCGATAGTACGTATCGCCGTCCTTGACAATGGCGTAAGTTTTGATTGTCCTTCCCTTGCAGTTTTCGACATCAAAATCCAACGATACGGCGAAGCACCTCCGCCCATCGTGTTCCATCTCTCCTATGCGACTCGTCACAATCGTGGCGGAAGCGCCCGTAGTACTCGGGCGATTTACCGTTCTTTCGGCCGTCATCCCGCCACCGGCTCCGGCACTGCCGCGCTCTATGTCAAAGGTCGTGGTGTACACCTTCCGGCCATCCATATATGCCTCATAAGTGTACGTGCCGGCAGGAAATTCGTTGCCACGTCCGCGACCGTATATGCGATCAGGCAGAAAATTGCTTTCGCCCGATTTGATTGTCACTTTTTCTTCGCTCGAATATCCGGCAGGCGCAGTCTTCCCCATCTCGCGAAAGACTGTGCCGTCAGGCTTTATAAGCTTGACTCGAAGATTTTTTGTCACAGTCTTACTGAGCGGTGTAACGGTGCATGCTATATACAATTTGTTTATATCATCAACGTATAACGGACCGTTGACCTCACCCACAAAATCATTATTGTCATCAAGGTTTGCAATAATCAGTCCTGTAATTTCGACATTAACAGCCGAGGTGGTCGAGTTGTTGCGCTTGTTACCATTGGATGAACGTGTATTGGACATCTGCGGCTTGGCCGAGCTGCTGTCATTTTTGGAAGCGGCAGTTATGGCTCTGTTGCACTTGCTTATACCGGCATTGATACTGCGGTCATGCTCGGAAGGCACATACCCGGGGTCACTTTTGGCCGCCTGGAATTTCTTTTTGGCGTTCTGGTACTGTTGCACAGTCGTAGCCGTTGTCAATAGCGATTGGGCGGCAATGAGGGTGCGGTTGACGCCGGACAAGGCAACGCCCACGCACATCAGGACCGCAAGGAGTAGAGTCGTTAATCTTTTCATTTTCTGTATTCTATGATGTGAGGTTTTTGTTATGCGTAGTATGTTTATTTTTTATACGATATAGCATTACATTCGGCGCAATGCCTGCCGATGTTTCAAGGTTTGGTATTATAGAACACCTTGCCTGCGGCACTCATCGATATAGCCGTAGCTTCGGTGCCCTCGGGCACGTCTATTACGAGCCTATGACCCGTGCCGGGCTCAATCGAAATGGTTGCTTCGCCTTGACCCAGCGGTTGAGACACATCCCCGAGAGTGCGGTCATATAAGACATAGTGTATGGACACATCCCTTATAATACGAGTCGTCAGTCCGTTGTACTCGACTTCGACCGAACGACCATCGGCCGACAGTCCGCACTTGGTCACGGCCATATATACTGCCGGGCACTGTGTAGTGCGTTCCAGCGCTCTGACAGCCTCGTAAGCGCGGTTGGATGTCTCGCGCGACATAACGATGCAATCAGGTACACGCAGATACAGGCTTGATGCGATGTTATAGTATTCGATGGCTGCCGGAAGGTCCTCGGCGATTTCGTACTGGGTATTTGCAGCACGCATCCACGCATCTATGGCCGGCTCGGCTTTGTCATTGTATGCAGCCACGAGCTTCTCCACTGCCGGCATGGAGTCTTCCATGAACATATTATCCTCGATGAGTACGCCAAGCGAGTCTATTCTCGAGGCGGCCGACAGCAACGGCTCGTACTCGTCATTGGTGGCGACGGCAATGTCACGCGATGCCGAAGCGGTCAATTTGTCGAAGAGCTCCACCACCGGCGCGGCTTCCTCGTCTGCGACCTTGGCTTTTTTGCCGTCCCCGTATAGGAAATACCACGCCGCTCCGGCGCCTACGGCAACAACAATGATTGTAGCTATAATACTGACAACCATTTTCTTAGATTTTCTTTGGCTCTTGGGATACCCCGACTCTGCACTTTCGTCCACGACATCCTTGGCCGATGGAACATGGTGCTGAGGCATGGTACCGGCGGGTATGGTGGCGCCGATGTCGCCGCCATCGCGCATGGTCTGTTCATTGTCCACGCGCACGGTCGACTGAGGCTGCTCGGATGGTGTGGCCCAAGGCGTCATGTCGCCGCTCAGACGTGCCGCCGTATATTTCTCGAGGCGTTCGGCCGTGGGGCGATCCCACGGTTCTTTAGCCAGACACGCACGAATGACATCGTTCAGGTCTTTGGAAAACTTGTTTGTATCTATGTTCGGCAGCTCGGCGCCGGCTTTGAGCATTGCGCCGCCCTGCCCCATGAAAGGCAAGTCGCCCATGGCCAACTCGTAGGCGGACACTCCAAGAGACCAAATGTCGCTGGCATTGACCGTAACCGGATTGGCGGCAAAACGTTCGGGTCCCATATAGGGTATTGCCCCGGACGAGCGGACGCGCTGCGACTGCTTGCGCATGGTGTTGCGCATCTTGCGGCTTATGCCGAAGTCCGTAATCAAGAAGCGACCTTGGTCATCGCGCAAAATGTTTTCAGGCTTGATATCCTGATGCACCACCGGCGGTTCCAGGCCGTGCAGATAGCGGAGACCGGCCGACACATCGTGCAAAAAGCGCCATATCGTTGCCTCATCGGCATTGCCGGCTAAGGCGGAGGCATTGCCATTCTCGCAATACTTCATAATCAAGTAGGGGCGATGTTCCCAAACGCCGTAATACTGTGCCGTCAGCAGATTTTCGTGGCTGAGGCCATAGGCGACCTTATACTCGTCCTTGAACTCGCTTTGGCCGTTTTGGTCAAGCGAAATATATAGTTTTATAGCCACATCCAAGCCCAGCTCGGTATCCTCGGCCTTCCAGACCTCGCCAAAGCTGCCGCTACCTTTGTATTCCTTGAGCCGGTAACGATCGGCTATCATCGTGCCTTGTCTTAATTCGGGCGTACTCATATCTTATTGTATTGTTTTTTTTCTTTGTCCTTGCTATCCTCGGAAAGCGGATTTGTGCCGGGCTTTGCATCCCGCTTCGGGTCGACTTTGGTCTTTCGATCGGTCTTGGCCTTGTCTTCCGTCTTGGTTTTTTCGGCCGCCGAATCTTGGTGCGGCGTCGTATTGCGCCTCATCTTGTCCTGCACGGCTTGGCTTTCGTTATTACCGGGCTTTTGCTCCTTTTGCGGCACGGGCTTGGGCGCATGGTTCCCCGTATGTCCGGATATGCGCTGTCGCGGCGTGGGTTGTGCGAGCGGCTGCGCCGGCGATGCCTGCGTTCCACGCACATGCTGTACGTCTGCCGTATCGGATTCCGCCGGTTTGGCCGGCGCTGTCTTTATCGGCACGGGCTTGGGCTGCACGGCATCCGTACCCTTGTCTGACTTGACATATATGGCTACAGCGGCTCCGGCAACGAAGAATATAGCAAATATTATGGCAGCCAATACATAGCGGCGGCGCGACGTCTTGACTTTCGCGGAAACGTTACCGGCCTTGGAGGAGGCGTCGATTGCCCCGGTTTCGAGCGTCTTGCCCACACCGGCGGAAAGGGGCAACCCGGCGCCCGAACATACGCGGCAAAGCATCACCGTCACATTGTCGTACCAATCGGCCTCTCGTGCCGCCGACATCAGTGCCCGACGGCACGCGGCGGCATCATGCGCATTGGCGGCAATGACACTCTCTAATGTCGGAGTCTTTACATCCCGGTCGAGCGGTCGGTCGCGCAATACTCCGCTGAGGCCATCGCTGCACAGCATGATTACATCACCGTCACCCACTGTATATTGCACGGTTTCGGGCCGAGCCGCTTGACTCGGGTCGCCGAGGCTGCGCGTGACGATATTGCCCTGCGGATGTCCGAAAGTCTCCTCGTAGGTCAAGACGCCGCTATTGGCCAATTCCTGAACATATGAGTGATCGCGCGACAGCGCAAGTATGCCGGTGCCGGGACGATACAAGTAGGCTCGGCTGTCGCCTATCCAAGTGACCGTAAGCTCGTTGCCTACCAACCACGCCATAATCATCGTCGAGCCCATTCCGGCGTGTTCGCCATCGTGCGAGGCATCGTCCTTGACTGCCGCATCGGCTCGGCGTATGATATCTTCAAGTATGCGGCCGCGGGAGACGGCATCCTTGGCGCGCGTGCATTGGTCGTTTTCAAATGTTTTGGCAGCCACGTCTATGGCTATGGCAGATGCCACCTCGCCGGCATTCATGCCACCCATGCCGTCAGCCACCACCATCACAACGCCGCCATCGCCGATGGTTACTGTTCCGTCCGGAGCCCCGCCGTTGGCGAAGGACGCATATCCGGGCGTTGCCTCCGAGGATACCAGCAGCAGGCTGCTGTCCTCGTTGCCTTGCCGCGGTGCCGAGGGCTTGAATTTCCCGGCTGCATCGGTATGGCTGTCCAATTGGAGTATAAGTTTCTTGTCCATATTGTTGTTGTGTTTTTTTTGAGAAGTGGTACTCCTTGGGGGAGCAATATGTGGAGATGTGTGCGGTATTATGTTGTTACACCGGGATTGTTTTCACTGCGACGGTCTTCGTCCCATTTGTTGTCATTCGGATTTTTCGGTCGTCGGGCACGCCTATTGTCGTCACCTGACAGCCGACAGTGGCACTATAAATCCCAGCGAAGACCCTGCTATAGCGCTTACGATGCCCACCACTCGCAGGTTGCCGTCGGCGTCAGTATAGAACACGGGGCCACCGCTATTACCATGTTCCAAGGATGTCTCGGTAGTATAGATAACACCGTCACGCAGACCGGGAACGCTGACCGTGGCCGTACCTAAAAGCGGCTGTATGGCACCATCACCGGCGCTCCCGAAACCCAGCGGATAGCCCAATATGGTCAGGCGTGTGCCGCGTCCGAGGTCCTTGCTGGCAGCGGCATCGAAATCCAGGCCCGAACCTCCGGCATTAAACCATGCGTAATCGGTTTCATCGGTATTGGCACGACTGACAACAACTCCGTCCTCGGTGGTCATGCGCCGGTCATGTGTGCCGTTGGTATGGAACATAGTGGAATTGAAGCGCATGGTACGACCCGTGGGCGAGGTCGCCACAAAATGGGCGACAACAGCTCCGCCATTGTTTGCCAATAAATTGAGCGTGAAATCCTGTCCCTCCTGGTCGTTCCAGAAGAGCCACGACTCGATGACGTGCCGCGCCGTCACAAAACGGCCGTCACGCAGCATGAACCCCGTGCCACTCCATCCGCTCAGCGACTCACTACCGTCCAGCGGCACACGGCGCACAGCGCCATCTTCGTCAGTCACATCTATGGCTACCGCACTGATATAGTACACATAAGCCGAGGCACGATCCAAGGCACCGTTATCGTATCGACGCGAAGCTACGCGCGGCATTCCTCCACGCGGCACTATGGTCACCGGCGTCTCGGTAGTGCCGTCTATAGCCTGACCCATAGCGTCAAGGTTGGACATGCGCTCGTCCAAGGTGCCGCGCAAGGCGGCATTATCGGCCGTAAGCGCCGCTATGAGCGAGTCCTGAACCGCCTTTTCGCGCGTATATGCTGCACGAGCCTGTTCCAGTGCCTGTTGCTGCTCTCGTATCAATCCTTGCTGGCGCACGATAAAGTACACGCCGGCTGCCGCGAGCAGCGCGACAAGCACTCCTATGGCGACCATGGCGCGGCGATAAGGCCGCAAAGCCTGCCGACGGAAGAGGCCCAAGCGTGCCGACAGCCCGATGCTGCGAACCAGACCCTGATCACCCTCGGGCATGATGAAGCCCAAACGCGGCCCATCGGTAGACAGCTGTATTTCATCGCCATTATGCAGTTGCACCGGCGCTGTGACGCGCTTGCCGTTGACCAGAGTGTCGTTGGTATGAGACAGCGGCGTCAGACGCCATGTCTCGCCGTCCTCAGCCTTGGATATGGCGGCATGGCGACGGCTGACCGTGGGACAGTCCTCGCCGTAACGTATCTGGCACCGGGTATCGCGACCTATTTCGATGTAATCAACTATGATACGCCGAACATCTCCGGCACGATGGCCTGCAGTGGCTGTCTTGTGCTCCAAGATATAATAGCGCCGACCGCCGGCACCGAATATGGACTTTATCCCGGCGCCTAAGGAGCTGCCGAGGCTGTGTCCGCTGTTGTTGGATTCGTTGGGCATGGTAATGTCGTATGTGATACTCTATTGGTGTTCGTATTGTTTTGTGCTCTACGTGTAAGATCTTAAAGCCCTTAATGATTATTTACCGGTGGACTTTATCCCGCTTTCGACACGTAGTTTGGTGTCGCCGACACTGATGATGTCGCCGATGGTAAGGATATGCCCGTCGGCATCGACTTCATCCGAATTGATGTACGTCCCGTTGAGCGATGGATGCCAAGACGAGGACGCGGTGTGGTCGCATGTGGCGGTGCATGTGGCGCAGGGGAATACGGCTGTAGAGCGCTGCGCCACCGGACAGTCCACGCGAAATTGCCCGTCGCGGACAATCCATCGATACATCGATGGGTCGTGCTCTATGGTGCAGTGGCGACGCGAGATATAGGCGCTATCGCTTTCGTGCAGCTGTATATGATTGGCCACCCTGCTGTCAGCATCCTCGCGCCCTATGTATATGACGTCGGAGTCCTTGGCTAAGGTCGCAAGGTCAAAAGTCTCGCCGGCATCGTCGCCATAGGTGGCCACGAGGACCGGATCATCCGCCGATGCCGTTGCGGCCGCCGTAGTCACACGCAAAGTGTCATGTACGGCTGCCTCGGCACCGGGCACAAGGCGCGCGACCTCCTCGGCACTACTGATACGGTGCTTGAAGTCGGGCACAAGACAACCCTCGACCAGGTCAAGCCACTCCGAAGTGCGGATGTCAGAGCGCAAGGCTTCGCGATTCCATTGCCCGCGCTGAACATTGAGCACATAGCGGGCCATGTCTTCATCGCTGCGCAGATGTCCGAAGGGTAAAGTCCGCGTCAACAGCTGATATATCATCACTCCAAACGAGAAAATGTCCGTGGTGGGCAGAACCGTGGCGTTGCCGCGCCGCGGATTAAGCTGCTCGGGAGGCATATACGCCACCGTGCCAAAACGTTGGCGCGGCACGCCCGACCATCCGCGACGTGTCATACGATTGTTCTGATCTCCGCTGATGCCGAAATCGGTGAGCATGGCCCATGTATCATTGCGCAGCAGCACATTCTCGGGTTTGAGGTCGCGATGGACGCGTCCGGCACGATGAAGGTCGCCGAGGCCCTCGAGAATTTGCCGCGACAGCAAGGCCAGGTCCGGTGAGCGCTCTACGGTGGCATGCCATAGGTCGCCACCGCCGCAGTATTCCATCACCATATAGGGATTGCCTTCGACAGTCCCCTTGGACAACGCATGCACAAGGTGGCGGCTGACGATACGCGAGGTGTCATACTCACGGTCAAAACGACACAGCAATCCTTCACGCTCGGCAGGCATTACTTCCCAGACCTTCAACAGTTTGAGCGCATACTCGAGACCGTCAGCATCGGTCACGCGAAAGACCTTGCCATATGTTCCCTCGCCCAAAAAAGCCTGCACCTTCCACCGGTCGTCTACAACGTCACCGACTGCAAAGTCACAGCGCCGAGCTATTATGGAATTGTTTTTACTCATATGTATATATGCGTGAAGGTCAATGCGTTTTTACATTCAAAGCGGCGTGACACACCGGACAGTGGCGCAAAAGTGACGACACGGGATAGCCGCACCGCCGGCACGGCGGGACGCTCGTGCCTGACGCCCTATGCTCTTCGGCATCAGGCCGAGCCGGCAATCGCCCTCCGCATTTGGCGCATTTGGTATCAGCATCGCCATTGGGCCATCCGCAATTTCTGCATATTTTCATGTCTGTATCGTATATGCTGTGCCGACAGTCGCTCACGCATCGCCGAGACTGTCTTTAATTCGCAAAAATATACATTTTTTAAGAATTATGTCGCTTGTTACGCGTTAATGAGTGTTAAGCGATGCCCATTCGCCATGTCTACCCTCGCCATGTCTTTGGGATAGTAATACCGATATGTTTTGCCTCATCTAATCAATGCTGTCTCAATGCCATCGGCTTGGCTTATCAAAAAGTCCGTCAACGAACATTATGACTGTTGACATTTTTCTTTATGACAACTCAGAGCCTCTACCTGCAACGGCATCAAGACATGACCACCGTCCGCACCGTCGAAGTGCATGTGTACGGGTCCTTAGTAAGTTGGAGTTGCACGGGTATCATCTCACGCAGTGAGGCATTGTGGCTGATGAGCACTACGCGGCGACAAGTATCACGCTGTAAAGACTGCAACAGTTCCACGGCATTGTGCAAGGGCTGTCCGCTAAGTGTGCCGAAGCCTTCATCAATAAACAGGGTGTCCACAGCAAGACTGTCGCTGATTTCGCTCAACGCCAACGACAACGCCAGTGACACCAGGAAGGTTTCACCGCCTGAAGGTGTATTACCCGAGCGAATAACACCGCCGCGACCGATGTCGCGAATATTAATATTGAGCGTACCGCGCACGCCCACGAGGTCGTATTGCGGCGTAAGCTTGTGCAAATAGACATTGGCACGTTCAAGCAACGACTCGAGAACAAAACTCAAAGCTATGCGGCGGAAGCGATCGCCGGTTGAATCGCCGAGTATGCTGTTAAGGCGTGCCCATTTGTCATACTCGGTCTTGGCCTGTGCCACGCGCTCCAGCAATGCCTGATGTTCGCGGTGCAGCGTATCGTCCGATTTGAGTCGCTCGTTCAGCTTGCCAATCTCGCCATTGGCGGCATCGCGGCGTTGCGACATCTCGGTCTGTGCTTCCCGGAGCAGCCGCACGGCCTCGGTGGCTTCGTCGCCCTCCACTTCGGTCAATGGGACATTGCCTTCTACTTTGGCATGTTCGACCGCACGGTGCTGTGCCTCGGCGAGACGTGCACAAGCCTCGCCGACAGCCCGTTGAGCCTTGCCGACAATATTGCGCATCTGCAGAGTCTCGCGTGGATCCGCAGCTGCAAGATGCTCCAATTCGTCGCGTGAAGTGCCGTCATGGCCACCAAGGTAGTCTTGCAACGCCGCCTCACAGGATTTGGTCTTGGCCGCAATTTCATCCAAAGCATACTTGGCCGCAGCAATGTCTCGCATAAGTCGATTGAGGCTGTCTACGCTGACGGCTTCCGTCAACGTATCACCGGATGTCGGAAAATCGGCGGCTGCTTGCGTTCCGGCATCGGCGCCGATACCATCCTCTCCGACCATGCTTTCGGGCATGGCATCTTTGGCTTGGGCATATAATTTCTGCATCTCGACGAGTGCACGGCTGTGCAATTCGATGTTGTGCCGTTGGCTGTCTATCAGGTCTTTTTGCTTTTTATCGGCGGAACGCGCGGCGGCGTATGCTTCCCTTACGACTTGGCCCGAAACTTCACGAATGTCGCCGAAGATGTGTTCCGCATCAATGAGCAAGATGGTATTCTGCGCTTTGTTCTTGGTCGTCTCGGCATCCGTCAACGCCTTATCTATCTGTTTGATGGCTGACCGAACATCTGTAAGTACATTGACACACTGCTCGTGCTCTTCGCGAGTCTTGTCTCGAGCGGTCACGCAGCAATCCACTTCCTTGCGTAATGCATCCAACTGCTTCTGAGCCTCGCTTATTGACTGCAGGGTTTCCTCGGTACGCCGAACTTCGTCATCCAAAGTCTTAATTATAGCGTCTATTGTCGCGATGTCGCCCGTCTCGACTTGAAGATTGCTGACAGCCCGGTCTATGGCTTTTTGGCGCGTTTCTATGTCTGCCTTTGTCTTTTCGAGCGAATACCGAACCTGCTTGCACATTTCCTCAGCCGTAGTCTTTTGGCGGACAAGGGTGTTGCGCCGGTCGCGTAATTCGTCCAAATTTTTCTGAGCCGAGCCTTTTTGCTTCTTAAGGGCGTTGCATTCGTCCACCAAGTCGCTGCGCTGCGGCAATTCATGTTCTATCTTCTGTCGGCACAACGGGCACATACACCCGACTTCGAGATGTGTACGCAATTTGTCCAAATCCTTGCCTGCGGCCATATTGGCCAAAGCAAAAGCATCTTCCACCGTCTTCAATACCTTGTCTGCCGTATCTATCAATGGGTCTATTCGGCCTATGGCATCGGATTTTTGTCTGATGACATCATTGTATTCGTTCAGGCGTTTCTCGGCCTCGGCCTTCTCTTCCCGGCGGACTTGCAATTCGCTGACGGCTGTACGCAGCGACACCAACCCTCCCCGGCGTGCGGCCTGACGGGCGCGGTTGGCATTAACCTCCTCGGGCTTCAAGGCAGCCAGTTTCTCATCCCCGACCTTGACCGCCGAGACTGCTTCATCCACGGCTTTCTGCGCGGCTTTCAGGTCTTTCTCGGCCTTGGTCTGTGCATTCTCGGCCTCGGACTCGGACTTACGTTTCGCATCAAGGGCGTGTCGATATTTCAGCATCGAGCTGTCAGATAAAACAATAGCATTGAGCGCCTCGACAAATTGCTTGTCTTGGTCAAACACCTCGCGCTGCGATGCCCGGGTGGCGTAATCGTCCTCATTGACACGCAGCTTGGCCTTTTCGGCCTCGAGAAGCGAACTTTGCTCTCTGAGTTCGCGAGAGGCGACGGCAAGTTTCTTTACACACATTTCCAGCGTCTTACGGCTGTCCTCGCTCCGCTTTTTATTACCTTGTACTTCGCGAAGGACATTGATAACAGCGGCTGCATCATCGCACAGTGCCACATGTGCCGCTGCTGCAGTGTATTCCGGAGTAGTCAGGGCTTCTTCGGCCGCTTTTTTCCGGGTGGCGGCGGCAGCCTCCGAGGCTTTGATGTCGGCATCAGTGGACAGCCACGCAAGGCGCGTATCTATCCTATGACATTGAGCGGCGGCAGATGCGGCCACAACTCCCTGCTCGGCAATGGCTTCGGTGACAGCTCGGCGCTCGTCATCAGTCATGGGCTTGAGGTCGCCGAGGCGATCATTGAGCTGTTCCCAGACGTTTTTATATTCTCGTGTTTTTTCGTAAACACGTTTGCCGACACGTGAGTACACGTTGTTTCCCAGTATTTTTTCGAGTATCACACCCTTGTCTGCATCCGAACTCTTGTAGAACTTGGAGAACTGGCCTTGCGCCAACATCGTTGTGCGGCAAAATTGGTTGAAATCCAAGCCGACAATACGTTTAACCTCGTCATGTACACGCTTATCTATGACATCCTTGCCATCACGCACGGCTACAGTGCCGACTTCGGTGACGACATCGCCGGGCACAAGGAAATTGGCGGCATCGCGATATCCGCTGTTGCGACCTTTTCGACCGGCAACACCTTTGATGAACGCATCAAAGGTGCGCCCGTTGGCGCACGAGCAGTACCACCCGGCAGTGTATGTGCGGTCAGCATCGCCGTCCTTAACTGCAAACGACATCAGCGCCCAAGACTCGGAGGTGCCGGTGGTCATCATCTGCCGCACATCGTCCATGCCCAATCCGGAAGTGTCTGCTTCGGCAGCCTCACCTCGGCGAGCAACCATATCGGTGTCTTCCATGCGTGGAGCCTTGCCGTATAAGGCCAAGCATATCGCGTCGAGTATGGTCGTCTTACCGGCACCGGTCTCTCCGCATATAAGCACCAAATCGGCTGCTCGCAGCGGCGCCTGCTCCATATCAAGTACGCAATCGGTGACAGTGGCAATGTTGTGTATAGCTATTTTCTTGATTTTCATCGGTTATTGAGGTTTTGACGGAAACTAATGAAGCGGCTCAATCCGCGTCTTTTGCCAAAGACGACAGGCCCGCGCACTTCGGTGATGCGAATTATTTATTGCGGTTCTCCTCGTCTATTTCATCAAGGACCACCTGCAACAGCCGCTGTGTCTCGGCGTCCCAATTGGCCAATTTTCTCTCGCTGACGTACATCCGCGCTATGTCCTGTGGCGTTTTATGCTCAAAGTCGCTGAAACTGAGCGTCCTATCCTCCAGGACACCTTCGGCGTCATCTAATTGCCGCTCGTAATTGACGGTGCTAATGATGCAACGGCAACCGCGTTCTTCGACAGCCTTGCGTGCCTGCATCATAAAGCCTTGTGGTAAAGCGTCTTTTTGCTTAATATTCAACCGCACGTATGACACGGATGCAGGGTTAAATTCTTCGAGGGCGGTCATGGCCTGATTCCATGTATACATGCCGAGGCTCGGAATGGTCACCAGCGGTCTTAGCGGCTTGATTTCCCGGAATGTCATAGTCACAGGTCCGTGCTTGCGCCCGGGAATGTCCACGATATACACCCCGTGCGGTGCATATGCTTGATCGAAACTCGTAGGCAGCAGGCTGCCGCTATATGCGGCGGTGGCGTGCGTATTGTCATCATAATACACATATCGGCCATGTATGTGTCCCAAAGCAAGATAGTCGAAGCCGTTGCCCCATACTCCTAAGGAACGTCCCTCTACTGTGCCTACGACCGGATGCACAGCGCCATCGTCGTTGTGCACTTCCGAAATCTCACCGCCGTAGCTCGCAACCAAATCTACCCGATTTGCGCCTACCATCTCGTCCACGGTAGCATGCCCTACCATAACCACGGGCAAATCATTGACATTTAAGTGCCTGACTATCGCCGTAAGGCGCGAGCACAGACTTCCAAGGTCAACATAACGGTTGGCATACGGAACAGCAATGATGTAACCGCGCCCGGGGACTTCGAAAATATATTTTTCGCGCAGTATGCCGTCTGATTCGGCAAGCACCGAACAAGGTGCTTCCGTATCGGGATTAGAACTCTCGATGTTTTCGGAGTTTTCGACGTCATACAGAGCATTGGATACGATGCCGCCTACGACATGCACTCCGGCACGCTCCCACAGAGGGCTGTGCGCATCCTGACGGCGAGCGCTGTCATGGTTCCCGGCAATGGCCGCAACAGTCACTCCCGAAACGACTTTCGTAAGTTCAAGTATGGTTTCTACAAAAAGTTTCTCAGCCTCGGCAGAAGGAGTCGCCACATCGTATATATCACCGGCAATAACCACAGCGTCAGGCTGTTCGGCCTTAGCTACGGCAATCAATTGACGGCAGGCATAGCGATGTTCGTCTATACGGTTGCAACCGTATAGGAGGTGTCCCAGATGCCAATCGGCTGTATGGAGAATTTTCATGGATATAAAGGGAATGTTGTTTTTTGGGGTAAGTGGTGGCGGATACGAACTCTCGAGTGAATGAATGCGCGGCAATGCCGCAAACAGAAGAACAGATACAGCTTTTCAGCCCGTGTAAGACATCGCCCGCCCAGAGGACGGAAGAACGACAAACATATACCGTACAGCCGACAAGGATGTCCTGTCGGCCGTGCGGAATATTTGTCATATTATCAGATGGAAAGACGGCGAAGTGTCTCCAAGAGGTCGCGATTGATGGGCTTGTCGTTCTTGATAGCCTTGGAGAAAGGCACGTACACAATCTCATCGTTCTTAATGCCGATCATCACATTGCGCTGGTCTTCCATAAGAGCATCGATGGCGGCGGCACCCATACGCGAGGCAATAATGCGATCAAAAGCCGTAGGCGATCCGCCGCGTTGCAGGTGTCCGAGGATGGACACGCGCACATCGTATCCGGGGTACTCGTTCTTGACGCGTTCGGCCAGACCCATGGCGCCACCCGTGACGGGACTTTCGGCGACAAGCACTATAGACGAGTTCTTGCTCTTGCGGAAGCCGTTTTGTATCAACTCGGCCAGCTGGTCGACTTGGGTGCTTATTTCGGGAATAATGGCAGCCTCGGCGCCGGTGGCTATGGCTCCGTTAAGGGCCAGGAAACCGGCGTCACGGCCCATGACTTCTACAAAAAACAAGCGCTCGTGACTAGTAGCAGTATCGCGGATCTTGTCGACGCATTGCATGATGGTGTTGAGCGCCGTATCATATCCTATGGTACTATCCGTGCCATAGAGGTCGTTGTCTATGGTACCCGGAAGACCTATGATGGGATAGTTGAATTCGTTGGCAAAAATGCGAGCGCCGGTCAGCGAACCGTCGCCGCCGATAACGACGAGGGCGTCAATGCTATGTCGACGCAAGACATCGTATGCCAATTGACGGCCTTCAGGTGTGGCGAACTCCTTGCAGCGAGCTGTTTTGAGAATGGTTCCGCCCTGCTGAATGATATTGGAAACATCCTGGGTGTGAAACTCTTTTATTTCATCGGCTATAAGCCCATGGTAGCCACGATATATACCTTTGACTTTAAGCCCATTGTATATGGCCGAACGAGTGACGGCGCGTATAGCGGCGTTCATGCCGGGGGCATCGCCTCCGGAGGTCAAAATTCCGACGCATTTGATGTTGTCCATAGCGCAAACGAAGTGTTTTGTTGTATTGTAAGTATGATGTCAGCTATTATTTGACAGGTATTTTTTTACTTGACAGGTACATCTTGACCGCTTTTGCTTGGCAGCCTATATTGTCCTATTCTTTTTCGGCGGCATCGTCTCCTTTGTCCTTGGGCGGCAAGGAGCGTTTCTTCCATCCGCGATCGCGCATAATAGCGCCCGTGGACGGGGGCAACTTGGGACCGCCGCCGCCGATAGATTTGAGTGCATGTATATTGCGGCGACGTGCCATCGGATTTTCGCTCTCGGGTGCAAAGCCTTCGGTTGCGATACCACGGCGGTCGTCACGATCGTCACGGAAGGGACGACGGTTGTCGCGAGAGAAAGGCTTGCGGCGGTCATCGCGGTCATCGCGGAACGAACGACGGTCATCACGGTCAAAAGGCCGCCGGCGTCCGTCGCGACGGTCATCACGGAACGAGCGACGGTCATCGCGGTCATCGCGGCGGAAGGCCTTGCGCTCGTCTCGACGCTGACGATCGGCGCGGTCTTCTATGGTCTTAAGCCGGCCTCCGGCAGCACGAAAATCGCGCTTGGTACCTGCAAATATCACATAATGGCGCAATTGGCAGTCCAGCGAACCGTTGTACAAGTCTATCTTGGTGGTGGGAGCCAGACCTATGCAACGGAAGTATTCTTCGCGATAGCCGATGATCCATGCCTCCCAACCGGCAAAAACGTGTTTAAGTTTCGACCCTATGGTCTCGTAGAGAGCCTCCATGTCCGGAGCGCTGATACGCTCACCATAAGGCGGATTGGTGACGATAATGCCTTCGGGTGCAGGTGCTTCTTCCCATGCGGATATGGGCTGTACGGCCAGATCCACATCCTTGGCCACACCGGCGGCAGTGAGGTTGCGGCGGGCGATATCAACGGCTGCCGGCGAGATGTCACGGCCGATGATGGGATGTGCAATGGGGCGTTCTTCACTATCGTCATTGGCCAGACGATCAAAGAGGTCGACATCAAAATCGGGCCAATGCTCAAAGGCAAAGCTTTGACGGAACACACCCGGCTTGATATTGGCGGCAATCAAAGCGGCTTCCACAAGGAAGGTGCCGCTGCCGCACATGGGGTCGACGAACGGCCGGTCGCCGCGGTATCCGCTCAGCAGCAATATACCGGCGGCGAGGACCTCGCTAATAGGCGCCTCAGTGCTTGCGCGACGCCAGCCACGCTTGTGCAGGCTCTCACCGGACGAGTCCAGTGACAACGTCACCTTGCGGCCCGAGATATGGACATTAATCATCACATCTGCATCTTGCAGGCGCACACCGGGACGTTTATCCTCGCCGTAACGGTCCTTAAACCAATCGACTATGGCATCCTTGACGCGGTAAGTAACAAAACGCGAGTGTGTAAACTCGTCACTGTATACCGTGGTATCAATGCTGAAGGTCTTGGCAAGTGTCAGAAGCGAGCCCCAATCGTAGGCCTTGACGGCATCGTAAAGCTCGTCCGGGTCGCCGGCCTCGAATTCGTAAAACGGCTTGAGTATGCGCAATGCCGTACGGCAGCTCAAGTTGGCCTGGTATAGTGTTTCCAAGTCGCCCCCGAAGGATACCATGCGGTGCCCGGGTTCTACATCAAAGGCCCCTAAGGCACGAAGTTCGTCTGCAAGTACAGCCTCGAGACCCTTGAGGGTCTTGGCCACCATCTTGAATTTATTCTCCATAATTATCTGCCGTATGTGTACCGGAGGATTTCGAGACCGCCACCGTGGCTGCTATCGTCACTCCGTATTACTTATCTGCAAAATTAACCAAAAACGGCGAAATAGCCGCAGACACGATGCAAAAAAGTCGTTAAACACGTTGGCATATTTCGACACGGAGCACCACGCCGCGCGTCCTCACTCCTCAGTATCCGAAGGAGCCGCGAGAGCAGCACCGCACAGCAGCATCAGAGCCGGATACACACCCATGGCAAGTCGTCCGTAATCATCAAAACCGCCAATGATGGCCGTGGCGATGCCGCCGCAGACAAGCACCCACAGCGCCCACAATCGAAACAGCCGCGTCCCACACGCGCCGACATGTCGACATCGGGCCGTACTAAGCCACACGAACAGCGCCAAAATGACAATGTACACAACATAGAAACTGACATGCAAGGCGTTGGTATAGTATTTGAGACGGTCGCTGCCGTGTATGGGGAAGGCGTTTGAGGGCATAGACTCGAAAAGGCGCACAAGGATGCCGCGATGCCACCGCGCCGGGTCATAGGCCTTGGTGGCTGACATGACGGAGTGTATTTGGGCATACGTCAACGACTCGGTACCAATGAAGGCCATCTGGCGTCGCCGCAGATTGGTGACGGTGTCGGCGGCATTGATACGCCGAAAGAGGTCGGCGGTGGCACTATCCGGAGCCAATTCGGGCACGAGCTTGCGGCGCTGGGCAGCGTTGCCCAAGTCGTTGATGTCGGAAACTACCGAAACGGTATAGTAGCCGGTTAAGCGCTGCACCAATAGTCCGTAGCCGCCCAGGACCACAGCCATGGCAAATGCAGGAACAAGATAGCGCCACCAGCATCGGTTACGCCGCAGCAGTAAGGCCATGGCTATCACAACCCACCATATCGCGATATAGATATTGGATGGCTTGAGCAGCGTCAAGGCTATGGACACAACGACACACCACGCCAAGGCTTTACGACCTCCGTGTTCGGCAAAATCTTGAGCCACGGCAAGAAGCACCGCCACGCCTATGACGCACCAAATGTCGGGCATAACAAACATGGCATATGACACAAAAGTAGGGCACCAGGCGTAGGCTCCGGTGGTTAGGAGCGCGGCTCGCGCCGACATGAGCCGTGCGGCCACACGCCATATCACAGGAACAGTGGCCACGAAGGCACCGAGTTGCAGAATTACGAGTGCATACACCCACGCCGTCTCACCGGGCAAAAGGCGGCAAAGTCCTACTATCAATGGGTATACGGGGGTACGGATGACATCGGCGCCATGCCGCAAGATATTGCCGCCCGCATCTATATACGTTTGAGTGTCCCAAAAAGCGATGTACGAATGCCCGGCCAACCACATAGCAAAGGCCAAAATTATTGTCCCGGCGGCTATGACCGCCAACGGCTTATATGGAACGGGGATTTTGCTCTCTGGCACGGTGAAAACGGTTGTTTATAATCGAATAAGCGGAGAAGTTATGACCCACGTAGGGGAGGATGACTTATGCGGCGAAACAGCTTTCATAACCATGATAGCTACTATAGCGATGAATGCTATAACTGCTATCTTAGTATAGCCGGCCTTTACAACAGGGGAGCAAGGACGTCGGCGACTTCGGCGGCAGTGAGACGCCGCTGACGCTGCAAAGTGTCGGCAAAACTATTGGCCACCGACACCACGCGATTGTGCATAAACACGCGTTCGAGATTGTCATGCACTTTGTCGTACAATCGGTCGATCTCGTCAATTTCCAAGTCACAAGTGTCGTTGCCGACTCGCACGACTACATCGCGAATGGCCTTGCTGACAGTGGGCGTCATACGTATCTTGCGTCCTACATATGCACGACACAGGGCATTGCCGACAAGCATCGCAGCCGTCAGCTCAAATTGTTTAACGGTATGCCGCCAAGCTGCCCCGACACTCAACGTGGGATTGCCGGAGAAATGGAACTCGGGAGCCATCTCGGCGCCGCTTCCGGGAGCGTTGTCAAGGCATATCGCGGAGAGCATATCTTCTCCATCAAAGACTGTCAAGGATATAGCCATGCCGACAAGACCATACGAGCGGTCTTTTTCATCGGCATATTTCAGAGGATGCTTGTCAGAATCCATAATTGTAAGCGTGTATGTGTTCGATTGGTGGTCGTGATGTGCCGAAGTCTACGACAGGACCTAACCTGCCGCCTATGACTTGGCATAAACTTCACGGCAAAAGTCGTGCCTAAATGCGCGTTGCGGCCATTCCTGCAAACAGGACGGCCGCAACGTCGCTATGTTTGGCGTCAGTCAATGCCCGGCAGCTCAGTTGATGACTACAATCTTGGTGACAGCACCCTCGGAAGATCCGGTGGCATTCTGCGATGCAAAGACATAGTATACGCCGGAGCGCACGCGGTTGCCTCCTGTGTCACAGCCGTCCCATGTAACCATTCCGCCATTGGAACGCGTCTGGTAGATAACGTTGCCGGCTGCATCGGCAATCTTCACCAGCGACTGGTCCATAAGGCCGGTGATGGTAATCCATCCGGTGTAATCGGGACGTACCGGGTTGGGATATGCATAGACGTTGTCGTAGGTATCGGCGGCGGGAGACGAGGTGCTATTGAAGGACACAAGCCCGGTCTTCAGACCAAAGTATACAACATTGTCCACGGGGCTGCATAATACGGAGTATATCGTATTGGAGGGCAGCGCCGAATTGTCGGTGGTGTAATGAGCGATAATCTGGTCGCCGTTTTCGCTGACGAGATATACGCCGGAGTTCTCTGTGGCAATCCATTTGCGGTTGGCCGCATCAATGGACATATCGTTGATTTGTTCGGTGTCAAGCAGATAGTCGGCATAGTTGGTGCCATCGTTACGCGGCACTTTCAGTCTGGTGATACGCGAGGTGGGGTCGGTGGCCTTGCTCGGATTGGTAATCTCGAAAGGACCGGAAGTCGTGCCCACCCATACGCGACCGCGCTGATCCTCGATGGCACAGGTGATACGGTCGCACGAGAAGGTCTTGCCGTCCTGATCTATCATATCGGAGATCTCGTAGAAAACGTCATCCGATGTATTGGTATACGTACCTTTGGTGTCGTAGGCACATACCGGGTTGCCGAATTTGCTGTGCCAAGTGAACACCATATTCGATTTCCTGCATATCAGGCTGCCCATATCCTTATTGCCGACATCATTACCGAGGTGCTTGGTGGCTATCCAATCATCCTTAGTGATAGTGGACAAGTCGCCTTTGAGTTTGGCTTTGGGCAAGATATAGTATGGTGACACCTGTGTATTGCTGAGCGTCCAGGCGCCCACCCACAGATTGCCTTCGGGGTCGATATTTACATCGTGCACCTTGACACCCCACCATGCATACATAGGCGAATTTTTTTCGTTGAATTTGGCTATCTCCTTGTCGTTTTCGATGACGTAGACACCCTCGAAGTTGTTGCCTATGTAGTAGCGATCGTCATTGTCGGGGTCCACCACAAAACGAGTGACGCCGCCAAGCATGGCTGTAGTGTTGCGCTTTTCCTGTTCTTTCTTGACCGTGGAATTGTCTGCCGAGGCCACTGTCAAGGAGATATCACGCGGCACGCCGCCTTCGATGACGTTGGTATGCTGGGGTATCCACCAAATATCGCCGATGGTGATGATGCTCTTGTAGTTGGTCACGCCGAGATTGGAGATATAAATCTTATTGCCGGCCGAATTGGTGCGTATGAACGCCACGTTGTCGCACGTCGTAGCTACGGGCTTAATCCTGTCGGCCAGGACGGTGAGCGTCGCCCCGGAAATATCGTAGTTGCCAAGGCCTTCGGGTCCGGCAGCCCAAACGCTATTGAGGCCGCTGTAAGTGGCTATTTTGTCGTTTTTCAATTCATCGGGAATGGCATGACGATCGGCCACCTTACCCTCGCCGTCAAGTATCACAATTTCGCCGGAGGTGAGGTAGTATGCCGACTGTGGTGTAACCACGATATCGCCCACGACGACATCGACGCCGTTTTCGACCTTGAATTTGTTCGTATTCCAGTCTATATTATATATAATCGGTTTGTTGTCGTTGCCATTGACGCCGACAGCCTTCGTCCCGACAGTCACAAGCGACTTGACATATGTGCCTCCAAGTCGAACAAACTTACTTATGGCGTTGTGTCGGCCGGTGACCGGTGCACTCCACAGGGAGTAATCGTTACCCACGCCTTTTTCCATGAACATGACAATATGGTCATCCACGATGGTCACGCAATCCACTGCCTTGCCAAAGATGCCCGATTCGGACACTTCGTGGCGGCTGTCGTCAAAAATGACCAGACCGAAATCGGTGGCGACATAAATTTTCCCTTTATAGAAAGCCGCGTCGCGTATGCCTTTGGTGTAAGTCAGCTGGGCATTGAGAATATCCGGCATATTGACCACGCGACCGTCATCGTATACCAAGTCGATGTTGCCGGTGTCATAGGCCAGCATCACATAACGACCGTCATAATTATAGTATGCGCCGGCGATGTTTGTGTCACTGAGCTTGTTGCGCGTATTGTACGAATAACTTTCGTGAGATTCTTTGTCGTAAGAGAACAGACGCGACGAACAGGTGTAGTACACCATCGAAGGCGACTCGGCGATATACGACACTTCACCGCTATACAGCGGATAAATGTTCCAGTCGCCTACAAGTCCCTGAGCGCCGGCACCAACGGCACAAGCCGCTATGGCCGCTATCGTGAATAGTATTTTACGTATCATCTGTATGAATGGGTTTATTATTTCTATTTTCGATGAATGTTTGCTTGGATAAATGTGTTTCTAATGCTAAATACTTACGTTTATTGTTCACACTCAACCATTTGCCCCTGTCATATATCTACCTCGCGCAAGTATCGCATCAGGGCCTGCGTGGCACGCGCCCGGTGGCTCACAGCGTTCTTGGCTTCTTCTCCGACCATAGCGAAGGTCTCGGTCCGGCCCTCGGGGATAAACACCGGGTCGTAGCCGAAGCCGCCGTCGCCATGCGGTTCGGTGGCTATGGAGCCTTCGATGACTCCGTGAAAGACGTGTTCGCATCCGCCGAGCATAAGGACTATGACCGTGCGAAACCGCGCAGTGCGGCGTCCTTCGGGAACATCGCGCAAATTGTGCAGCAGTAGGCGCACATTGGCAGCCGAGTCATGTCCCGGACCGGGAGCATAGCGCGCACTATGCACGCCGGGGGCGCCGTCCAAGGCATCGACTTCCAGACCGGTATCATCGGCAAAACAATCCACGCCATAGCGCTCATAGATCCACCGGGCCTTCTGCCGTGCATTACCTTCGAGCGTGTCGGCATCCTCGGGGATGTCGTCATGGCAGCCTATGTCATTGAGGCTGCGGATGTCGAAGGTGTCGGCGGCGATGGCGCGAAGTTCCTCGAGCTTATGGGCGTTATTGGTGGCAAATACCAGTGTCTTCACAATGATGCTTAACGGATGGGGGTATCTTAATTATAAACGTGAATTTGTGCCTGTTTATTGCTTTTGGAGATCTGAATACGATATTGTATACACAGTGGCTATTTTACATCTCAGAAGGCAGCCTCAATGGTCTGTCGCGGTAAGTCTTGCCGCAATACGGTGACGGCTGTGTCTCGGGCGTTGTCTATGGTGATGGCGCCTTTCTTGACCTCTGAGAGTGCCTTGTCCATGGATTGGCGTTTAGGCGTTTCACCAAGCCCCAGAGACACCAGCAGAACGACCTTGTTCCCGGGGCGCGGGATGTCGTAGGCCGAAGCACTGTCGGTGACGACAATGTCCGCGTCCCCGGCGGAGAACCGGATGTCGGGACTGTATGCCCGTAGAACATCGATGACAGTCCGGCGCACGCACGGGTCATCTATATGTGAGACATCGGCAGCGCGAGCGTCCGCAAAGGCGGCCAAACGTACAAGCATCCGCGCACGGGCTCGACAGAGAACTCCGCCGCCGAGGCTCGGGTCTTGCTCGGCATGGTAGGCATAACAACGCTGCTTACGCAGCACTTCGGTAACCAGGGCGTAGGCCAACGGCGAATGAACGCCGAAGCCACGGCCATGCCGCCATCTTTTATACCATCGCCCTAAACCCATCTTCTATAGTTTCTGCCGATCGTCTCGGGGTAATCGGATTTCGCCACCGGTTCCGGACGTGTCGCCTCCTATGCAGCAGGTTGCACGGCATGTCAAACGTACGCCCAAAGCGGAGAGTACCAGCAAGTATATCAATATGATGCTTATGTATGCAACGGTGGCGGTGGTATGCATGGATTGAGGATCGAAGGTCATCTCCACATTATGCGTGCCGGCCGGAACCCGTATGGCACGCAGCACGTAGTCGACACGTCCTATCTGCGCTTCTTTGCCGTCGATGGTGGCACGCCATCCCCACGGGAACCACACTTCGGAGCATACCATGATGCCGCCGCGAGCACTCGTCACCTTGTATTCCAAGGTGTTGGGCGTATGACGCGCCAAAACAACGGTGTCGCCGACTGTCGTAGCCACGGCCTGACCAAGCGTGGAGGCGAAGCGACTATCGGCTACGGCGACATGTCGCGAATCGAGGCCCTTGAGCCCGACAATCTCGGCACGCGCACCGTCCACATAACGGATACTGTCCACGAGCCATGCAGGACCACAGGCCCGCGGATTGGTTTCGAGACGTCCGTTGAAGATGACATATTTGGCGTTGAGCATATCCAGTACGGACGGCTCGAAGATTGTGTGCGTGTCTATGAGGTCATTGTAGCGATTAAGCTTGGCGGCATGATAACCGCCCACCATATTATGGTAGTAGCTGCGGCGGTAGCCGCCAAAATTGTCGAAATCGGCCACACGATAGTACCCCTTGTCCCGGAGTATGACTTTGTCTATCGAGTCGGCGGCCAGTGGGTCGGCATAGAAACTCTGCACAAAGGCATTGGCGCTGTTGACATAGGACTCGGAACTGATGTAGCGTTTATCGACACCGTACATGTCCACGACCACCAGCAGCCCGAGGCCGACAACGACATAGCCGCGCTTAAGCTTGCCGCACGCGGCGACAAAGACAAGTACGCCGCCCAATATCAGGAACAGAGCGGAACGCAAGGCATCGGCGCTGACAATATCGAGACGTATCTGCTTGATATTACTAATAGTAGTATCTATATAGCCGTAATACTCGGCCGGCGCACCACTTTGAGCCATTTGCTCTTTGGCTTGGACGAGCCATTGAGTTTCGTCTTCGCTTAATGGTTCGCCGAAAAATCCGGGAGCAACGAACACAAACAGGCACAAGATGATGCAAAACCCGAAGGATGCTATCAACTCGTTTTTGTAACGGCGCAGGCCGTCTTTTTCTTCCATCAACTTTTGCAGTCCGAGCATAGCCAACAGCGGCACGCATACGCACGCTATGACCAAGGCGGTCTCGGCGGCGCGGAATTTGTTGTACAGCGGGACGTAGTCTATCATAAAGTCGGTGAGCGCCTCAAAGTGATTACCCATGGCTAGGAATGCGGAGAACAGCGTCAACACAAGCAACGCCCATTTGGTGGGACCGCGGACGATAAAGCAGCCCAGTATGAAGAGTGCAATGATGATGGCGCCAAGGTAGAACGGGCCGTTGGTCATACCCTTGCCTCCGAAGTATTCGGTGAACTGGGACATCAACCCGAATTGGTCATTGCTCTGCATCTTTAAGTCGCAATGCGAACTTTTGTCAAGCGACAGCGGGACATTTGATCCTTTTTCGGGACGTATGGACGCTCCACCCTTGATATTGGGAATTAGCAGCGACAGGGTTTCGGAGGGCGTATTGCTCCATCCGCCTATCTCTTCACGCGGCAGCCCACCGGTAGGGCCCTTGGGGTCGGCGGGCTTGGCCGATTGGACGCCATGGGCGGCATCATCAGCCAACAACTCGCTTTGCGCGCGCTTGGTTTCTTTGGCATATTCGTATGTATGGTATAGCGCCGGGAGGTTGGCGCCAAGGGCTAAAGCCGCAGACGCCAGCGAGACAGCGGTGGCGATACACCAGCGGCGCAGGTGTTTTTTCCTAATATCGCGCACCAGCCAGGCTATCACAAGGGCGACCATCACAAAGGCGCTGTAATACGTGATTTGGGGATGGTTGGCATTGAGCTGAAGCATGGCAAAGAGTGCCATGATAGCAGCGCCGGCAAGGTAGCGCCCGCGATAGGCCAAGTACAAGCCGCCGATGACGGGCGGAACGTAGGTCAGCGCCATGAATTTCCAGATATGTCCGGCACCGATAATGATGACAAAGTATGAGACAAGACCCCATGAAAGAGCCCCTATGAGCGCATACCACCAGCGCAAACGCCAGCAATACAGCATTATCAGCATACCGAACATCATCATGAACATCAGCGATGACAGCCCGGGCAGGCCCAAGCCATATACGCCGTTAAGCCATGTAAACAGGCTGTTGGACGGATATTCGGGCGCTATCTGAAAGGTGGGCATTCCGGAGAACAGGCTGTTGGTCCACAGCGCCTTTTCGCCGGTCTGCCGTTCGTATTCCTGAGCGGCGTGACCATTGGCGGCGCCTTGCTGCATGTCATATTGTTGCAAGGTGTTACCCTGAAAGTTGTCCGGGGCAAAGAAGGCCAACGAAACTATGGCGCACACAGCCATGCTTAGGAAAAATCCCCAAACCTGCGGTCGGGCCAACCACTTGGTAAAGCTTGACATGAAGTTGCCGGAGCCGGCGCATGGGGCTGCCTGTTCCTTAGTTTGTCCTATGTCTTTTGTATCCATATCGATGATGATTGTACGTATGTATATGTTGCTTTCTATTTGTCAGCAAGTGTCATAAGATAATCTGCTGCAAGCACATAGCTATGTATACCAAAGCCGGTAATGACTCCGCGGCATACCGGGGCTATGAGCGAGTTGCGGCGTACGTCCTCGCGTGCATGCACATTGGAGATATGCACCTCCACCACCGGGGCGTCCATAGCGGCCACGGCATCGGCCACAGCCAGAGAGGTGTGCGTCCACGCACCGGCATTCAGAATGACACCGACATACAACGGGTCATGTGCCTTGGCATTAAGGGCATCGATAAGCACGCCCTCGTGGTTGGTCTGCAAGTGTTCTACAATGACGGCATCGCCCACGCGGCTGCGTACGGCATCAATGATGGCGTCAATGCCGTCCGTGCCGTAAATGCCGGGCTGCCGCTGCCCGAGTATGCCCAAATTGGGGCCGTTTGCTATCAGTATCTTGCGTTTTGTCATATCTTCTTTGTCTTCTGTATTGATATGCAGTAGTATGTCTATGAGTGGTACATCAATGCTTTACCTGCACGACATGGGTGGGCGGGAGCGTGGCATTGCGGCGTTCTACGGCGTCTGTCACTTCGTGCGCCAGGTGTATAAACGATTGTGCGCCAAGCCCGTCGCCGGCCGCTACGGGTGTACCGTCATCGTTGTGCCGACCCACGGAGGCCACCAGCGGTATTTGCGCCAACAGCGGCATATCCAATTCTTTGGCCAAATCGACGGCTCCGCCGTTGCCGAAGATATAGTACCGCTCGTCCGGATGCTGTTCGGGCGTAAACCACGCCATATTCTCGACGATGCCGAGTACGGGAACGTCCACCTTGTCGCCACGGAACATAGCTATGCCTTTGCGTGCATCGTCCAGGGCTATCTGCTGGGGCGTGGAGACGATAACCACGCCGGTGATGGGCAATGTCTGCACCAAGGTCAGATGTATGTCGCTGGTGCCCGGAGGCATATCGATGACGAAGTAGTCAAGGTCGCCCCAGTCGCCTTGGGTGATAAGCTGGCGCAGGGCGGTAGAGGCCATAGAGCCGCGCCACAGCACGGCGCTGTCGCGCTCTACAAGGAAGCCTATGCTCAACAGCTTGACTCCGTAATTCTCGGCCGGCACAATCAGGTTTTGACCGGCTTCATCGGTGCGCATGTACAATTGTCGGCCTTCGACCCCGAAAATTTTGGGCATGGACGGGCCGAAGATGTCTGCATCGAGGACGCCGACTTTGTAGCCTTCGCGAGCGAGGGCCACGGCAAGGTTGGCGGCGACGGTACTTTTGCCCACCCCGCCTTTGCCCGAGGCTATGCCTATGATGTTGCGCACGCCGGGGAGTACGGGCGCCGGGGCTTTAGCCGCCGGGGCTTTAGTGGCAATAGTGATGTTGTCTTTGATGTCTACATCTTCGCCTATGTGTGTCAAAATGGCAGCCTCGGCAGCGCGTACTACCGAGCGAGCAAACGGGTCAGTATTCTTTTCAAAAATTATGGAAAAGGAAACACGGCGGCCGTCGATGCGAATGTCATCGGCCACCATGCCTTCGCTGACGATATCCTTGCCTGTGCCGGGATAGCGCACGGTGCGCAAGGCGTCAAGAACCAGATTGGGATAGATTATATCGTTGTTCATAATGTTGCAAATAATTAGGAAATGTCAAGGTCGCTCACTGGTGGCGGCGGACAAAGGTCGGGACGCTGCACCTGACCGCGGCTGTAACTGCGGTATGTATCCTCGGGAATATCCTCGGTATATTCGGCAAGCGGCGCTTCCGAGTCTTCCGGAAGGCCGAAATGCAGATATTTGATAGTGAGTCCGCGGTCAAGCCACTGACGTTCGTAATGAGTGCGTATATCCATGATACCGGACATATTGGCCGGGATGTCTGCCCACGGGGCATACAAATCGGGGACATCGGCATATACGGGCATGTCGTTGAGGTGTACCAACTCACGCGTATATGTATACAGGAAAGGACTGTCGGTCTTGAGCCGCACACTGCCCCCGACGCCCATCAGGCGACGATACATTCGCAGGAAACGCGTTGAAGTCAGACGCTTGCGCACCTTTTTCATCTGTGGATCGGGAAAAGTAATCCATAGATGATCCACCTCTCCGGGAGCGAAGAAGGCCTCGAGAAGCTCGATAGACGTACGCACAAAAGCCACATTGGTCAGCCCGAGGTCTCGTGCAGCCGTAGCTCCGGCATGCATACGCGCACCCTTGATGTCCACGCCAATGAAATTGGCTTCGGGAAAACGGCGAGCCAATGCAACTGTATACTCTCCTTTGCCACACCCCAATTCAAGCACTATAGGCCCGTCGTTGCGGAAGAAATCGCTGTGCCAGCGACCTCGCAACGGAAATGTCGAGCGGTCGGCCACATCGGCGGCCGTCATCGGGGCACGCAGACATGGCTCCGCGCAATTCTCGTCATCGGAAGCTGTCTTAGTGGCATCGCAAGACGCTTCTTCCGAGACAAGACGCCCGTAAGGATATTGGAAGACAAAGGGAATAGTCTCCATTTCGGCAAACTTGCGCAACTTGTTCTTTCCCATATTTAATACTCTTTCGATCTGTTAGAATGCATCGCCTGCAGCGTCGCATTCGTGCCTGAACGCTCTTGCGGCATACGACGGCATACGACGGCATACGCGTGCCGCCGTCAACGCATCAACTTGACTGCCGCGCGGCTTCCGTTGGCCAAAATGACATTAGCAACATATACACGCGTCGTATACGCCGCTGTCGGAATGACAATTTCGTTTTCGGAAGTGTCGACAGCCGTCAGCAATGCTCCCGAAACATCATACAGTTCGACACGTTTCATCGGAACTCCGGTGGCCACGACATGCAGATCCATACCTTCGAAGCGGCCCTTGACAGACACACCCGCGGATTCGGACGCGATATCGTCAGTGCCGCTTATCATCACGATGTCAAATTCTTTCCACTGCTCGGCAGCCTTGAATTCGCCGTACATGCTGTCGGCCACTATCAACGTCACTTTGGGCTGGTCTACGTCTGACCATACGTCCATGCCGATTGACGGAATAGCTTGATGTTTGGAGACATTGATACGTTTCAGACCGGACATGCCGGACATGGCTTCATTGCCGATGTAGAATACCGATGCGGGAATGTCAATTTCCGAAACGGCGGCGGCTCCGGTCAGAGCGTAGTCGCCTATGGTCATCGACATTCTCGGCATTTCTATTTTCCCGGCTATAGCTGTATTGGACAGCATAGCGTTACCAAAACCGGTAAGGGAGCCGGGCAAATGAATAGAAGTCAGCTTATCACAATTGAAAAGTGCGCCTTCGGATATATTCACAATATTGTCCGCGAACAATGCCTCGGCCAGGCTGCTGCAATTGGCAAAAGCATATTGTCCTACGGCAAAAATATCCTGACTTGCCGTCATATCTATCTTATGTAAGCCCGAGCATTCGAAGGCGGAGGGCTGCAAAGATGTCAGCGTCGAAGCAAAATCGAAGGACTTCAGAGCCTTGCATCCACGGAATGCGGCCGTGCCTATGGAGATACAGCTCGGATTGACAATCACGGAAGACAACGAGGAGCAGCCGTCAAACATGCGCACGGGTACTTCTGTCATAGCCGAGATGTCGGCCGTAGTCAGGGCCGTACAGTTGGCAAAGATGTCCGAACCCGATCCTGTATTAGTCTTTACGGTCACAGACTTCAGCGCCCGGCATCCGGCAAAAGCGCCGTCACCCACCTCGCCTACATTCTCCGGAATGGTCACGGCAGTGAGCGATGCTCCCACAAAGGCACCCTCGCCTATGCGCAGCTTGGCTGTCAACGGCAGCGTGAGTGTCTTGGCCCGCAGCCCGGCAAAAATCATCTCGGGCAAGTAATTGGCGTCATAGCGCTGCACGCCGTTGATGGCATGGCCGGCTCCATAGTATGCCTCGATGGTTGCGCCTTTGAGGTCAAGGCTTTCCAGCGATGTCATCTTGGTGTTTATAAATTCCAAGTCACCGGCATCCACCGGACCCTGCACTACGAGGGCGACAACCTTGTCAGGCGCGGTCGTGAGTACGGACTGAAGCGTGCCGGCTGCCGTCGTAACGGCCGTAACGGTCTGCGCCGAAATCGCTCCGGCGACGACTACTACGAAAAAAAGCGTGGTCAGTATGCGTTTCATTTTTTTGTCTCGTGCTTTTGTGTCTCGTTATTTGTTTTTTAATGCCCATTGCAGCGCGTTGCGACAATGGCATACCTTGCAATCAGCAAAGTTACACAAAATATGCGACACTCCTACCCTTATCTTTCCTAAATTTCCTTTATGGAAACTTTTGATATAAGATGTTTTTCTTTCAACTACTCATTTTTACAACTATCCCGGGTAGTCTCAAACTATCCGAGAACTATCCGATCTCCTGTCAACTATCCGTTTTAGGATACCAACTAGTAGTAAGAACAACAAATTAGTCGTGAAATAGTCGTAAAACAGAGCCAACTAGTCGTAAATTCACTCATCTCAAACTCTCCGAAAACTATCCTGTACTATCCGAAATTCGGTCCAACTATCCGAAATTTGGCATAACTATCCGGGAACTATCCGAAAATTTGAGACTCTGTATACCAAAGCCTACCATCTGTAGATATCTTATTTTCGTTCTTCATTTCATTCATAATGTTCTTTAATAGCACAAGATTCTGTTCGGGAGTGTTGCGGCTGGGGAGAGTACCAGCGAGATATTCCATAATGTCGCTACGCTTGGCTCCATCGGAACCGGCGTTCTGAATATATTGGAGTACCATATGCTTTATCTTGTCTCGCTCTAAGCCGACAACGCGAGTATAACCGGAAAGTTGTTTTGTTTTCTTGGCTACAGTCAGCGAGATACGGTAGTTTGGAGCTTCGCCTTCGATGAGACCGCGCTGAATCATGTCTTGCGCAACCGTTTCGTCAATACGATGACCCTTCTGGATAGCGTCAAGTGAGATGCAGTCCCAAAGGGTAAGTGAATCGTTATTCTTAAGCATGTTGGTGTAACGCTCATCGATGGACGTACCGTAAATGCGAACAGCTACTTGCTGCCTGTCATTGTCAATTTCATAGTCAGGCATAGGGAAGCGGCGCTGCCACTGTTCGGTGAACATCTTCTTTATGCCACGGCTCACGGTATCAATCATGTTGAAATGTACCATCGCCTGACAAAGACAGTCGTTGCGGAAGAACTTCTGCGGCTCATCGGTGCTCAGGACCTCTTCCAATGACCCCGGGATGAACGAACCGGCATTAGAGTAATAGAGAAATCCGGGATTCTCAACGAAGTTGATACGCTGCTGGAGCTGATAATTAGAGTGGGCGATGCAGTTGTGAAGTGCCTCGCGAATGGAGTAGTCATCATATTGCTTCATCGTGTCGGGGAATAATGTACCGCCCGGCATCTCGCGCAGTGTCATATTGTGAATCTTTGCAAGAATTTCATCGACTGTCAGTATGTATGGCACGGAGAAATGCTCATAATCAACAACATCCTTGTTTTTGTCGCGCAACGTCCATGTCACTTGCACTACCGCCGGCCTCAGCAGATACTCCGAAAAACTCTTGCCTAAAAGAATGATGGCCGCACGTGTCAGCTTGCCGTCAATCATAAGCCCACATTTGCTGAGAAACTTTTCATCTGACCAACCGTTGACTTCGGCAACCGGGATCCGGCTATGTACCTTTTTAAACATCTTACGAGCTTTGGCAATCGCAACCTCATCAAGATCATCAAGCGTAGCGTTGGGCACAATCTCCGCAGACCAGTCGCGATATGGTGTCTGATTGCGGATTTCATCTTGTTTAGACTGATTGAGCGGCTTCAGACTCTCACCGTCACGACCGTATGCAATTCCTTTCCACTTCATAACGATATTTCGTGGAGAGGCAGGAATCTTGAACATCAGTATGCGCTTGCCGTCAACCTCGACAGGAATAATCTCACGGAATGTCTGACCGTCACTCATGTTATTAGTGAGGTCTTGCTTCATCTTGTTCAGCGCACCCTCGCCATCCTTATAAGACGTGCCGACGATTTCATGCTTCTTTTCATCATAGCCGAATACCAGCCACGCAAAAGGGAAGCCACGCAAATTCGCCTCGTTGCTCAATGCCGAGAAATACTTACCGAGATCATCAAAGTCGAAGCTATTCTCCGCCTTCTTGAACTCTACCACTTCCGATTCCTTATGCTGAATCAAAGAGTGAAAAAGCTGCCTGTATGTCGAGTTGTCAGTTGTCATAATTTTCTATTCGATAGAGTTTTTTCAGATATTACCAAAATCTCTTCCATATTCTGCTTCCGGTTCTGCAGCTATATGAGTCTGTTCTTCTTGAGTATAGTCTACGCTTTTTAAGTCACCTTTAATATCTTTGACTAATTGGATTAAAGTTTCGCTACGTTGAGCAATATTTCTTAACTCACATTCCCAGATAGTGATGACTCTCCAGCCTTTTGCTATGAGCGCTGTGATAGTTTCAATATCACGCTGGCGGTTTCGTTCTATCTTAGTCTGCCAGAACTCGATATTAGACTTTGGCAGTCGATAATACTTGCAGCCCTCATGACCATGCCAGAAGCAACCATTGATAAATATGACTGTCTTATATTTACGGAGTACAATATCAGGTGAGCCGGGAAGCTTGTGGTTATGCAAACCATAACGGAAGCCTTGAGAGTGCAGATACTTGCGCACCAACATCTCCGGCTTCGTATCGCCTGAGCGAATAGCCGACATATTACGGCTCCGTTCTTCCTTGCTCTTAATGTCCATTGATTATCGATTTTCAATTTCGTTGAGATTCTCGAAGTTCATAACAATCCCAAATAAACCTCACAAGTGTTGAACTTGTTCCAACTGCTAAATTGGCGTGGCGCGAGCATAAACCTTTGTAATTATCATCTTTCCCGTGACCACGGCCATATTTGTTCCTTAAAGTTGCCAAGCCGTCAGTAATAGCTCCTAAACTTCTTAATATCGATTTCAGTGCCATAGCTTCAGAATTGTCATCTGATATATCTTCAGGTGTTAACTTAAGAGTCTTTGTAGTTGCTCTCACCAATTTAGAGAGATTGTCATATTCCGTAGGAAGATTGTATTTTCTGAGTATGGTCTTACAGCAACTTTCAATAAGTTCTTTCGCCAGTCCAATTGCATTTGTCGGGTCTTTGTCAACAGAACCGACCATTTCATCTATTTGCTTCAGAATATAATCATTGTTGAATTTTTCCTTTATTTCAGAGGATTGTTTTCCTATAACAGGATTGGTGATTTCAATGCGGTGCATTATCGCATTACCCCTCTCTATATCAGCAGAAGACAGATAATTCTCGCATGACGCAGAATTAGCGTAACTCCATAATGCCTTAAGCAGAGTTATAACCTTATCTTCATCCTCGTTAGAAAGATATGCGTTTAGAGATTTCCACATTGGCATATTATATAATTCAGAAACCGCATCGCCTACAGCATTTAATGTAAATGAGTCAAAAGCATTATGCGATGGGAAATCCAATACGTACCCTCCAAAATTAAACATATTACTTAAACAAGAAACCTCTTGTTCCGTAATTTTGCTTAATATCCTTTTTGCAGGCCCCCATCCGTATACATCTCTTTTAGATATCTTCCCGACCACTTTAATCTTGAACCCGTCTGCATCGAGAAGATTATTAATTCTTGTCAAGAGACCTTTCCAATCGCCATTATCATCTCGAACTTCGGGATGAAATATCTCAGCTAAAAAATTTAAAAGGTTTTCATCCGAGCCACTACTAATATTAATACGATCATCAGTCCAAAACCAATCCGCTTCGTAGTCGTTAGGGTTAACTACCGTATGAACATGAATGTCTATAGTCGCATTTTCATATCTTGAATCATATGACGGCAGAGTATCTAAAGGATACAATCGGGATAAGAACTCAAGTGGATTCAGCAATCCCCAGATTAAATAGTGATGGTGTGTAGTTTCCCAATACATATCCTCGTTCCATCCGTTAATCAATAATGTTCGAATGTCTCGTCGGGTTACGGTTGTGATTTTATTAGTTAAGTCCATCGCTTATTCCATATAGTCGTTGTCATTAGGCCACGGTTCTTCAACGGGAGTGCCGTAAGCTACCTCGGGCTCGGAAACAATTTCTGCAGTCTCTGTATCCACATTATAGCCGAGATCCTTTCCCATTAGCTTCTGTACTTGCGAGATATCCCATATCTGATTTGCCATTCGGGGCACAACTCCTTCAACAATTCGGACTGGAAGCTCATTGTTACATGGGTAATTAAATTCATCACACGATGCGTCCTTACCTGGTTCGACAGAAGGGAGATCCGACAAAGCAGCACGCACATCAACAAAGTGTTTCAACCCGTTGAAAGCATCTCCATCGTTTTCAGGAGTAGTGTGGGTCTTAATAACTCGATCATAAAGGTCTTTTGCAGATTTATTATCCAAATCTTTACGCACACCCATGATGATGATGCGTTTCCTTATCTGGGGAACTCCATATTCAACAGTGTTGTGAACAATTATCTCAGGGGTATCAATTACATCGTAGTACTTACCAAGAGCCTTTATGATTTTTGGAAATATGAACCTCCCATTAGCCTTAGCAGACAATATACCAGTAACATTTTCAAAGACAAAGAATTTTGGCTTATAATGTTCTAGTATTCTAACATAGCTCTCAAAGAGATAATTTCGAGGGTCAGATGCCATTTTTATTCCATCACGTACTCTCCCTGCTGTGGAATAAGCCTGGCAGGGAGGACCTCCAATAATAAGATCTACACATCGGCCTTTAACTGCCCCATCTAAACGGTCAATAATATCATCAGATGTTATATCAGTTTCAATAATGCTTCGATCAATATCTTTATAATTATAGAAGCGCATACGCTCCCTTAGGGTTTCACATGCCCAATGGTCAATTTCAACATGTGCCAACGCTTTGAACCCCTGTCGGTAAAATCCTTCAGATAAACCGCCACAGCCTGCAAAAAGGTCGATAAATGTATATGATTTTGCCATTGTATTCATAGGGAAATCCAAAGATTGTTTAGGTAAGAATTAATTTTGATTTCATTATTCATCGTTATCAGAATAATCAAAACTTGCCTCAAGCAAGTCTTTAATGTCGACTTTGAGTACATGAGCCATTTCTACGAACTGCGCCATAGATGGTTGAACCTTATTTGTTCTCCATCTTGACACTGTTATTTCAGTTACGCCAAGTTTATCAGCCATCCAAATATTGGTTAGCTGCTTTTCAGCCATAACTACGCGAAGCCTATTTCGACATTCCTTTCTTGCCATATGTTTAATTGGTTTCAGTCTGCAAATTTACAAAGAATTCTTGATGGGATTAACACAATATGTTAGTTTTTTATATTATTTGGATGAATAGATGTGCCCATAGAAGAGTTTTGATATAAGATAAGCTGCACTACGGCCATTTAGACATAATATCATAAAAAACGAAAGTTCGCAGAAGTAGGAACACATCCGCGAAGAGCCGACACTTCAAGCCACAGACATCTCCGTTCACAGGCATGGCAACAGCCACCCGGGATGGTAGCGGACTATTCGCGCAAGCGGCTGTCGATAATGATGGTGACGGGGCCGTCGTTATGCAAAGCCACGTCCATGTCGGCGCCGAAAATGCCGCGACCGACAGTGATTCCACTATCTTCCTGCAATAGGCGGCAATAGGCATCATATAACGCCTCCGCCTCAGCTCCATGCATGGCGCGTATATAGCCGGGACGGTTGCCGCGACGCGTCGAGGCCGTCAGCGTAAATTGGCTCACGGCGATTATCCCGCCCCGAACATCGCATACACTACGATTCATGACACCTTCGGCATCATCGAAAATGCGCAAAGCGGCGGTCTTACCGGCTAACCACCGTGCATCTTCCTCTGTGTCGCCGTTTTCGACGCCCACAAGTATCAACATTCCGGCATCTATGGACGCCACTGTCCCGTGGCCTTCGACACTTACGGACGCTTGACTCACTCGTTGTATGACTATTCGCATTTTGGCTTAATGTTTTGGCAAGGCGCTTATTATGTTAGATCACGCCATAGGCGACATAATTCGACAAATCGAAGCACTCCGAGTCGCACTCCGTGCTCTCCCGGCTCGCTGAAACCTCCGAGCCCCTTAGTACACAAGGCCGACGTTGTCCACCCAGAAGGTCAAGTCGATGGTGCCTACGTATGCCTCGCCGCTGCTGGCCGAGAACATCACAATGATGTGCGTGGGCTTGGCTTCCGGCTCCCAACCTATTTCCTTGACAGGCACCATCTTACCCTTAGAGTTCTTGGCGTAATAGCTGCGGTCGGTCGGGATAAGCCCATAGACGTTGCTTTTGCCGTAAGTCACTTTGACATCGTGGCCGTTGACCCACGAACTGCTATGGCCGAAGGCCTCGTACCCGGTGCCGATACGATTGGCATAAAGATTACCCTTACTGTCTTCCCAGCGACGTTGCAGCAGCACTATGGCCACGGCTTTGTCGCTGCCGGCCAAAGTCTTTTTCTTGCCGAAGCCGGATGAATATACACGCGTATTGCCCGCAGGCACAGACACTTTATAGTCAAAGCGCAAGGCCTTGGGTCGGCGCGTAAACGGTATACCCATCTCCATCTTGCTGTACGGGTTCTTGGTAGACTTGATTGGCTCAATCATCTTGCCCAGAAATATCGAGCCGCCGGCCACAACGTCTATATTTATCATGCCAATGGCCTTGCAATGTTCGTATTGGCATACGAGTTTGGCGCATTTACCCTTGCCACGAGCCTCGGGATAGACAGCATTGGAAGCTTTGGTGACACCGGCAGGTTTGGCCAGAACATTTGATGTGGCCCACGGCGATCCGCCGCGATTGGTGTATGCCTTGCCGCTGTTATCCGTCCCGGTAGGAGCGATGGCATACAACTGCTTGGTATGGCCTCCCAAGATTTTGGATTCCTTAATGTTGCGAGTCAGCCATTGATCAAAATTGCCAAAGCTGAACAACTCGAAAGTCTCGGCCCACGAGCCCAAAGAAAGCACGACGCCAATCACGGCGACTACAATTCTTTTATTCATAATTATTTAGCTATTAATTCTATGCCGGAGGCGTACGTCAGCGCACGCATTCAGCTGCAAAGTTAGACATTTTGCCTGACTTCAGCCTCGCCGGTCGCCCAAAAGTCCAGTATATGCTCCATTTTGACCAATACCGCCCACACGCAGCATGCCCCCACCCTGCCTTGCAAGAGGCAGAAGCGGGGGCGTGCGTCTTCTCTGAGGCCTCGAAGCGCTCGGAGTATTCGAAGTGCTCGAAGTGTTCGAAGGCCTCGGAGTGCTCGAAAGCCGATATTACTCTTTGAACTTAGCCTTGAGGTACTCGCGGTTGAGACGTGCGATGTTGCTTAGGGGAATGTTCTTGGGACACTCGGCGGCGCAAGCACCGGTGTTGGTGCAGTTGCCGAAGCCGAGTTCGTCCATCTTGCGCACCATTGCGCGAGCGCGGCGGGCACGCTCCACCTGTCCCTGGGGCAGCAGTGCAAACTGGCTGACCTTGGCGGATACAAAGAGCATGGCCGAACCATTCTTGCAGGCAGCGACACATGCGCCGCAGCCGATGCAGGTTGCGCTGTCCATGGCCATGTCGGCCACTTCCTTGGAGATGGGTATTGCGTTGGCGTCGGGTGCGCCGCCGGTGTTAAAGGATACGTAACCGCCGGCCTGCTGGATTTGGTCAAAGGCGTTACGGCTGACCATGAGGTCGCGTATCACGGGGAATGCTGCCGAGCGCCACGGTTCGATGGTGATGGTGTCGCCGTCATTGAATTTGCGCATATGCAACTGGCAGGTTGTGATGCCTTGCACAGGGCCGTGGGGGTGACCGTTGATATACAGCGAGCACATGCCGCAGATACCTTCGCGGCAGTCGTTGTCAAATACTACGGGTTCTTCACCGGCCTCGACAAGTTGCTGATTGAGCATATCGAGCATCTCGAGGAAGCTGCTGCCGGTGGAGACACCGTCGAGGTGGTAGTTTTGGAATTGCCCTTTGGTTCTGGGGCCGCGCTGGCGCCAAATGCGCAGGTTTACGCTTATAGTCTTTTCCATAATTGTGTTCTGTGTGATTGGGGGTGAGGTTAGGACTTATAGTTGCGGGTCTGCACGTGTATTGCCTCGTACTTCAGGGGTTCCTTGAGCAGTATGGGCTTGGCGCCTTCGCCGGCGTACTTCCAGCAGGCGACGTACATATAGTCTTGGTCGTTGCGGGCGGCCTCGCCGTCTGCGGTCTGGTATTCTTCGCGGAAGTGTGCGCCGCAGCTTTCGTTGCGGTTGAGGGCATCGATGGCCATCATCTTGGCTATCACGAGGAAGTCCTCGAGGCGCAGAGCCTTTTCGAGTTCGGTGTTGAGGTCTTCGGCTTCGCCTACGATGCGCAGGTCGCTATAGAATTCCTTGCGAACTTCTTCGATTTCCTTGGTAGCTTCTACCAGACCTTGGAGTGTACGACCCATGCCCACGAGGTTCCACATGATGTGGCCCAGACGCTTGTGTATCTGGTCGGGGGACTTGGTACCCTTGATAGCCATCAGGCGGGCAATGCGGTCGCGCACGCCCTGCTCGGCTTTGTCAAACTCGGGCGAGTCGGTGCCGGGGCATGCAACCTTGATTTGGTCGGACAGGTAGTTCTGCATCGTGTATGGCAGTACGAAGTATCCGTCGGCAAGGCCCTGCATGAGTGCGGAAGCGCCGAGGCGGTTGGCGCCGTGATCGCTGAAGTTGCACTCGCCGATGGCGAAGAGACCCTTGATGGAGGTTTGCAATTCGTAGTCCACCCAGATACCGCCCATGGTGTAGTGGCTGGCGGGGAAGATCATCATCGGGGTCTCATAGGGATTGTCGTCCGAGATCATCTGGTACATATCAAAGAGGTTGCCGTAGCGGTCGCGAACGACGTCTTCGCCAAGGCGCTCGATGGCGTACTTGAAGTCAAGGTATACGGCGTTGCCCGTACCTACACCATAGCCGGCGTCACAGCGCTCCTTGGCGGCACGTGATGCGATGTCACGAGGACACAGGTTGCCGAAAGCGGGATAGCGGCGTTCCAAGTAGAAGTCGCGATCTTCGTCGGGTATTTCAGTGGGTTTGAGCTTGCCGGCGCGGATGGCCTCGGCGTCTTCTTTCTTCTTGGGCACCCAGATGCGACCGTCGTTGCGCAGCGACTCGGACATCAGGGTCAGTTTGCTCTGGTCTTCGCCGTGTACGGGGATACATGTGGGGTGTATTTGGGTGAAGGCGAGGTTGGCCAGATAGGCGCCGTGCTTGAAGGCTTGCACGGCAGCGCTGCCGTTGCAGCCCATGGCGTTGGTGCTCAGGAAGAAGGCACGTCCGTAGCCACCGGTAGCAAGAACGACGGCGTGGGCACTGTAGCGCTCAAGTTTACCATTGATAAGGTTGCGGACGATGATGCCGCGGGCGCGGCCGTCGATGATAACCAAATCGAGCATTTCGCGGCGGTTGAAGGACTTGACGGTGCCTTTCTGTATCTGGCGGTTGAGCGATGAGTAGGCGCCCAACAGCAGCTGCTGTCCGGTCTGGCCCTTGGCGTAGAATGTACGGCTCACCTGTGCGCCGCCGAAACTGCGGTTGGCCAGCAGGCCGCCGTATTCGCGTGCAAAGGGAACGCCCTGTGCCACGCACTGATCGATGATGTTGTTGGACACCTCGGCCAGACGGTATACATTGGCTTCGCGCGAGCGGAAGTCGCCGCCCTTGACCGTGTCGTAGAACAGACGGTAGATGCTATCACCATCGTTCTGATAGTTCTTGGCGGCATTGATGCCACCCTGTGCGGCTATGGAGTGCGCACGACGGGGGCTGTCCTGGATACAGAAGTTGAGCACATTGAAGCCCATTTCGCCAAGGGTGCTGGCGGCGCTGGCGCCTGCCAACCCGGTGCCGACAACGATGACGCTCAGGTGGCGCTTGTTGGCGGGATTGACGAGCTTTTGGTGGGCTTTATAGTTGGTCCACTTCTCGGCGACGGGACCTTCGGGAATTTTCGAGTCTATCTGGTACTCGGGGAGCTTCGACGATTCGATGTCGGCGAATTCCTGCATAATGGGGGTAGAGTCTATCATACCCTCGAGATTTTTGAGATCTGCCATTGCTGTCAGTGGTTTATGTTATTGTTGGGATTGTATCAATTCGGCGGGAACCTGCTTGGGAAGCATGGAGCGCACGGCGTTTACCATCTGGCTGAGGGTCTGCATTTCCTGTCCGGGAGCGGCTTTGGGGCACTGAGCGGTAAAGGCGTTCTGTACTGCCTCGGCTTTTTTGAGGAATGCCTCGCCGTTTTCCTGAATGTATTTCGTCTGAATTTCACCGGCTTCACGGCTGGCGGTCATACGAGCCTCGGGAGACGATGCCTCGTTGTTCATCACTGCAACCTGGGGGGCTATAAGCTCCAACAGTCCGGCTTCGAATTCGGTGCTCAGAGCCTTGGCTTCTTTGCTCCAAGCCTCGGCATACTGAGCCTGCAGTGCTTCATTTTCGGCATAGTAATTGGTGTGCGCACGATATGTAAACACAAATATCTGGCATACGAAGAGGGCTATCACGATGGATGTCCACCAGTTAGAGATGCACTTGAGGCGAGACAGCCATGTATTGTTGTCCCAACCGGCGGTATGGAACATACTCCAAAATCCGTGGGTCATATGGAGCCACAGGGCGGCGAAAGCCACCAGGTAGCATACGGGAGCCCAGAAGTTGCTGAAAGCCACTTGCAGGAACATAGTGCCCATAGCGGGATTGGCGGGAGCGCCGGCGAAGTCCACGGTGGTCACTCCGGCGATTTGCGACGGAACGATTTCGGCGAGCTGCATCTTAGCCCAGAACTGCCACAAGTGGAGCAACAGGAAGGCGATGACTACGAAGCCGAGCACGAGCATGTTCTTGGAAGACCATTCGACTTGCGCGGGGCGTGAGGTGACAGCGTAGCGGTCGTTGCCACGAGCGCGGCGATTTTGCAGCGTCAGCCACAATGCGTAAAGGATGTGTATGACGAACAGGGCGGCAAGGCCGACAGATGCGACCAGGGCATACCAGTTGGCGCCGAGGAATTCGCACACGGCATTGTAAGCCGTGGGCCATAGCAGCGCTACCGAGTTCATCAGCACGTGAAAGGTTACGAATAGGACGAGGCACAGACCTGTAACGGCCATCACGAACTTACGTCCTATAGATGAGCTAAATAACCACATAAGAAGATGATTAAGTTAATAGAGAATAGTTTTTATAATTGTTTTGTTGTTGTCAAGTCGGCCGAACCGGAAAGCCCATATGCACACAGGGCATCGGGCACACAAGGCGCACGGCTTTGCAAAGTTAGGTATATTCCGCCGATGCCGCAACTTTTATTAGCGAAACTTTTCCGCAATTTGTGGCGTAAAATGTGGGAAAAATGGGAATAACGAGAATAATAAGAACTATGAGAGCTATGGAAGCTATGCCACTACCGTCCGTTCTTCATTACTCTCATTACTCTCATTATCCCCATTCTCATTATCCCCATTATTCTCATTATTCCCGGCGCATCTTCAAAAAAAGAGGGGGCGTGCCGGTGGGCACGTCCCCTCTGAGTTAGGCTTATAGCCTCAGATTTCAGTCTTACTTGATGACAACCTTGGTGGCTTTCTTGCCCTGAACGCGTACGTATACGCCGGGGGTCAGATTATCGGTAGCCACTTGGATGCCTTGCAGGTTGTAGTAGAGTACGGGGGCTTCGGCGTCAACGGCTTCGTCATAGAGGTCCTCAACTGCGGAGGATTTGCCCTTGATGATGTCGGTGGCGAGTGCCGGAGTGGTCACTACGGGATGCTCTTGTGCAATAGCATATACTTCGTACTTGCCGGAGGAACGAGCGTAATAATGGAGGTTGCCGGCATAGTCGAAGCGTGCTGTGCCCCAGTCACCTGCCTTGGCGGGTGCGAATTCGAAGCGCTTGGTCATCGTGGGCGCACCGTCTTTCCATGATACGTCCATTACCAGGAAGTTGCCGAATGTGCCAAGGACGAATGTCTTGCCGTCGGGGCTGATGGCGATAGCGGAGTTGCCGGAGGTGATCCAAACTTTGTCATCTTCGTTGCCGGAGTTGTATTTCACTGCGTTGTCGGTGCCGATATAAGCGAAGCAGGGCACGCCGAGGCTGTTGTTGCCGGCGCTGCGAACCTGCGACATGAACAGGCCGTCTCCATAGGGCACGAGATCGCAGTTGGTGTTGAGCCAGCGACCGCTTTCGCCCGTGGCCTTGGGAGCCATGGTGATTTGCCATGCGCCACCGAGTTCCCAGTACAGCAGGGAATTCTTGGGAGCGATGGAGGTGTCATGGTCTTCGGAGAAGGCGTACATACGAGTGTTGTCGCCCTTGCCTACGAAGCATAGACCGCTGTGGCCGCCGCCTACGTTGACGCCGTTGTAGACGTATGCACCGGAGTACTGTTTTTCGCCGGCATACATGTTCTGCAGACCTGCATCGAGGTCCATAGGATCGACATAGGTGACACCGGAGGCATCGTCACCCCATGCGGCGAAGACAAACTTGCCTTCGCGTTCGCCGCCACGGAACGGATTGGAGGCATTGGAGGTATTACCGCCCCAAAGTGCATGTTGTTTGAACAGACCGGTAGCAACTTCGTTGCCTTCGGGATCGAAGATGGTAACACCTTGGGCCTTACCGGGAGCAAATGCGCTGTAACCGAACGAAGGTTGGGTCGGGTCGGTGATGGTGAGCACGGATGCACGGATGTTGCTTCCCGAAGCGGCCTTCATAGTCTTAACGAGGCCGGAGGCGGGAATGGTCTTGTTGGTCAAACGTACTTCCCAAGTGTATTCCTTGCTTTCGTCAAGCAGATCTTTCTTGGTGAGTGTGTAGGTATTCTCGCCCTTGACGGCAACACCCATGGGCACTACGATTTCATTCTCTCCATTGTGCAGGATGAGTTCGGCCTTGGGTGCGGCACCGGTGGCGTGGTATGTAACGTCAACGGTTTCGCCGTTATCCTTGGAGGTCAAGCCGTAAGCATAAGCAGCAGCCTCAACGGTGGCGGTGGTGCCTTTGGTGGTGAAGCGGCTAACCTTGCCGTCACGTACTGCATAGAGGTTGACGTATGCAGCTGTCACTTCTTCGGTCTGTACATCTTTCACAACTTCGACTTCGCCGGCGACGGCTGTTGTTGCGGCCAGGCCTTCGATGGAGGTGTTGGTGGTTGCAACGCCCTGTGCGTTACCGACGCCTTCGGTGATTTCAACGAGCTTGACTCCGGCGTTGGTGCCCTCGGCATTGTCGGGAGCTACCATATAGCTGTGGCCGAGATAGCGGAAAGCTCCGGCAACATTGGTATTGGCGAGAGCATCGGGCGATTGGCTGAAGCTACTGATATCGTTAAAACTTACTTCGTAAACGGGTTTGTTGGAGGACACCACCAGGAATTTGTTTTTGTCCAAAGGAGATGTCACAAATGTGTAGTCTCCCAGAATGTTCTGCTTGCTCCAATCGGGCACGGTGTTGAGGAAACTGTCGGTAACGAGTTCGCCGCCGGCTATACTGTACACATTATAGAACATAGTGGTAGACGAATACCAGGACTGTGCCGGAACGATGATAACGCCTTCGTCCGAGCTGCCGGTATATGCCATGGTTTCGCCCACGTATGCGCGGTACATATTGCCTGAGCGTTGCGAGCTGAACCACTTGACGGGGGCGCCTGTGGGCAAGCCGTTCTCATCGTTTGCCCATTTGTAGACGTTGTGGTCACCACGAGTTTCTCCCTCTTCCATTTGTGCATCACTGAATTGGTTGAGTTCCTTGGCACATGCCACCAGGACGCCGTCAGCGGTCACCTGAATGTCTGCCACATTCTTCTCGGTACCTTCGGTGCCTTCGGTGGACACTTCGGTCAAGACGGCCTTGGCCACGGGATCGTAAACAATGATGGTGGGGTTGGGTTTCGCAGCCTTATCAAGGGCAAGAATATAGAGCTTGCCGTTGCGAGCAATGACGCGACGGATATTCTTGTCGGCGAGTTGTGCGATAGGCTCGTCCACGTACGATTGTACGAGGTTGAACTCATCGGGTGCAAACATTCCCTTGTTGGCAGCTGCCGGGTCGGGATAGTTTTCGTAAATAACTGTCGGGGGTGTCCACGATTCGCTGACGAGGCTGGCAGTGGGATATACAGCATCGGCTGCCTTGACGGTCACTGCCACGGGTTCTTCGATGGGCAGGTAGCCTTCGGCTTCGAACTCGATGGTGTAGTCGCCGGGCTCAAGGCCGTTAAATACAAATGCGCCGTTATAGTAGTTGTCCGTGGTGTAGCGAGCCACTTCGGTGCCTGCCTTCTTGAGGATGGCAGTGACACCATTGAGAGGCTTGTAGGCATCCGGGGTGCTCATATTGGGCTTGTATGCACCATCTTTGAACTTCTCGTGCTTGTCGCGAACCACGCCGTAGATAGTACCGGTAGCCTCTTTGGTCAAGCCGAAGTAGTCGGCGATACCGTGAGCATATGCGTCACCTTCGACGCGGCACACATCCCAGTTCATGGCACGGTGACGTGCGGGCTGGTAGGTGTGGAAGTAGCCTTCTACGAGGAAACCTGGCACGTGGTGCTTGAGCACTCCGAGGTAGCCCTTGCAACCGGTGACGGAGCTGGTGCTGCTGCTTCCATAGAAGCTGATGTCACCACGGAGGTTAGTACCGCCGTTAGCATAGGCCGTCCACATCATATGGGTGTTCCCGATGGCGTAGGGCCAGCATTTGCCTGCCATATCACGTGAGGTCTGCTGGTGTTGGAGCGTTACGCCGGCTTCGTCCACCGGGGTGTCATAGCCGCGATAGAGGAACAACGGGAAGTTGGTGTTGGTACCTTCGGCAGCAGCGTTGGAGTGGATGGAGATGAACATGTCGAAGTTGTTGGCGTCCACTTCGGCGCAAATCTCACTGAGATTGCGGTTGAATACGTACAGGTCGGCGGGTGTTGCTTCGCCGAGCTGACTCGCTGTACCGTTGTCTTCGTGGTACGGGCCGTTCTTGACGCGAGACATGACGATATTATTATTCATGTCGCGGGCGGCGCCGGTGGTGGCGTTATCGCCGGTCTGGTTGAGCGTGCGGTCAAATTTGAGGCCGTACTGTATGAGGCGCTCGAGCACGCCGAAACCTTTCTCGAGGTCTGTATTTGACTCGAAGAAGCTCAGGGTATCGGTATTGGTACGCGAGTATGGACCGTGTCCCACGAGTGTGCAAGGACGGTCATCGGGTGTCCAACCGCCGTGTCCGGGGTTGATGTACACGCGCAGTTCGTCGGCAGTATTGGCGCCGGCGGCGACGGTGGCAGCAAGTGCCAGAGCCGTCAGGATAATGTTCTTTTTCATAATGTTGCGCGTTATTTGGTGAGTGTTACGATATACAGTTCGCCTTCGGGGGTGGTGAAAGCTATACGGCTGCCGTCAGCACTGGCGCTGGGGAACTGAGCCTTGACTGTGTCGTCGGTGATGGTCTGCGAAACGCCGGAAGCCAAGTCGTAAAGACGCAGCGAGGAGGCCGTCACCTGCTGGGCGGTGCCTTCAACTTCGTCCATGCCGACAAGGCGGTCGTTGCCTGCCCATACGGCTGCACGGAGCTCGCCTACACGTTGCACGCCGGTGCCGTCGAGGTTGCATACGAAGCATCCGCGACCCACAAGCCAATACACGACTTTTTGTCCGTCAGGGCTGATGCTCGGCCAAATGTACGAGCCGCGGCCCTGAGGGTCGATGCTGCGGGTCTTGCCGTTGACTGTAATGTCAAGGTGCCCGTAGTTGATAGAAGCAACGGCGCTGCGTACGGCCTTGGTGCCGTCGAGGCTCTGCACGCGAGCCTTGCCGTTTTCGACAGCAGTGACGCTGTTGCCTTCAATGCCTACGCCACTGTTAAGGCGGCGCGAAGCTTTGACAAGTGTGCGCACACTCTTGGTAGCCAAGTTGGCGCTTTTCAATGATACATAGCGTAAATGGTTGGAACGGTATTCGGGTGCAGCGAATACTACGTTCTGTCCATCGGCAGTGAGACGCAGATTGTATGCGCCCGGAGCTTTGGCGACAGTAGTGTATGTGCCGTCGGCCGTGATTTTCACGATACCTTTGGCGCCTGCCTGTGCCACAACGAAACTGCCATCGGCACTGATGACGGGCTTGTCTACGCTGACGCCGGCATCTATGCGCTGTACACTCTGCACAGTCGCAAGCTGGGCGCTCATCGACATCGCTCCTAACATCAGCACTGCGGTTAAGAAAATTTTTCTCATAGTGGTGTTGTTTAGGTGGTTGTTTTTTGGGTATAAACTTTAGTCTTTCGTATTCGAAATGCGATATGGCAAATATAGGTGTTTTTAAGACAAAAAACTTTGATTGTTAACGTTATTTAAGATTTGTTTGCACTTATTCCGCATCGTTTTGCTTCTTGGAGTGCTATGAAACAATGAAAGCAATGAGTGTGTCATGATAGTAGATTCAGCAGTGGTACAAGATATTGCGCTCGCGCAGTAATTCTCTATTCTGATACAATCTCGCCGAGGGCCACGAAGATTCCGAGTCTGCAGGCTCTGTCGGTGACAATTTATGGCCGGGCCAGGCATATCAGCTGGGGCAATGGAAAGGCTGCACGGGCAAAGGCAAGCCGCATCTGCCGTCCATCGGGGAGCAATGCCACACAATCGCCGAGATTAACAACTATGTCGGACACCACCAAAGGCCGCTTTGCATCGGGGTCGGCATGTATCGGTGTCTCACTTCCGGGAATGCAAGACTCGGCTGCCTTGAACGCCGCTTCCTTGGCCGCCCACAGGTGCAGCAGCCCGTCGATGTCGCGCGCCTGCGTGTCCTCGGCATTGGTGAAGCGCGATGCCAACGCAGCCAAGCGCGGCCGCGGATACTCAATATCTATTCCGAGACCATATTTTTCTCCCTCCGGACCGAGGGCTATGGCAGCATGTGTACGCGAGTGACTTATGGAAAACGGCCGCACCACACCCGGCAAATATGGAGCGCCCTCCGGGGTATGCGACACCTCCGGGCACCCCGTCCCCAGAGCCCGCATACACAGCCGTCGCACGGCAAGCACTTCGGCTCCGCGACGCTGTGACGGCGGTACAGCCTCGTCGAGGTCGGCCACATAAATGTCTATATCATGTAGGCGCAGATGGGAAATCATTGTTGTTACGTGTCTTGGTGTACGGCTCTTAGTATGGCCTTTCTATTAGTATGGCCCTTGGTGTATAATCCTCGGTATACGAACCCCGGTTTGCTTACGCAAACGGATTCCTTACTTTTCGCAAGGCAAAGTTATACATTTTTGAAGGAACAGACACCCGTCTACGGCCTTTTTTTATCACTTTCTCGAAGCACTCGGATAGCGTTGCACTCGGATAGCGTGTTCGACCATGTCCCGGCGTAGCTTATTCCATATTCCACATTTTTTTGCCCCAAGCACAAAAAAAATTACTCGTCATCACGACGGGTAATCTTTCTTAACCTTAAATCTAATACCATGAAAAACACGATGCAAAGGTAATGCTTTTTTTGACATTAAACGTCTTTCACCCATTAAAAACGAAGTGTTTTAGCATTATTTAACTCGCGCCTCTCTATGCTATCTCCGTAAACCTCTGTTTATCAGCAAATCACGCGAGTTCCTCGTAACATCGCTTATCGGCTCGGATTTGAAGCCTGAGCCGGGCTCTTCAGCCCTTTTTCCGATGGTATCTCTTAACCTTTATTTGAAATCACTTGTGGTCTTTGGATAGATACCTATGGTTCACACCATATTTTATCAACCCCTTATTTCTAATATCATTAAAAAAACTCTATGATTCGATTAATTAATTGTCCATTTTCCCCGATGGCCGCCTGCCGCACTACAAGTACTTATCCCCGTAGGCTATCTTGGCATCGTTGACCATCTGCTTGATGCGCTGTTCCTCCGACTTGGGACATATAAGCAGCACATCACCCGAGTCGGCAACGATATAGTCGCGCAACGAGTCGCATACAACAAGTTTGTCATCAGCCACGGCAAAGATATTGCCCGTGGAGTTGTAAGCCAGCACGGCGCAACGTTGCGTGACATTGGCATCACGATTCTTGGGCGAGTTGTCGTACAAGGCACTCCATGTGCCCAAGTCGTTCCACCCGAAGTCGACACGCTGGACGTATACGTTCTGTGCTTTTTCCATGACTGCATAGTCTATGGATATGGACGGACAGGAGGCGAAGTTGGCCGCGATAAAGGCATCTTCTTCCTCATACTTGGCAAAAGATACGGTCGCATTGTCAAAGACGGCGGACACCTCCGGCGCATAGGCACGCAAGGCGGAGAGGATAGCCTCGGCCGTCCACACGAAGATGCCTGAATTCCAGAAAAATTCGCCCGAATCGACAAAAACACGTGCCAGAGCCCTGTCGGGTTTCTCGGTAAAGGTCTTGACCTTGGCAAAAACGCCCTCGGCCGTATCGACGCGCTCGCCCTGCTGGATGTACCCGTATCCGGTCTCGGGGCGCGAAGGCACTATACCCAGCGTCAGCAGGGCGGTGCGATGTTCCACAAAATCGAAAGCGCGGAGTATGGCAGCCTCGAAATCGCGTTCGCGCGTAATCAAATGATCGCTGGCTGCAACAATCATCGAGGCCAGCGGGTCGCGTGCATATATATGGTGAGCAGCCCAAGCGATACACGGCGCGGTGTTGCGGCGAGCCGGTTCGCACAGGATGTTTTGCCGCGGAATTTCGGGCAATTGTTCCCGTACCAAAGACAGGTAACGATCGTTGGTGACCACAACTATATTGCTTGGCGGGACGATATAGCGCAGACGGTCGGCGGTCATCTGCAACAAAGAGCGACCTGTACCAAAGAAGTCTATGAATTGTTTGGGACGATCCTGGCGGCTGTAAGGCCAGAAACGACTGCCGATTCCGCCACACATAATCACTGCATAACGATGCGAAGGCGTGGCCCGGCCGGCCGAAGATTGTCCGATATTGGCGAGTGTTGTCATGTCAAAGTATTGTGTTTTTATAGGAAGCTAAGTCCGGCGTTGGTGGGGAGTACGCCTGAACGTCGAGGCGTCAGGGCGTGCCGACAGATGCCGTAGTTTCGACCGCTAAGTTAATGCATTTTTCCCATCTGTGCAAAATGCCGCACCTAAAAAAACGTAAAAAAAACGGCGGGGCAGACTTGCCGATGCTTTTCGGCATATCTGTCCCGCCTTGTCTTGTGTCGTCATACGAAGCGTGATGTCAGGCACGGCGCCTGCATACGCGCGATATTATAATTCGAGCTTGGTGTATTCCAATCCCCAAGCCTCGGCCACGGCGGGGAAGGTCACCTTGCCGTCGACCATATTGACGCCCTGTGCCAAAGCCGCATCTTCGCGGCAAGCCTGACGCCAGCCCTTATTGGCCAAGCGGATGGCATAGGGCAGCGTGGCATTGGTGAGCGCCAGCGTGGAGGTGCGAGGCACGGCGCCGGGGATATTGGCCACTGCATAGTGCACCACTCCGTCAACGACATAGATGGGTTCGGAGTGGGTCGTGGGACGCGAGGTCTCAAAGCATCCGCCTTGATCGATGGCAACGTCTACAATAACGCTGCCGGGGCGCATCAGCTTGAGCATATCGCGAGTAATCAGTTTGGGAGCCTTGGCCCCGGGAATGAGGACGCTGCCGACAACGAGGTCCACATCGGGCAATTGGCTCTCGATATTATGACGCGAGGAGTATAGTGTCTTTACGCGAGGCATAGTCTCGGCGACATGACGCAAGGTGGGCAGCGAGATATCGGCGATGGTGACATCGGCTCCCAGTCCGACTGCCATAGTGGCTGCGTTGCGACCTACAACGCCGGCACCGAGCACCAACACTTTGGCCGGAGGTACTCCGGGAACGCCGCCAAGCAGTATACCTTTGCCGCCCTGTGGCTTCTCGAGGAAACGCGCACCTTCCTGTATGGACATGCGGCCTGCCACTTCGCTCATGGGAACAAGCAGGGGCAGCGAATGGTCGGCAAGACGCACGGTCTCGTAGGCGATGCAGACGCCGCGCGATGCAATCATGGCTTCGGTGAGCTTGCGGTCACTGGCAAAGTGGAAGTAGGTGAACACCACTTGATCTTTTTTGATGAGTTTGTACTCGGGCTCGATGGGCTCTTTGACTTTTACGATCATCTCGGCAATGTCATAGACGGCTTCGATGGTGGGAAGGATTTGAGCGCCGGCGGCGATGTACTCGTCGTCGCTAAAGCCGCTGCCTTCTCCGGCAGTGTGCTGCACATACACTGTGTGTCCGTTGTGTTTTAACTCGGCCACGCCGGCGGGGGTCATAGCAACGCGGTTCTCGTTGTTTTTGATTTCTTTAGGTACTCCGATAATCATTGTTGTACGGAATTAGATTGTGGTTGGTGTTTATTGGATGGTTTTATATCTTGGTTAAAGATGTCTTTTGTGGTGGTGTTAGCGCTTTTTTTACGCCACTACGAGTCCGAAAATGCGGGCGGGTAAAGCAGGATATATCGCTCGGGCGTTGGCCATGCTTTTCTCGTCTGTACTGTATGTCGGGATGTCGTGTTTCTTGATTTTGGCTGCGTTGCCTCAGCGATCCACGGGGGCGATAATATATCCGCCGGGGGCGAAAGTGACTCCTATGCTGCTTGGAGCGGGCTCTCTGCCTTGCACCTCGGAGAAGTCTGTTGCCGAAATGTTTGCACCTATGATATTTTGCGAATAGGCAATATCAGGCGGCAAAGACACCAAAACATCGTCCTTACCGAGATTGACGCACACCAGGGTGTAGGAGCGAACGTCATCGGCATTTGTGCGACGGAACATCAGCACGTCTTTGTTGCCGGTGTCTATAGGCTCGAAACCGGGAGCGGCTCCGGCACGCAGTTCGCGGCGGCTGTGCTTCAGCGCCGCCAATGTCTTATAGAATGACGTCATGTCCGGATTGGACTCGAAGTCGGGAGCGGTGTCTTTCTCAAAAAACTGCAAGGCGCGATCCATGCCCGCTTCCTGCCCGGTATATATAAGCGGCATTCCGGGGAGGGTGAACGACAGCACGGCCATGGCCGAGGTCAGACGTCCATAGCGTTGAAATTCGGTACCTTCCCACGAGTTGAGGTCGTGATTGGTGACCATATTCATCAAGTAGGCATCGGCGGGGAATTGTTCGCGCTGTCCAAGGGCCAGACTCGCGATGTCAATGGCGTGTTTTTCTTCGTGTTTGCGCGGGGCACTCTCACCCGGTGCCACAAAGGTGTACTCTCCGGCAGTGGCGGCCACAGCATTGAAGAGGTCTTTCATCGGCCAGTTGTAGGCCATATCAAAGGCATGTTCGGTGAGGTCGGCATTGCTGGCCTCGGCAAGCAGAAATAGGTCGGGGCAAATGCGTTGCAACTCGATTCGCGCCTCGTTCCAGTAATCGGTGGGGACTTCCATGGCCACATCGCAGCGGAAGCCGTCTATGCCGGCTTTCTTGAGCCAAAAAGCCATGGCATCGGTCATGGCACGACGCGTCGCCGGATTTTTGTAATCCAACTTGTAGACATCCGTCCAATCATACGGGCCGTACATCTCGCCTTTGGCGTTGCGAGCATAGTATTCGGGGTGTGTCTTGACCCAGACGTTGTCGCATCCTGTATGATTGGGCACCCAATCGATGATGACGTGCATACCGTATGCATGGATACTGTCCACAAGGGCACACATGTCGTCCATAGTGCCGAACTCGGGATTGACTCCGTAGTAATCGCGCACGGCATAATAGCTGCCGAGCGTGCCTTTGCGCCCTTCCTCGGATATGGGATGTATCGGCATCAGCCACAGGATGTCCACTCCAAGGTCGCGCAGACGCGGCAGGTGACGCGCAAAGGCTTTGAAAGTCCCCTCGGGAGTGTACTGTCGTACATTGACTTCGTAGATAACTGCATTACGGCTCCATTGAGGATGGGTTACCGTGGTGGGAGCGGCCGAGGCGGCAGTAGCAGGTGCAACGCCGAATATGGCGGCGATGACGGCGGCGAAGATGGCTTTCATAGCATTCTGTGTTGTGTCTCGAGTACGGTAATAATTGTATTGTATTGCGGAGATGTCAGCCGCGAAATATTCCGGTGTCAGTCGACATGCAGCGGAATTACGCGGTGTATCGAGTGGTCTAACGAAATGAGGGTCTCGGTACCCACAACTCCTTCAATGTTTTGTATCTTATTGTTAAGCAAATCCATAAGATGCTCGTTATCGCGGGCATAGAGCTTGATGAGCATGGTATAAGGGCCGGTGGTGAAGTGACACTCGACGATTTCCGGTATCTTTTCCATCTGTGGCACAACCTCGCGGTACAGGGCGCCACGCTCGAGATTGACACCTACGTACGTACATGTCGAGTAACCGAGCTTTTTGGGGTTCACGGTGTATCCGGAGCCGGTGATGACCTGCATGTCTATAAGGCGCTGGATGCGCTGGTGAATGGCGGCGCGGCTCACTCCGCATTCAAGGGCTACGTCCTTGGAGGGGATACGCGCATTACGCATTATAATACTTAGTATTTTGCGGTCAAGGTTGTCGATCTTTTCCATCATATAATTGTGTTTCGTTGTTTCTAAGGATAATATTCGTATCCGAACTGCGACGCATGCGCCTACACATTTTCGGATGTGGCAAATTTACGATTATTTTCGGAAAACAAGGGCTTATTCCTGCTTTTTTTGAAAAAAAATTTAGGCTCGCACCGTTTTTCCTTTGACAAAGGGTCAAAAAGCCTCCGGCATAAGGCGGCGCGGAGGGGTGTGCAACCATGGGCTCACCTCCCCGCGCCGTTTATTTTCGAGGTCGCTGTTTATTTACCGGCAGTCGCGGTGGGGGCGTCTTCGCGGACCACCTCGATGTCGACAATCATCCATTCCATAGGACCTACGCCGGCCTGTGCCAGTCCGGCAGGTCCGTATGCGAGGTCGGCGGGTATATAGAAGCGACCTTTGCCGCCTATACCGAGCATCTTGATGGCTTCAATATAGCCCTTGGCAAGACCGTGCGGAACTATAACTTGCTCGGTGTCGGTACTTTGCCATACATCTCCGTTGATATGACGCGATTTCATATTAAGGCGCAGATGTGCATGTTCGGAGATGTCGCCTTTGCCTTTGGTCTCGATTATGGCCACAATGCCGTTGTCGGTTTTCACTGCTCCGGCATTATTCTTGAGGGCGGCTGCGGCTGCGGCTGCTCCGGTGCGGTCGTTTTTGATTGCTTCGGGCGACTTGCGCACGACGTCAAGACGGCGCTGCTCGGCCTTGTCGGCGACGCTCTGTACCAGGGCGCCCAGCGCTTCGCCATCGGCCTGTATGCGAGCGACATCTACGCTGTCTGCAAGCAGACTTGCCCGCAAGGCTTCAAGCATTTTTTTGCGATCTAAGGAGATGCCCATCTTCCCATATTCTTCCATATCGCCGAGGATACGCATGGCGCCGGCTACGCCGGAGAGGAAGTCGTTGCTACGTTCTTCGCTGAGAAGGTATTGTAGTCCGGCAAGGTATTCTTCCTTGTCGAGGGTATCTCCGGTCTCTCGGGCGTAGGCATCAAGGTTGCTTAGAATATTACCGCCGATGGTGCGGCCGTAGTAAATCATAATCGAGTCGTTGGTCTCGTTGCTGACTACACTGTCGTTGTGCTTGTCCGAGGCCGACCCGCTGCCGCACGAGACGGCGGCTGTAGCACCGGCGGCGACAAGCATTAGGGTGACGATTGTCTTTTTCATTTTTTATTATGTGTTTTGGTTGTTGTGCGTGTTGTGCGGCACAAAGTTACGGATTTTCCGCCGCAAGAATGCTGTCTGTTATGCAAATAATTGTTTAAGACTTTATCCGCACCGTATGAGCGGCATCTTAAGTCCATGAGGGGGCATGTGATGCAGGGCAGCCGCTGCCGGCAAGGTCGCGTACGTTGTCGGCGTACTCGGCGGCGGCATCGGCATAGAACTCGGCACGTGCGGCGTCCGAGCCGCCGTATACCATGGCAAGCAAGCGGTAGGCGCCGAGCATCTCTAGAGCGGAGCGCACAGGTTCAGCGGAGGCATCGGCATCGGCGCTCACGGCATACACGGCTGCAAGGGCTGCCGGGGCACATCTTTCCATGGCCGGGCGCAGGCGAGCGTCCACACCGATGGCATCGGTACTAACATGTGTCTGCAAGGCATCCACGGCCAGCGCGGTTTCTATTATATCATTGATGTTTATCATTGTTGTTACGACTTTTGATGTTTACGAAAATTTGTATTAGTGCATAGGCGCGACGAGCGTGTCTGCCGGACGGCCACTTGACTTGCCTGATGTGGCCGACTTTAGCTTCGGCGCAGGCGTAGCGCAAAGGCGAGGGCCAGCAGCGCCGGAGTGCCGGACAGCTGACCGTCGCGCAAACGTCGACGCACTTCGTCGGCCAGAATGCGGCGTCCTTGTTCGGGGCGAAAGTAGTACCGAGGAGCGCCGTTGTCGGCAAGCACATCGGCCACGGCACGCGGTATCGAGGCTTGCGGATGGCGGGCGCGGTATTTGTCGACGGCACGACGCAGAGCCTCGGCACGTTGCAGGCCTATACCGTCTTCGTCTCGGCATATATCGCTACAGCCGTATATCAGACGCAATGCGCGGTTATAGGACAGGTAGTACCCGGCCGCAGGAGTGTATATGGCACGGCGCACAATCACGCCGACATTGACAAGCCGCCCGTGCCGCAGGTCGGCATCGGCCATGCGCAGACACAGGTCGGCAAAGGCGCGGTTGCGTTGTGCAGTAAGTGTTTTCATGGTCGGGTCGTGCGTGTTGAGTTTGTAATGTCTCCGACTCTCGCAGTCGTACACTTCTCCTCGGCGGCATCACGTGTCGGCGTACATTTCCCCGGCAATGTTGCCGCAGATGTACTGTCGGACTGCCCGCACAACAGTATGCGGCGGTCGCGATCGGACAAAAAGGACTCGAAGGTATCGAAGATGTCGGCAAGGGCTATGGTGGAGTTGCGCACCTGAGCATCGAAGAGCCCGGCGCCGCCGGCGGCATTGGAAGATTGGCCCAGTAGGGCGTTGCTGACACCGCTGACATCTTCAAAGAGTTTCAGCTCGAGAGACAGCAGCCGGTGCGCACCGGCATCGGCACCCGTACCGGCTATCTGCGTGGGCAGCGTCTCGCCGCGACCCATCACCGGGATGACGCCGTCGGTACGACTCCAGCGCGCTGCAATTTCTTCCCATGACACCAATGGGGATTTCTGGGCCATGGGGAACAGCAGAACACCTTTGGCACTGGCACCCATCATCTTGTCTATGAGCACGACAAGTCGATTGATGTATTTCTGCTGCTCGACAACGTCTTCGACAAACGAATGTACCTCGCCGTCTGTCAGAGGATAGAATTTGACAGCAAAAGGGTGCGAGCCGTGCCCGAAGGGGCTGTGATATTGGTCCAGCAGTGTGCCATCGGGCAGCATCCATCGGCAATGCCATCCCATGGAAATATCGACACCGGAGGGTGCAACGGCGCTATCCAGGGTCCAAATCTCAATGACACGGCAGTATCCGCTGCGTGCCCGCGCAAAGTCTTCGCCGGAGGAGTCGCGCACCAGCGGCTCGGCGGGTATGCCGTCGCCGCCGGCAATAGCACGCGCTCGCTGCAGCAGCGCGGCCATACGCAATCGGTCTTTGCGGCCGAAACGCGCAGCCAATTCGACGGGCGTCATCTCGTGCAGCATCCCCACCAATCGGATGTCGTGGCCGCGCGGATCGCTAAAGGCATTGACAAAGAAGTCGCGCGGACTGACATTGTCCACCCACACGGCGCTGCCGGCAGGCACGCGGTTTTCGCGGCTGACGCGTTGGATGGCGCAGCCGCTGATCAGGAATTCCTCAAGCATGCGGGCGTCGAGTTCGGCAAGACTGTTGAGCCGCGCATACAGGGCCGGAGCGTCGTAGCGACGGCTCTCGACGGCCATGGTGCGCCAACGTCCGACAATGGTCTTGACAAGGCGGCGTATCAGATTATTGGTCAGCGGCGGACGACCGCCGGCAGCCATGAGATCGCCCTCGCGTACCAAGGCGCCGCGGCTGTCGCGTACTATGTCGCCCCATTGGTCTCCGTAAGTGAAGCGTTTGTATCGCATGCGGCGTCGACGCAAATCGTCTTGCGCGGCATAAGCATCGCGTGCAGCTTCCAAAACGTGTTTTTCTATATTATCTGTCATGGTATTCCTTTTTTTATTGCTTATGAATTTGTTTTTTTGATGTTTACGATTACCGGATTTTATATATTCCGGATTTTTACACAAAAGTGCTCAGGTCGACATCTCCGGGGATGGTGGCCAGGGCGGCCTCGTCCAAGATGTAGGTCTCATCGCCGGGGTCGATGACAGCCTGCGCCTCGCTGACCGCGGGCAGAGTGTCGGCGCCACCCGGGCCGTGCCCGCAGGCCACAACGAGGCTGTGGCCACGGACGCAGGCACGCACCGGAACAAAGGCGGGCGCTCCCCACGGATTGGCGCGGCGACGACGATAGCGCGTCACGGCCGTTTCGGGAACGGCATCGGGCACCACCATCGAGGTACCACATTCATCGGTGACATTGAGCCGCAGCAGCCGACGGCAGGTCGCGGGCAGCGTGGCGGCATACAAGCCGTCACCAACACGGCGCAGAGATATTTGCGTGGAAATGTCGGAGGTGGCCACAAGCGTCTCGTCACCCGTGTCAAGAAGCCGCAGATACCATTGCCGCATACGCAGTGCCAATTGGGCTTCGGTGTCTATGCTGTCCCATTGTTCGAGCGAGACAGCGGCGGCGGTGGGTTCGAGCCCTTGAGCTCGGCGCCACAGCGACAACATTTGGGCTTGTGTCAGTGTGATTTTCATCGTATCAGATAATGTTTTGGCGTGTGTTCATGTATGATGTTTAGCGCATTTGGTCGCGCATATTCGTCTTCGGCCGTATCAAAGGCCGGGCTGTGTCGGTGCGCCGACACAGCGATTTTGAATTGTCGGCGCACCATTACGGCTTTGATGTCCCCCCCGCCCTACCCTTCGGCCATAGATTATTCGTTGGCCACTATGCGCATATGGGTGGCGGGATGGCGCAGCACAAGACAACTGGCCTCGGTCAGCACCACGGCATCGGTATTACGCAGGCCGCTGCGGCGCAGATCCAGCGTCTCGGCATGGAAGGGCACATGGCAGTACTTGGTCATATAATCGGGGTCGAGGATGAACCCGTCGTTACCGTGACCGCACTGGTCAAAGATCTCGCTGTGCACCACATACAGCGTGCCGAAGTTGGAGCATATCTCACGGAACTCTATGCCCCAACGCGTATAGGTCTGGCCGGCGCTGAGCACCTTGTCATACGGCAAGTTGGAGAGTTCCTGTATCAGACCCGAGCCCCCGATAAGGATCTTGCGGCAGGACCCGCCGTTGCCGGTGAAGGCACGGCGACACATGTTGACCAATGCGATACGATCCATGGCGCCGGGGGTGTAGTTGAACTGCTTGTCGGTCTGGCCCCAGATGCCTCCGGTAAGGTATATGGTCTCTTTCTTGACGGGATCGTATAGTTCGGAACGGGTGCCGAAAAGAAAATTCTTCTCCATGCCCATGCGCATATCGATGACGGCCACTTCTTCCTGGTCGGAAAAGTCCCATCCGACTTCCTTGTTGGCGAGCTTCTGGAAAGTGGATTGCTCGACTTGCATCTTGAAAATCTGGCAGTTGTTGACATTGCGCTTGGGCAGTGCTTCAAACTGTGCTGTCTGCACATCCAGTTCGGCGGCGGCACGTCCCATGCGCACCACCTTGGCTCCTTCTTCTATTTCGGGGATATCGGCATGCGGCTTGTTGTCCGAGGCGGTTTTGATGTCTGTATTGACGATACGGCACAACATGCCTTTGGCATCGCCGGTACTGATAACGTAAAGCATCAGCGCTCCGGTGGTGGCCACGCCGTCTACCTTATGGGAGACCTTGACCTCGGGCAGCATCAATGTCTCGCTCACCGAGAATATGGCATCGCAGTCGGTGTGCACGTAGACATTGGCGGCATCGTCTTCCACGATGGTATCCGTCGCACCGATACCGGTGGCCAGCAATGCACCCACAGGCTTGACATCGACGGCATAGTAGTTGACTTTCATGGATGCGCAGTTGCGGGCTCCGGCACAGCGCGACAGCTGGTCGATGGGCGTGGCCATGGGACGAATCTTGACGATACGCTCGTCTACATCGTTGCGCAGCAGTCCGGGAGCGGAGGCCTCGGTAATGGCTGTGGTGAGCGGTGCGCCGCTGACTTGCGTGCCATAGGCGCTTTGATAGGTGTTTGTACTCATTGTAATTTGGTTTTGGATTGTGAATAAATTGTTTGGGTTGTCGTGTCCGGCCCCGGTGGCGCGGACGTTGTGTCTTATCGGCCGATAAGTGTGTTTTTCTGTGTGTTTTTCTGTGTGTTTTTCGATGGTATCGGATAAGCTTCAGGCAAGGAAGATTAGTCCCAGAAGCCGCGACGTGGATTGCAAAGAAAAGTGGGGACACTTACGGCTTGCTCGGGCAACCGTGCAGACACAGCAGTCCCGTCGGCAGGCACATTCGCATCAGTGGATTTTGCTTCGCCGACTTGCGCGAGTCGAGACTCGCCGGCGTTTTCTTTGTCGGGCAACGTTATGCCGTAGGCGCGTGCAAAGGCTTCGGCTGTATCGACACCTGCATGGATATCTACCAAGGCATGGGCGATGCGAGTGTCTATATCCATAGCGGCGGCGATGGCCTTGATGGCGACATCTGCATCTACTGTCGGAGCACCAACCTTATCGGCCGCTGCTGTCGAGCCTGCCGGGTCGGGACTGTCTATGCGAACTATGGGCGTTGTGACCGGCGTCAATCGGTCTTCGCCAAGTTCGAGCGGCGGAATTTTTCCCTCATCATTGTCAGCGGCTTCGGTCCGTACCGGAGAAGCCTCGGGCAACAGAATCTCGGCACACTTGGTAGGAGCGGCGAGCGTTGCAGACAGTTGCGGCTTCTCGACGGAAACGGCAGCTTCTTTGATTGCTGTCTTGTGTTTTTCGTTTGTTTTCATCTTTTTGTGTTTTGGTTGATAATTGGTGTTTGATTGTTACGCCGCAAAGTTATGACGATTATTTTAATTGACCAAATACAAATTTAATATTTAACATTATTTGGCTTTTCACCAACTTTCAGCGCACAACCGCGCTCATGACGGCAAACGTCAGCATCAATCCGCAGCCCTGATTATCAGACTAATATAAAACGAAGATGATAAACACTGACCTATTTCCCCACTTTGATATCGGAATATTCATTATCTTTGTAATTTCAATAAGGCATATTACCACAATTGGCAATATATTTTTGCCACATTTGTTTTTATTCAATAGGGCAATCACATTATGAACAACACTATGACGTTCACTACATTGCGGCGCAAGGCTGACTTGCTTGTACGCACGGGCGTATTGTTGATGGAATGCGGGGCCGACACCTCGCGTATCATGCGCACAATGACACGCCTGTCGGTGCATTTCGGCATACCACACGAAAACCTGCATATCGATGTGCGATGGAGTCTTGTAGCCGTCAACATCAGCGACGCCACGCATTCGGTATATAAATCACAGAAGGTGCGACGCCACCGTATCGACATGAACACCATGGCTGTTGTCAGCAAACTGTCTTGGCGTGCAATATCGCATAATTACGATGTGGAACATTATGCCGCACACCTAAAAGACATCGAGCGCGGCATCGGCGGCGCTTACGCTCCGTGGCTGCTATGCCTATGCGCGGCTATAGCTTGCGCCGGGTTTTGCCGTATTTTCGGCGGCGGATGGGAAGCCGCAGCCATCACGGCCATGGCGGCTATTCCGGGCTATATTGTCCGACGATGGCTCAATACTACAAGCATCAATGTCTACGTCGTCATAGCCACGGCCGCAGCTGTCAGCACTTGTTGCGCCGCCATACTGATGGCGCTCACCGAGTGGGACACAGGCGGTTATCCGCTATGTGCCTGCACATTATTCATCATTCCGGGCGTGCCGCTCATCAATTTTGTTTCCGATATGCTGGACGACCACCTCATGGTGGGCGTGTCGCGTGCAGTGAACACCATAATGATTGTAGCGGCAATGTCTTTCGGTATAGCCATGGCGCTGCGCGTGATTTCGCCCACGATGCCGGACGCCATCGACCGCATCATGGCACAAAGCATCTCGGGAGGAACCTCATACGCGGCCGCGGCCCTGGCAGGCGCCATGGGTGCCGCCGGCTTTGCCTCGATTTTTAACATTCCGCGACGTGCATTATGGGTAGTCGCCATCGGCGGCGCCACCACCGTCAGCATCCGCACCTTCGCAGCCTCGACACTGGGGATGGGCCCGGCTCTCGGGGCTTTCGTGGCTGCCGCAGTCATAGCTGTCATTGCCATCAAGGTGGTGCACATCGTTCATGTACCGATGAATGTCATCACTGTGCCCTCGGTCATCGTAATGGTTCCGGGTGTACTGATGTACCGCGCCCTGATGACAATAATATATATGCACGGCGTGGTGGGCGAACTGACACAGGCAGTGTACAACGGCGTGCAATCGGCGCTGATAATCCTGTGTATCGCCTTAGGCGTAGCCGTGCCTACAATCTTTGCACGCCGGCATATCAACAGGCGCCGTCAACAGCGCGTCGAGGCTCTGGCCCGGGCAGCCCGCCGACGCAACCCCTTCATCGAGGAACAGCAGCACTGAGCATCGCCGCCAAGCCGCCAAACCCCACGAAAGATAAAATATTACGAATTAAAAGAATTATCGCCGGCCAACAAAAATAAACCATTGATATATAGAGCATAGTGTATAGCCGAGCCGAGTGGCATCGACAATCTACACCTGCAAATAAATACAAGCAATTGGGCGTGAACTATTTTATTCAGACGTTGGCTTATTCATCATCTAATGGCGATTGTGGCGCGTATGGATACCACTCCCAGCGTTTATAAAAGTTGCTATCGCCAAGGCATATAAGTTTGTCTATAAGCTCCAATGTCGTATGAATCTTTTTCAAATCTGTCGGCAAATTCCCCTCGTCAGGCCTAAATCGCAATTGCTCACATGAATAATACACCGTTTCTTCATCAATGACAAGCGCATCTTCATACAGATCTGTTTCGCTTGTGCCATAGATGTATGCATAGTCGATGCTTGATGCCAAGCTGTCTATGATTCTTAAATCAGCTGACGTTACAGGTATTGTTTGTATCGTTTGATTGTGACAAACTTTTTCTCGAACATAATATAGCGTGTCATCAATAAGTTCGAAGGAATATAAGCCTGAATAATACTTTATGTGACGATGTGTTGCGGTTTCACCACCTTTCAATTCCGTATTGGAATAACAACACGAAAACGTTATTTGCAATAAAGCAAGTACTATAAGGTGCAAAAGAACTTTCATATATCGTTGTCCTGTATAAACTTATTAAAAGTTTCCATCAGTATTTTCACGCTCGGAATTTTACCATATTTATTTTCGAGTAAAATGGCTTCTTTGTGACTTTGGAGGGTGGTCGCATCTTTATTTGACATATTGCCCTTGCGTCGTGGAACGAGCAGCTCCCCTTCATATTCAAGTTTACAAGACTCAATTGGATCACTTAGGTGAGCAAGTTCATACTGTGCCAATAATATATGCTTATTTATATACTCTGCAAGGCTATCAGCTATTGCTGAATTTATGGTATCCGTTTCGCCTGATTTTTTATGCGTATTTAACATCGTAACCCGGCCTTTCTCAAATGTCAAGTACACCGCTATTGAGTCTGCCCAACTATCCAAAGAAAAGTACAATGGCAACTCCGCAGACGTAGAGGCCGACTCGACTTGTGTGTCTTGGTGTCCTTCTCCACACCCCGACAACACAACAGCAATACATACTGTCGCAATGTTTAGCATCAAAGTTCTAACTAATTTATTGTTCGCCATAATTTAATCTGTACCCTAATTGTTGTTCTCGCCTGGAGAGTGGATGTGACTTCAATGAACAGTAATGGTCAGTTGCGCTCTAATTCGCTGCCTAATATTTCTTTAATCCAACATTCTGCATTGTCCGATACGGAAAATATCACCCAATATGTTCTGACGAGTTTATTGTCATCATAATCATGCTTTAATCCTATATAAGCTATGTCCGTCGGATCAAGGCAATTATGATAAAGACAATCGTCATCTGATAAAACTGATATATTTGAGATGTAAAACGAAAGCAATCCATTCGTGTCATAGACTTCCCATTGGCCGCATAGTTTATCGTTGTTATACTGACCTATGATATAATTACCTCTGTCAGAAAAACGAGGGAAAGACATCCAAAAACCTTTTTTCTTTCCATTAACTATGTTTTTACAAATTATTGTGCTTTCATTACGTTCATACACGCAAGCAGATCCATCTTTACGTGCAATAGTTACCGTGTCAAATTGCTGAAAAATACTATCAAAATGCCTTACTTCAATGGTCTTCCCAAAAGCCCAAAAGGAAGACACTGATAAGAAAGCAATTATAATTGCTTTAACGATGCAGAACCAAAAGATTTTGTTTGTTGTCATAGCTGTAGTTATAATAGATTATAAGACTTAAATAGTTGTTCTAATTGATTATCTCGCTTAATTACAATGTAATCGCGCTCAAAATCATCAGAGAAAATAGCCCAATATGACCTTGTTCCGCCATCCTTCCCGTTGCATTCTCTCCAAAGTCCAATATAAACATTGGTCTCCGTGTCAAGCACTTTGTGAAAGTAGTCATTATCATCGGCCAAAACGGTAATGTTGGATATAGAAAGCGTTAAAGTACCGTCTTCTCCATAAACATTCCAAATGCCACTCATTACACCATCCGTATATCGACCGGTAATACACGTCTTAGTATCCGTGGGCATAGAAATCCATAATCCATCGTTCACTCCTTTATTCAAATTCTCTATAGTGGTGAAATATCGTCCATTTTTATATAGGACTTCTATGCCATTGTCGCTTTTCACAGCAACAGTATCAAATTCGCAGAATACATTTACCACGAATTTATCATGACCCTTGCCATACAAATTCTGACTTACTGACAAAAGCAACATTGCCATTAGATATATAGTCCTCATCTGTTTACAATTATTCCTACCAACTTATCGTGATAGGCTGTGAATATGCTTATGAATTTAGTCCACTTATTTTGGTCAATGAGAAAACATCCCATAGAAACAGGCTTTTTTGATTTTGTCATTCCGGTCAAATTGTTGCGACCTGGCTTATGTATGTTTATGCCGGCGGCCTTTGTAGTCTTTTTGTTTGACGGATTAGGCTCGCCCAATTCGATTGTGTTTGCGGCAAAATTCTTTGTTCCAACATCTCCCATTCGCAGGGCCGTATAACTACCTTTATGCAGACCTACTTTTGCCTCATATCTTCCTGCTGGCACGGTGGCATACTTATCAGTATTAGATGGGTTTGTACATGCGTCAAAATTTTCAGTACTTCCATCAGCCTTATATACGGTTGCCGTTGAAGTACTCATATTATAATTATTCTCGGGGTTAAACTCTCCATTCGCGCCATTTGCCGAAAAAGAGATTGCTTGGACATAATGGTCGGGAAGGAGATTGCCGTCCTTATCATATGCATCTTTTGCATCAACCCATACAAAAGTATTGTATTCCTCGGCAGATTCATCAGATACATATTTCCATTCATTGCCTGTCGGATCTACGTACCGTATCGGATTTCCGCCACAGAACAGGTAGGGGGACTGGTCGGGATGCTTTTCGCATAACCTGTCCATGCTATTAAACCGTGTTTCAGAGGAAACGAACATGCGTGCGCCGTAGATGTACTCGCGCAGGCCGTCGCGGCGGACGTATTCCTTGCCGCCATAGAGGTAGGGATTGGATGACGTGGATGCGGTGGCGGTATTGCTTGTCGGGGCAGAAATCGGCAGGTCGGGGTCTGCAATGCCGATGCCGGCAGAGGCGGAGGGGTCGCGGTGGGGCTCGCCGTAGGGGTAGTAGTTAGCGGATTGGACAAGAGTGCCGTCCGAGCGGATGACGTTTGAACGATAATGCAGCGACAGCGGTATCGACACATCGCCGAAAGGCAGCAAGGCCGATGTATAGCAAAGAGTGTCAACCATGATATGCATTTCAGGTGTCTCCTCGCCAATCCATATCAAGTTGGAGCCGTCAACAAGATAGCGCATACGCCGTCCGTCGATAATCTCGGATATAATAGTACGAACACTATCTCCGTCGTGCACGGATGTTGCGACATATCGCGGAGCAAGATTTAA